>Ga0222713_10002974_pt1 | contig 17767 bp, 39 predicted proteins | sample C33_649DmetaG_FD_165061 | JGI IMG/M metagenome (GOLD analysis project Ga0222713, IMG submission 165061) | Estuarine water microbial communities from San Francisco Bay, California, United States - C33_649D | ecosystem: Environmental > Aquatic > Marine > Unclassified | place: USA: California...
ACGTATTCGTACCGTTATTAAGTTAATGGATAAAGTATATGAAGATGATTACTCTATGGAGTATGTGGACAAACTAAAAGAGTTATATGGTAAAGATGCTTTGGAGGTTTCATTTGTAGAAACTAATTACACAACATTTAATGATTTTAGTGGTAAAACTGAAAAGTTATTTTCTATGAGATATAAGTATGAAACATGGGACAATGCAGATGAAATAGAAAAGGTTAAAGGACAACTTATTAAGGAATCGCACGATAAACAGATGCGCGCACATAAGATATTATGGTCTCTAATCGAAAAGGATATTAGGGGTTGGTGGGATTAAGTAAAAAATTATTTTTTTATTATTAAGGTGTTTACTATGTCAAAAATTTTCAGTAACATTATATTATAATAACAAAAAGTTAAACTTTATATTAATAATGAAAATTGTTACTAAAAATAATAGATTAGAAAAAGGTGTTAGATATTATCTAATCTATTTAAATGATGATAACGGAAACCCTATAGAGTGTTTAGAAGCAGAAGGAGAAGAAGATAGATTAAATAAAGAGAATGAACTTAGTAAGAAGTATGAAATATCTACGGAAGATATCGACTACGTTTCATTGGAAAAGTTTAGAACCCAAATAAGAGAGTACACACCACTAATATTGGTATTCTATTTAGATAAAAACTTATTCGCTAATAGAGAGATGATTGCCACTTATGGTGAAAACGTAAGACAATACTTAGAAAATAAAGGAGATGATGTTAGACTATTCTTTTTACCTACCGAGGAAGGAGAAAAGATAACTTGTATCAATCCTGTATACATTGATGAACAAGAGGACTTCGATAGGTTACAAGATCTAATCGAAGATTTAACCAATAAGTTTCAAATAGGTGTAGAGTAGGTTAGGGACGGGTGGATGAACGATAAGTTTTATTAATTGTCCACCCTGTTTTTTCTACAATTCTTTTATACAACTTAGTTCTATTTCTTTTACCCACTAATCCAGTAAACATAATATTACTTACTTTATTAGTTTCACAAAACTCACTAAGTGTTTTATATAATCTTTTAGCGTCAGAACTATTTTTACATATCACAATGTCGAAATCATCATTTTGATAAATTAAAACTTTATTGATTACGTAGTTAACTTGTTTTATTTTATCTTCTTTATTTCTCCTTAGTAATATTTTTTTAATTATATCTTTTGTTTCCATTCTCTGATCATAACCAAAGACAGTGAACTTCTCTTCATAGTAGTAATCATCTTTATGTATTAAACTCCATTTATCACTATTAATATTAACTGGTGTTGTTCTACCTAGTTCATCTCTTTCATAGAAAGGTGTATCAGTATCTTCCTTTTCTTTAAGGAACATTATTTCATAGTGAACAGGTTTTACTTTTTTATAAGCGTTGTTTTTCTTAGGAAACAAAACTTTATTTTTGTCCTTTGTATTGAAATATTTTTCCTTTGCGGTATCTTGATTACTACCTTCGTACAGAATCTTTTTAGTCTTTCCATCTTTGGTAATAATAATTTTATACACCATACCTTTATTTTTTAATAAAAAATACTTATTATTGGTAATAAATAAATATTAAATGAATAAAGAATACGACCCTATTGATTTTAGAATTAACTCAGAAGAGGCTAAAATATTAAATGAGTGGATGGGATACATATACTCAAAACACGGTGAATATGGTAAATATGAATATAAGTTTAAAGATAGGAACAACTTAAAATATGACGTATGGGTTTATAATGATTTAGAAAAATCAGAAATATGTTTAACCACAAAAAATGAATAAAGATTATTATGAAATATTGGGTGTTGGTAGGGACGCCAACGAAAATGAAATCAAAAAGTCTTACAGGAAATTATCTAAACAATATCATCCTGATCTAAATCCTGATAATAAAGAGGCGGAAGAAAAGTTTAAAGATATTGCGGAAGCATATTCCGTATTGTCGGATTCAGAAAAAAGAAGTAACTACGATAGATTTGGTACTGCGGATGGTAGGGGTAATCCGTTTGGTGGTATGGATATGGATGATATATTCTCACAATTCTTTGGTGGGGGAAATCCATTCGGTGGTAATAGACAACAAAATAGAAGAAGAAAAGGTAATGATATTAGAATTAACCTAAAGATGTCATTAGAAGACTTATATACGGGTGTACATAAGAAAATAAAGTATAGGAAAACAAATAAATGTTCCACTTGTAATAATACTGGTGGTGATCATACAACTTGTTCTGATTGTGGTGGTAGAGGAATGAGAATACAAGTACAAGATACTCCTTTTGGTAGGATGCAACAATCCGTAGTGTGTGGAAAGTGTCAAGGTAGTGGTAATATGTTAACTAAGGCGTGTAACACTTGTAGTGGTTCTGGTGTCACTTCTAAAGAGGTTGAATATGAATTCGATGTACCTAGAGGACTTTTAGATGGGGAGATGTTAAAAGTTAATGGTATGGGTAATGCAGTTAAGAGTGGTATAGATGGGGACTTAATAATTAATATCGTAGAAATACCACACGAAAAATTCAGAAGAGCGGGTATCGACATACATCAAACACTTAACTTAACATATAAAGATTTGGTTTTGGGTAATACAGATGTTCACGTTGACACTATAGACGGTAAAATTAAAATTAAAATAAAGGAGGGTACAAAAATAGGGACAATGTTAAGAATACCGAGCAAAGGTTTTGTAAGGGGTAATGAAACTGGTGATATGATATTGGAGGTTTGGTTGGAAATTCCTGAAAATATCTCTGAAGAAGAAAAAGAAAAAATTAATTCATTATCCATTTGATTTTTTAAATATAAATCTTTAATATTAAACAAAAAAATAAATTTATGGCAAAGTTTGAAGAAGTCTACGAAGACACATTGGAGTTATTCCAAAAGCACATTGAACAATCACAGATACCTAGAATGGTTAAATTTAAAATCCTTTCCAACGATTCAGTAAAGAAGGAGTTTGGTAAAGTATCAAAGACAAGTGACATTGTTAAGTTTATGACAGATTATGATGTGGTAATACAAGTTAATGAACCTATCTTTGATCAGTTAGAGGAAAAACAAAAAGAGTATGTTGTGAAAGATTTATTAGCACAAGTTGTTTACGATATCGATAAGGACAAAATTAGTATTGTCTCACACGATATTACAACATTCAGTGGTGTACTTAGACATTATGATATTGATACTTATCTTTCTATTAAAGAAAGTATGGTGACATTATTAGAACAAAAGAAAATACAAGAAGACGCTTCGAAGTAATTAATGGTGACAGATATTATACATAACGAAGATTGTCTTGTCACACTATCTAAGATGGAAGATAACTCTATTGATTTGATAGTTACATCACCACCTTATAATAAAGGTTATTGGAGTAGTAATAGAAATATGAAAAATGGTTTCGGTACTAAGTCCAGAAGAATTGAGTATGATGGTTATAATGATTGTATGAAACCTGAAGATTATAACGATTGGCAACGTAAAGTAATTTCTGAATGTCTAAGAGTTTTAAAACCTACGGGTTCATTATTTTATAACCATCAACCAATTCAAAAAAATCACCAAGAAATATTCCCTACTTACATATTTGACTTTCCCTTAAAACAAACTATAATATGGGATAGAAAAAATACACCTAAGTTGGATAAGTCATATTTCTATCCAACTATAGAGTATATCTTTTGGTTACAAAAAACCAAAGATAGTAGAGTTAAATTTAATAGGGGTAATAGTATCTTTAATAAAGTAGTGTGGACATTCAATCCAGACAAAGACAATAAATTTCCAGCACCTTTCCCAATAGAGTTACCATTAAATTGTATATTAGCTTGTACAGATGAAAATGATGTTGTGTATGATCCGTTTATGGGTAGTGGTACAACTGCGTTAGCGTGTAAACAAACTAATAGGCGTTATATTGGTAGTGAGATAGGTGACTGTGATATAAGTAATAATAGATTAAATAAAGTAAAAGTTTATGAGTGAAATTAATAAAAACGCAAATGATCCTAATCTAACTGATCAAGATAAGTCTTGGGAGCTTATGAGTGTTTTGGGTATGAAATGGTCTGAAACAAAAGAACTATCTGAAGAAGATAGAGAATTCCTTTTAGGTAAAGTAGAAGGAATTAAGTTACAAATGAGGGCACAAGCATTGACTATAAAATAAGATTTATAACTCATTAGAGTATAATGCAATTACGTGCAATTACGGGTTACTCCTTTGAAAGAGAAGTTAGGAGTAGAGAAGGTTTTGATCGTTATATTAAAGCTCCTAGAATCAAATGGAGTGGTGTAGGTAGAAATAACGTAGAAAGACTAGTTTCTTTGGGTAAGAATCCTGAACTATTTAAACCTATAATAGAAGACTCCAAATTTACTAAAGCAGACGCTAGAGATAAAGATGGTAATCTTTTTGAAATTAAAAAATATTATAGAGGGGAATTAAATAAGTTCAGACTCTATTCCGAACCCATAATTAAAGTATCTCCCAGACGGAGTAACTGGGGTAAAGGTGATCCCTTCTATGATAACTTTATAGACGCTGAAGAGTATAATCAGTTTATTTATAAAATAACCAAAACAAAATGGTGGAAAAAATATAATAAAATCATAATGGAAAATATTTATAAATCAAACAATGGTATATTCAGTAGAGATGGTTTTATCCCCTATTCTGAATTAGAATTTAAGTGGGTTATTAATAAAGGTGAATATGCGCCTATCTTCGATAATTATCATAGACTAACCATAGTTTTTAAGTTAAAAGAAAAATTGACTATTAAAAATAAATTCCTTAAATTTGTACATCATATACTTGACAAATTTAATATTGTTAGTAAATTTAATAAAAAAAAGATAGATGATTAGTTATATTGGTGGTAAGGCTAGAATCTCTAAATGGATAGTACCATTTATACCCAGAGATATAGAAACTTATGTTGAGACATTCGGAGGTATGTTTTGGGTATTCTTTAAAATGGACTTGAGTAAGTATCCTAATCTAAAAACTGTAGTATATAATGATTTTAATGGTTTAAATGCAAACCTATTTGATTGTTGTAAGGATTATGATAGATTGTGGGACGAACTATCAAAATATCCTTGTCAACAATTAGGTGTTACAGATACGCCACCACAATATGAAGAAATGTTCAACCAATACCAACAAGAGGTATTTCACAGTGGAGTTACTATTACACAAGAAAATAAATATGAGATTGCTGCGAAGTATGTTTATGTTTTGACTCAGATATTCTCAGGATCAAAACCTGAGACATCTTCATATATGGATTACAAAGGTAAGTACAGATGTAAAGTTCTTATTTTTATGGATAAACTAAAAAATCCAGACTATAGAAAACACTTTGATAAGATTACTTTTGTTGAGAATATGGATTTTCAAGAAGTAATTGAGAAATATGATTCTGAAAAAACTTATTTTTATGTTGATCCTCCTTATTGGAAAACAGAAAACTATTACTCTAATCACGACTTCGATAGAAACGATCACGAAAGATTGGCAAATACATTAAAAAGTATGAAAGGGAAGTTTTCATTAAGTTATTATGACTTTCCTTTGTTGAGGGAATGGTTTCCAAAACACGAATACGTTTGGGAAATGAAAGAATTCGCAAAGGCGGCAGCTGCTAAGAGTGGTGTTAAACAAAATATGGGGGAAGAATTATTGGTTATGAATTATGGTGAGAATCCTAATGTATTACCGATCTATGGAGAACAATTAGATTTATTTAAACATTCATTTTTATAATTATGGCGAAAAGACCTAAAAGAAAAATAGAAAATCAAGGGTTTTTATTTGATGTGGAAGAATTTACAACGGGATCAACAGAAGAAGTTTTCTTTGAAGATGATGTATTTGGTGATATAGAAGAGTTATTTGAGGAAACAAATCCCACAGATGTTGGTTTAATCACAAATGAAATATATTGTGGGGATACTGTTGAGACAATGAAAAAGATTAATGATAAATCTATTAATTTGATTTTAACATCACCACCATATTTAGCTTCTATTAGAAAAGACAATCATAAATATCCTGGTGCGAAAGATATTATTAAAGACAACCAACCAATACAAGAGTATTTAAGTTGGTTGGTAGACGTATTTAAACAATATGAAAGGATATTGTCTGACGATGGTGTTATTGTATTTAATTATAGTTATACAACCTTTAACCCATCACTACCTTATATATTAATTAATGAGGTATTTGAAAATACTGGTTTAGAAATATATGATACCGCATCTTGGAAAAAGAAATCTTGTGTACCATTAAGCGGACACCCAAATAGGATGACAAGAATTGTAGAGATGGTTTATATATTTGCGAAGAATCCCGATTTTAAGGCGAACAAAAAAGTATCCTCCATTTCAAAAACAGGACAAAGATATTTCAGAACATATTATAATTTTATTGAAGCGAAAAACAACGATGGTAAGGTAGAAGGACATGAAGCGACATTTTCATCTGAGTTTGCAAAATACTTTATTGATCTTTATTCGGAACCGAATGATATAGTTTTAGATAACTTTTCTGGTACAGGTACTACACCTTACGCATCTTCAAAGATGGGTAGACAGTACATTGGTATTGACTTAGTTGAGGATTATTGTGAGTATGCGAGAGATAGAATGATGAGACTATATAAAGAAAGAAATAAGTAGTTTTGAAGAAAGTCTGATATTTATATTATACGAAACAATAAAAGCTTAGTTATTATTTGTTTCATTTTTAGTAAACTAAGTAGTCATTAAAAACAATAATTTGGAAAATAATGATAAAAAAGTTGAAGATATAAAAAAAGAAATTAAGACTTTAAAAGAAGGTATCGAAGAGATTCAGTCTAATTGTAAACACCCCCAAAACACGTTAAGATTTTCAAATGAAGATAAAAGGGTTATAAAGATTTGTACCGAATGCGATAAAATTCTTGGGTTCCCCACAAACGAAGAACTAAAAGAAAACGGTTATTTATAAAAAAATTTGTTTTTTAAATTTTTTATATGTATATTTGTCTATAAATTAAATTTATGGAAAATAAAACTTATATCGAAAAACTTAAAAAGGTATTAAAAGATAAACCTAATTATTATAAATTTAGGTATCTTTTTGATTTAGGTCACGATGTTAATTTTATTAAGGAAGTTTTTCCTGACGATATTAAGACATTTGAAGATTTAAAGTTTAAGAGTCATAGAGTTGTTCCTAACGGTGTTCAAGCATATTTAGAATTTGACAATGGACATTTTGCATCAGTTGTTGGTGGTTCTGGATTGTATGGGGATGGGAAAACATCTTTTGAGTTGGGGTTTCCGTATAGAGGATCTATCGATGTAATGGGTTGGTTGAATCCAGATGAAATAACTGAAGAAATGATTAAGATACAAGCGAAAGATCCTGAACTATTAAATGATACAGATGATGACTAAAAACCAAATTAAAATATTATCTAATCTTTTAGATAGAGAAATCGAAAACTTCAATTCCGTATATAAAAGAACTAGTAGGGATAGTTGGTTAGAAAGAGTTATTGAATTAGAACAAATAAAAGTTAGATTAGAAAAAATTAATTCTGAAGAAGAGTTAATAGCTAATATGGATGAAGATATTAAAAAATATTTTAAATAGTTATGACAGAGAAGGAAATACAATTATTAGGATTTGAAAGAAACGATGAAGAAGATCTTTACGACAACAATTATCGTTATTATTCTTACACAGTAGCAATGGGGTTACAGTTCATATCAAATTCAAGCGATGAGATAAAAGATGGTGATGAATGGTATATTGATTTTTTTAATTCGGATCCTACAATTAGATTTACTGAATTTGGTGAAGTTCAGGCATTGATTAATTTATTAGAAAAACGAATTATTAAATCAGACACAAAAGAATTTAAGGTATGAAAGTAGAACTTTTTAAAATGGTAGGACAATTTTATATTATCCCGACTATAAAGATTACATACGATAGGACTTTAAATGGTGATTTGGAAATTCAGTTATGTTGGTTTTTTGGTGGTATTAGTTTTATGTTTTAGTGACAATATATTATGAAAAATTTTAGATACTTAAAAACATTTTTTTCTCCTTTCCGGTTAATAAAACCAAAATTTTACATCGGTAAGACATCGATAGGGACACCATATTTCTATCCTCGGAGATGGGTTAAGGCTACACCTAAAATGGCACATGAAGCAGCAATAGATGAAATCAAGAGAGTTGAAAAGTTTAACGAAAGAAATAAAGATAACGGATATAGTCAAACAATACCTGATTATACCACTTCCTATGAAAGAGCTATGAAATCTAAATTTCCTGTAACAAAACGTATTGGGTTTGATTTTGTAAATTTAGGGTGGAAAACAAAATGGACCAATAAGGATATCCGTTTTGAGTGGGCACCAATTTGGTCATTTGTATTCTTTGGGTATCAAATTGCAATAATATGGAAAGCACCTGAACAAGATCACTACTGGGAATGTTGGTTATACTATGAGTTACATACCGATAAGACCAAATCAAAAAAAGAAAGAATTAATCAATGTATGGAAGAACACCCATGTATATGGATGACATATAAGAATGGTACAGAAGAACGTGTTGATTATTATGAAAGAATATTAAGAAAAAAGTATTTAAAATTTAAATCATAATAAGATGATTAAAGAATTAAAAGTAGGGGATAGAGTTAAAACAAAATTATCAGGAATGGCAACTGTAATAGAAATAGGTTGTTATGGTGGGAAAATGGTAAAATTAAAATGCGACAAACCAAAGTGGAGTTGCCCTTATTTTTATGAGAGTGAACTAGATTTTAAATCATAAATATGAAAATAATTGTATTTTTTATAATGGTATTAATGGTTCTCTCATCTTGTGAGATGAAAACTAAATTTAAATATAAGATAGAAAAATTTGTTGTAGTTAAAGGAGATACTCTATACGGAATTTGGTATGTGGATAATTATGTTATGTATGACGATAGTATAGTTTATTACAATTCAGATTCCTCTATGGTTTCAATAAAAAAACCTTATACCTTATATGAAATCAAGTGAAAAAGTTCCTTGTAATTTTGACCATAATGGTGAATGTTTAATATGCGATTGTTGGATATCAAACTGTGCCTATATTAGAATGTTGGATGGGGATTATAAGTATGAATCCAAAGAAGAATTGGAAGATATGTTTAAATATATAATAAATAAAGATAATCCAAAAAAGATGAATATAAAACAGACAGCAGTAGAATTGTTAAAACAACAATTAGAAACATGCGGTGATCCAGGATATTGTAAAATAGATTGGGAAACATTAGATTTATTATTTGAACAAGCCAAATTACTGGAGAAGGAGCAGATAATAGATTTTGGTGAATTTATCATCGATGAATTAGAACCTATGTCTCAAAATAGAGAGTGGGTTGAGGAGAGATATAATTACTTTAAATCAGAATAAGATGGATCAAAAAGAATTTAATAAAAAAGCAAAAGAAATATTTGAGAATAAAGTAAAACCACAAATAAAAAAAGCAAAGATGAAACAAACGGCAGTAGAATGGTTGGTTAACAAACTACCACAAAGAATAAAAAACCAATTTCAGTATGAAATTGAGGAAGCCCTAGATATGGAAAAGGACCAAGTAGACATCCAAAAAATTATTGGATCAGTATTAGGTCTTTTGGCTGGTATTGCAATTGGGTGGATGATGTTTAGTTAAAAAAAACAAAACAAATATGAACAGAATAAACATTGACGGAGTATGGTATATTAGAGAAGACGCCATTAATGATTCATTATATCACTTGGAAGATGAAGAAATAGATCTAATATTCTCAGAAGAATGTTGTTATGAAACAGGTAAGTATTGTTTTGTAGCATCTCGAATCAGAAAAGATGAAAGTGGAGAATTCTACCCAGACATTTCTATCAAATTCACAGATAAAAGAAGGAAAGATAGAGATACTTGGAAAGAAGAGTATTGGGATAATAACAATTGGTTCAAAGGAATATTAGAAGGTAATCCAGAATCTGTAGAATCATTGGATAAAGAAACAGAACTTTGCAAAGAAGGTAAAAGACAATTCAAAGGTTTTTTGAACCGATTAGTTGAGGAAGGTTGGATAATTTAAACCAAAACAAAGATAAAGATGAGTAAAGAGAAAGAATATAAAAGAAGGTTAAAGTATATACACGAAGATGTATTAAAACTTAGTAAGTGCCTACCAAATATTGATTATGATGAATCAATGTATGATTGGGAAAGTATTAACAGGTTTATTTCTGATATTGAAGTTGCATCAAATCTAAAAGATAAAGAGTGTTTAGACTGGTCAACCACTTTCGATATTCCTACACATGACCCCCAAACAGGTGAATTAAATCCTTACTATGAGGAATTAACTGGTAAAAAGAACCCGTTGATTGAAGAAAAAAAAGAATATTTATACGACATTAAAGAATACATCAAAAAGAATCCAATAACAAATGATAAGGATTTAGATAAGATGCCCAACCAAAAGTGGCATCAGATTGTTTCTTTCATTAAAAGTGGTGTAAGAATAGTTGGATATTGTTTTATACCTTTTAATTTAGTTGTCGCAACAGTACTATTGGTATTGAGTGAAGTTATTGGTATCATAGAAGAAATGGTTTAATATGGAAGGTATAAAAAAAATTATTATTGAGGCAGAAGTAAAAGAAGACGGTAGATTGTATCTGAACTTTAATAGGTTCAAAGACGACACACTACCTAATAGATTTGAATTACTATCAATAATGGTTAGTGCATTGGTAATGTCCACTAGAGTTGCCTGTAAGGATTTAGAATATGAAAAACAAGGTAGGTTAATTACTGATGTATTTACTAACCTTAAAAAAGATTTATTTAATGGTGATTCTTTTAAGGATCTAGATATTAGGTTGGAAGAATTATAATTTTACCATCTTCTATTTTGACTTCATAGTTGTCTGGAGATAAGTTAGTGTAATAGATTTTTAAGTCTTCTAACTTGTCTCCTTTTTTTTGTGGTACTTCTAATTGTCTTATCTTAGGTCCCTTATCTTTTGGTTTTTCCCACTTAACAATATTTGATCGTTTTGAGTTTTTTAAAAAGTCTACCTCATCAGTGAAACTCCACTTTTTATCCTTACCACATTTTTTATAATATACGTCACCACCAATATCTCTGACCTGATATTCACACTTTTCTTTCTCTTCTGTTAGTATATCTAAAAATTTTAATGACATATTTATATAAATATTTGATTTTTTAAATAAGTATCATTATATTTGTATATGAGTTTGACAAAACAAATATATGAGAGAGAAAAGTTATACGATATCTCAGACATTGAGTATTATGAAAAAATCTTATATATAGAAGGTTTTAACAAACCAAAAAGTTCTTTGAGTTATGGGGGCGAGTTGGATTTGACTTTGCGTAAGAAGAGTGAGCGTAAGCGTGTCGTGGTAGAGCGTTAATCTTAACACAAAAATAGTCGGAAACGATACACAATTAGGTTCAATCCTAAACGAAAACATTCTTTTGAATGGTACAGTAGGTACAATTGCAAAAGAAGAGGTAGTGTTAGCCTAAGATTAACACACAGGTTTGTCAGTTGTCCTTAACAACGAGGTAATGTTTACTATGACGATGATGTTCTCTAACAACCCTTAAAGTTAGAAAATTCGTATATTTCTGGAAGATTAGAAAATCTTATCCTACACACGTAGAATTCCATTTGGATACGGAAAGGACGAGGGTTCGAAACCCTCCGCCTCCACCATTTTTTCCTTGTTTAGAAAAACAAGGTGGTGGAAGAAGATAGGTATTCTCTATCGACCCCAAAACATTCAGGTAGGTGGATTGTGTTACACACCCCATTGACGAATGGGACGGTTCTAATAATAGACTGATCTAACGAGTATACTCTTTGAGAGGCGTGATCACCGATCTGTCGAATATGAACTAAGAAGGTTAGATTCCTTCACCTGATTAATTTTAAAAACCCTCGATCGAGGGTTTTTTATTTTTAGAAATATTTATATAATAAAGAGTGTCATGGATAAGGTATTAGTTTTAAACAATGACTATACCCCATTAAATGTTACCACACTTAAAAGGGGGTTTAAATTAGTATACAAAGGAAAGGCTGAGATAATCTTTTCCGATGAAGATAACCCTATTAATACATCAATTAAATTTTATAGAAGACCCACAATTATCAGATTAATAAGATACATTTATCTCCCATATAAAAAAGTACCACTAAGTAGATATAATATATTCAGAAGAGACGGTTATCGATGTGTTTATTGTAACACTAAAGAGGATCTAACTTTGGATCATGTATTACCTAAGTCTAGAGGTGGAGGAAATACTTGGAAAAATTTAGTAACTTGTTGTAAAATTTGTAATCTTAAAAAAGATAATAAAACACCTGAAGAGGCTAATATGAGTATGTCTATAAAACCCTATGCACCTACTTATATAGAATTCATAGAAAGGATGAATGGGGTTATAAAAGAAGAATGGAAAAAATTTCTTTTAATATAATTTGGTAGTTTAAATTATTTTTTATATATTTGTTTTAATTTTATTTAAAAATGGTTAGAAAAACAAAATGGTGGTTAAAAAAGATTAAAGTATCGTTACTTAAATTTTTTAGGGATTTATCGAATGAGGAGAAAAAAATAAAAAAACCAAAAAAAATAAGTGAACAAGAAAATTATGCGATATCGATATGGTCTATGTTAATACACAATAAAAAATCAGATCTTTTTTATAATCCAGAAAATCACGAATGTTATGTTGAGTATCTAGGTGATGGTGGTCCAATATATATGTTTTTAGAATCTAGAAATATGAGAATTATAAATACAATCGTCATATATGATATCAGATTAGGTGCTAATACAGAACAATGGTGTACTAAAATTTTCAACAGGGAGGTACATAAAAGAAGGTCACATTTTAAAAATGATGCAACTAAAAAAGTTAATAACTCATTAGAAAAATTATATGAAAGATTAAATAAAAAACATGGTGAAAAAAATTAAAAATTTTTTAAAGTTTCTTAAGTTTATTGAAGAAGAAAAAATAAAAGCTTCAATACATTGTAAAACTAGTAGTAATTTATTTTAATTAAGAATTGATATTTTAAAATAAAAACTTTATTATTGTGTCATGACAGAAGAAAGTGATATTAATATAGTTAGGGTTAGATTCCCAAATGAGAGTTATTATGATACCATACCTAATTTTAATTGGGATGAGTTTAGGGGGGAAAAGTATTATCCAGAATGTGTGTTTGGTTGGTATCAAGGAGTTTATATATGTGTAAATACAGATGATTATGATAACGCAAAAAACAGTAGGAAAAATGACAATAAGTGAGGCGTATCCACACTTATCAGTTATTGCAAACGCTTATGGTTTAAAATTAAACAAAGTTAAAGATTTTAAACACGCAAGAATTATTTTAGTAAATCTCTATAATAGAGAGTTGGTATGAAAAAAATAATAAGTTTTTTAAAAGATTGGTGGCGTAAACATATTGTAGATGATTGTCCACCAGAATTAGAAGATGAAGAGTTTTCTGATAAGTACAGATAATATTAAAAATTAAAATAATGGCGAATTTTATTTATTCTAGAGTTACTATTGAACCATCAGAAGCGATGGACAAAATTTGTGGTATGATTGAAAACATGCCTAAATCAGAGTATGGAAAAGAAACAACAACTGTTGTTAAAACCTTCTATACTGAAGATGAGTTAAAAAAACCATATAACAATGGTGAGACAGAGTATCCTATAACAGATACGGGTGTGAATCATGGTTGGTTATATGATAACGTTGGTACTAAGTGGATTAGTGTTGGGGTTGATGACGATATTAGAATTGAATCCCCTTCCTATATTTCTGATGGATTTCTTATTAAATTATATAGTTTATGTGTTAATGAATTTTCAGATGTTAAATTAGTTTGTAAGTGGTATGATGAAACAGAAACACAATGTGGTACCGCATTGATTTGGAAAGGTATTTACACAGAAGATGAGGAAACTTTAGAAGGTGAAAATATTTCTGATCCTATTTATGAAGTTACTGGTGAAGAAAATATTGACGATATTAAAGAATGGATTTTGGGTGAAATTAATGAAGACTCTTATACTAAACCAGAAGAAGTTGAGGATATGAATGAAGAAGAACTTCGTTATCTATTTGAAGAATGGAAAAATCAGGGTAAATGGGATCACATTACTGATCGTCAGGAATCTATGTATTATTCTTGTGAAGAGGCAATTGAAACTGAGGATTTTAATTTCCCAATATCAAGAGTTAGAAAAGTTGCAAATGTAAAATATGAAATGGTAACAGATTGTTATCCTTTTTAGTAAGTAATAATAAATTAAAAATTAAAAAATGGGATTAGTAAAACGTTTTATTGAAATGGTTCAGAGTGGATACCCAGAATTTGATCCACAAAATGATAGTGTAGAAATTGAATTTGAGGGTGGGGGAGATTCTTTTGGTTCTTTCTCTTATTTGGGTGTTTGGCCTAATAGGGAAGGTAGTGTCAATATGGAAGATCATACCGATTTGTTGTTTGAGATATTGGACGCATCGGGAGTTGGGTATAATTGGAATAATGCAGGTACTACAGGTAGAATCACTTATAATGAGGATGTTACTGGTGGACTATCTGTCAGTACTGTAATTAGTGAAGAATATTGGGGAGAAATAGAAGATGAAGAAGAGGTGGAGATTGTGTATGATGAACAAGAAACCAAAAGAAAAGATGATTGAGAAGTGGAAACTCATATTATCACTAACTGATTGGGATATTACAACACAAGCTATTGACCCAAATGCGGTGACATATGATAATGATATTCCAATAGAAGAAAGATTCTACATTGGGGTGTCACCAAACCACACATCAAAAACAGCCACAATTTATCACGATAGAGAGTTGACAGAAAGAGATATTATACATGAACTATTACATGTTAGAAATCCAAGTTGGGGGGAAGATAGGGTGAATAAAGTAGAAAAAACTTTATATTATAGTTATAAACAAAAACAAATATGACTGAGAAAGAGATACAATTATTAGGATTTGAAGTAAGTTACGATGATGGTGGTGGAGATTGGGATAAGTATCATTATTACACATACACTGTAGGAAGAGGATTTCAATTCATATCAAATGCCAGTGATGAAGTAGGAGAGGATGGACAATGGTATATAGAGTTTTTTAATTCAGATCCTGAGATCCGTTTTAAAGATTTCGGTGAGGTACAGTCATTAATTAACTTGTTAGAAAAACGAATCGTTAAATCAGAATAATATGGCAAACCCGTTAGCACATTCAAAGTCTTCAGTAAAAATATGGGGTGGTAAGGAAGAAGATTACTTACCGCTCCATAACAAAATGGATTCCTCTAAAAAATATTTTAGTGATAATAGACATAGGGCGTTAACTCATAATATGTTTTTTATATTTGAGGTTATGATACCTATATTCGGTGAGTATATAACTAATTCAGAAGGTAAAACTGTATCGGTTAAAGATATATGTGAATATCACATCTTAGAAGATTATGGTAAGAAGTTTATACCGAATGTATCAGATTTCTTACAAGAAATGGAAGTAAAATCATGGATGGCGAATGGTTTAGGTGAAGTGCCACCGTCACAAAAGAAAATAATAAAAGAATCTGGAAAGATTCAGAAAAGAGTTTTAATTGATTAAGTTATGTTTGAAATTATAGGTTATATAGGATTTTTTGCGTTTGTTATGTCATTTATAATATTCCAATACTCAATGATGTTTTTAGGATCATATAGAAAAGATCTAAAACCGATTGAAAAAATTATAGGGTGGGTGCCAATGTTACCGTTTATATTAATGTTTTTATTAACGATATACTATCTTATAGAAATATTTTTACAAAAATTAAATAAATGGTTTGAGATTAACTGGGGTTGGTTTTTTATTAATGGCAGGAAAAGAGACGCATGGTCGAAATACCTTAGAGAAAAATATGGTGACTATGATAAATAAAAAATGTTAAAATTTTAACTAAATTACTATATTTATTTGACATTTTAATAAATATAAATTAAATTTGGTATTACAAAACAAAGTTAGAGATACTTATAATCTCCGATGGGTGAAAAGCCTTATTAAATAAATAAATTAAATTTTTTAAAATGAAAAAATTGTTTTTAATCTTAACCGTAATGGCAACGTTAGTGTCTTGCGGAGGTAACCAAGCAGAGTCTACTTCAACAGAAACAGATGCGGGAAGTGGTACTACTGAAGCAACTTCAGAAGCAACTTCTAATGCGTCTACTAGTGATAGTACATCAGTAGATTCTAAAGAAGTTAAAAAGTAATAAACTAGACGGTTATTAAAAAACAAAACCCCTTATTAGAGTAAGGGGTTTTTTATTTTATTCGATACTGGTTATTATAAAAAAAATATGTGACAAAACATGTGCCAAAATAAAAAATTTTTAATAATGTTTGGATATTTATAATTTATATATTATTTTTGGGAAATGAAAAAGTATGATCAACATAAAATGAAAAGAACTCAAATCCGTCAACAACAAAAGGAAGACGGTTTTTTTGATGGTCGTTTTGTTAGTAGGGTAGAGACACCAAAGAATTTATATACCAGAAAAATCAAACATAAAAAATCTAATTTTTAAGATTTAACATAGGTAACGTATCCTTAACAATTAGATAACTCTAGTTATTGTCACTTCTCATTATATATTGTTATTTATTTGACGAATAATATTAATAATATTTTAAAATGAGAAAACAAATTTTAATCAGTCTTTTAGTTTTACCACTAATTTTCTCTTGTAAGAAACAAGGTTGTACTGACCCAACCGCAATTAACTATAGTGAAAGTGCTGAACAAGACAATGGTACTTGTAGTTATGAACAACTTGAAAATCAATTACCGATTACAATAAACAGTGACTTAACACTAACTAATGATAAGGTTTGGTATTTGGTTGGAAGAACCTCTGTAACAAATGGGGTTACATTAACAATTGAACCAGGAACAATCATCAAAGGTAATCAAGGAACTGGTGCAAATGCAACTTGTTTAATAATTGCGAGAGGTGGTAAAATAATTGCCCAAGGAACTCCACAACAACCTATTATATTCACTTCAGTGGCGGATAACATAGAAGTGGGTCAAACAAGAGGTACATCTTTAGATGAAACAGTAAGTGGTTTATGGGGTGGTTTGATTATATTAGGGAATGCCCCAATTTCCGCAGATGTAGAATCTGTACAGATAGAAGGAATACCAGCATCAGATAACAATGGTTTATATGGTGGAACAAATGAAAATGACAATAGTGGTATACTGAACTATGTTTCAATCCGACACGGTGGTGCCAACATAGGGGAAGGCAATGAGATAAACGGATTAACTCTAGGTGGAGTCGGTTCAGGAACCATTATTAATAATATTGAAGTTTTTGCAAATCAAGATGATGGCATCGAATGGTTTGGGGGAAATGTAAACGTATCTAATGTATTAGTATGGAATGTTGGTGATGATTGTGTAGATATTGATCAAGCATATGGGGGAACAATTAATAATGTTTTAATAGTACCAGGATTAACAACTGACCACGTATTAGAAATAGATGGTGGAGAAGGTAC
>Ga0222713_10002978_pt1 | contig 17754 bp, 10 predicted proteins | sample C33_649DmetaG_FD_165061 | JGI IMG/M metagenome (GOLD analysis project Ga0222713, IMG submission 165061) | Estuarine water microbial communities from San Francisco Bay, California, United States - C33_649D | ecosystem: Environmental > Aquatic > Marine > Unclassified | place: USA: California...
TATAAGAGCCACCGCGTACCGCAGAGGCGCTAGTAGAAGCAGCAATAATTTTTGACCCATTTTCTAACTCCAGAGATGCTTTGTTCCATGTCATCACACCTTGCTGTAACCACTTTGGGAGGTTCTCATAAGCGGTCTGAAGGCGGTCCAAAAGATCTTTTGCAGTAGATGCCTTGTTGGCGAGAATTGCAATGTTTACGTTGTCATTAAAGATCGCATAGTGAAGAAGATAAGAAACAACAATCGTTGATTTTCCCGACTGTCTAGGAAGTTTACATATATTAAATCTATTACTGTGAAACCTTTCGATCATGGTTTCTTGGAATGGATATGGTTTAAATGGTTGTAAACCATAATCCAAAGTCACAATTTGAATATAATTTTTTGCAAAGTAAATTGGGTCGTCTTGACACTTAGCAAACTCTAAAATTTGCTCTTGTGTAAATTCGACAACCGTGTTAGCTTTCTTTAGTAAAGGATTACCAAGATAATGATCAGCCATGACAAAACCTCAATTATGTTTTAATTACAATTCCAACGACGCAGTGCTTTATTGATTCTCGAATCTGGATCTCTTGAAGTTTTTTCTGAAGTCAGTTTAGACTTCATACCCTTCATACGACTGCAAAATGAAGAACGGCGCTTTGCTCTTTTACCTTCTGGATTTTTTTCAGTTACTGCCGTTTGAAGTTTAGAACCTGGATTTTCACGACGATATGCTTTTACTGCATCGCGACTCAGACCATCAGTTCTATCTTGACGATTGACTTTCTGCCAATCTTCATTAACCTCAACTTCTTCCCCCATAGGTTTCACATAATTTTTATTTGAACCTGGTTTACCAAAATTTCCTCCTTGAGGACCACTTTGAATTAATGGTTGACCCTGAATAAAATCTGAAATTGCATGGTATACAACTACAGATCCTGGATAAATCTTTTGAAGTTCATCAGTAATTTCTTTTCTTGAAGGAAGTTTTGTATAAGGGAAAAATACTCGCATAGCGTAGTATTTACCTCTCCATTGAAGAGTTACTGCAATAACATTTCCAGTTTGTGCCTGAAGTCTAGTTGCTTCCGAAACAATTGGATCTGGTTTGATTAAATCTATAACTTCGGCAAAAGTATTTCCTTCAGCATCTTCGATTGTGACACTCTCATTTGCAGATTCCCATCCACCACCTTTTGACTTGTACCACTTTGCTGCCCACCCATTAGCATACGCACTTGGATAAACATCAAATTTTTGTTTCGCCATAGACTTTGCTTTAGACCATAATGAAGGATTGGTTGGTTTATTCTTTTCAGTGAGCATTTCTGCTTCCATTTCAAGAAGCATTTTATCAACTAATGATAAGTTTTCTCCAAACAACTTTGGACCTTTTGTTTTATTTTCTGCTGCCTTTCTTTCACCTTCGGTAGAACCTTGTTGGGCAAGAGTTCTAATCTTAGCAGCACGTTGCTGTTTTCTATGCTCTTTTGGATCAATAGCCGCAGGCATTACACTCTCAGGAACACAATTCGGAACCATTTTCTTTCCTTTTTTCTTTAAACCAACTTGCTTATAACCCTTCCAACATGCCTCCTGTACTCCAGCTTCACCACTTTCCATATAATCCGCAACAGTATCAATGTAATCAGCAGCTTTAGTAATTTTAGATTGAACCCATGCCTCCAAATTACCCTCACCCTTACCAACTACGTTCTTGAGTCTATTGACTGCTTTTGACATAGTTTCAAGTTCACCTCTTGCCATGGAATATTCTTCATCCTTTACAGATACTTTATCCCAAACCTTTTCTCCGTAAGAGCATTCGGATCTAGTTTCTCTTTTAGCACAAAGAGGACAGTATCTCATTTCCTCTGCATTATGCTCTTCACTAATTTTATTAGAAACCATTTTGGGTTTTCCTCCTTTGCCTTTACGGTTTGCTACAGGATCTGCTTCTCTTTTTCTTCTTACTGCAGAAGCAATTTGATTTTTTGACATTTTTGCTGCCTTTTCATTTGAAAGGCATTTGGGTTTTGATTCTCCAGGTTCACGAGCACACGGCCCAATGGATTCACCTTTAGTATTATATCTTTTCCAATTTCCTTCGGGGTGAGACTTAGAAAACCAGTTTCTTAAATCTTCATTCACTTTAACGTCTTTAAACCTTTTATGATGCTTTTTAGCATCCGCTTCCATTTTTTTAAGACGTGTATAATAGTCTGGTATTTCATCTAAATGTTGCAATGCAATATCACGAGCAAGTTCATGATCTTTAGTATGTTCGTGCTCAATAGGTTCTCCCATATCAAGTTGCTTTTGTATAAAAGAAACATCTAAACGATGCTTCTTAGCAATTTCTTCAACAGTTTTGTGAGATTTAAGTTTAGACATTACTCAACTGGTTTTGATTTAGTTTCTTCACCTGATGCTCTCTTTTTTCTACCTGCACAATGGGCACGTTGAGAAAAACCTTTCGGATTTGAGCAATCAATACTCTTTTTATATTTATTACTCCAGTCTTCTTGAAACTGTTTAAATGTCTTCATCTTTATTTTTTTGAGCTTTTAATAATTTAGATAATTCTGCAGTTGATCCAACAAAAAGAGCATTTGTAACATTTGTTGGTCCACTTGATTGCTTGACTTCTTCTATATCTTTTAATTTTTTCTGAAGATCCATCAATTTTTCTGTTGCATCCGCAACATTTTTTATCAACTGACCAGCAACTTCATATGCTCGTGCCTGTTCAGTTTCTTGAGCAAGTTCAAGTATGCCGTTAATAGCTTCTTGACCCTTTTCAATTATAGAATACAAGTTTCCTCTAGTATACTCATAGTCCTTTTTAATATCGCTAGATGGATTTGATACTAAAGATTCTTTTTTAATATCAATAATCTCTTCAGTTTGTTTAACTATTGCTTCTGAGGAAACATTGAATATATCATTCAAACTATCAAAATTATCTTTCATTTTTTAATTAACTTACCGAAAAACCACTAAACCCAAAATCGTCACCAAATTGAATTAATGCATTATCTGCAGATGTAATTGTTTTAATTGCTGTTCCCGAAACATGGGGAGCAGCTTTTGTATTATACGATGCACGCACAACAGTTAAAACATTTCCATCTTTTTTAGCAACGTATAATGTTTCATCATCAATAGTTATATAGGATTTCACTGGTATATTTGTAGCATTATTGACAGTAATAGCAGTATTAGACGCTTCTATGTTTTCAGAGAGATTGGTTGCTACACTATTATCATAATCCTTGGTTGCAACAGGTTCAGCAGAATATTTCAAATCTCTTGAAGTGGAATTTGAATCTCCAGAAACAAAACCAAGAGTAACCTTTTTGACAATATCTTTGCCAGCACCTGTAGAAACTGGACCAAAAAGATAAGTTTTTGCAGTAAATCTTAAGGTATAAATTAATGCTCTTCTTGTTGAAAAATCCCCTTCATAATCATCTCTCATAGTGATATTTTCCAAAACAATTGGAATATCTCTTTTTTCTCCAATTGTTTTTACTAAATCAATAGTTAAATTGTAAGATGGTTGAAAATAGGGGATAATTTGCTCAATAATTTGAAGCATATCATCATTTATTTTGCACATGATATTTAATTCAAATTCCATATTATATGGAACTGGCATATAAACTTTTTTTACATCAGTTTGATCACTAACACTTGAAGTTAAGAACGTTTGAGTGCTTGTGACCTTTCTAGTTTGATCATATGATAGTCCAACAAATTCAAATGACATTCTTGGTAATGTTATTTGAACAGGAGTATTTAAATTTGGTTGTTGCTCAAGACGTGCTAAAAACTTTTGTGTAGGACCATATGCTAAAGGAACCCTAATTACAGAAAAAACATTATTAGAATCATCTTTCTTTTGAATTGAAATTTCATTAAAAAGAGTTCCAAATCCAATAATGGTTTTTCTTAAAATTTCGTGGTAAAAATATTCAAACATAAGTATACTTGTATTTTTTCTTAGGGCATTCCAAATGGATTAATTTCACTAAAATCTAAAATTTCATTTGCCAGATTTTCAATATCAGAATTCTGAGCAAATTTGTCAGTTTGATTATTGATATTTATACTTCTTAAACTATAAGTAGCACTGGATGCCGCTCCAACAATATTTTCTCCAGGAATAAAGTTACCAGTAACTGTAGAAACTTCAAGAACTTTAGTATTTACATTCCACTTCTTAACCTTACCAGTAACACCACTTCGGCTTCCAGTTACGGTTTCATTGTAAATATAAGTTCCTACACCAACAAAAATATTTGGTGAAGAAATTTGAATTTGAGGAATCTGTGTATATCCTAAACCAGCATTAGTAAGTCTTATTTCTGTAACTGATCCTGAAGGACTTATATAAGCAGTTGCCGCAGCAGAAACAGATGCAACTCCAACGAAAGTAACAGTAGGACGTACTAAATATCCAGATCCTCCATTAGTAACACTAATTATTCCAACGATACCATTACCAATGTAGGCAGTTGCAGCTGCACCGCCGCCACCTCCTCCTACAAAAGAAACTTTAGGTGCAACAGTATAACCAAATCCTGGATTACTAAGTTCAACGCCCTGTACTCTAAGTTTTTTACTATCTGGTTCACATAAATCAACGATACCGCCAATCATGGTAGCAAATCCTACAGCAGTTCTTCCAGATACTGGAGAGGATGAAAATCCTACTTTTGGTGGACTTGTATATCCATTTCCTCTGTTTGTAATTGATACGAATCTTACGCCACCATTTAGAATTGATCCAACAGATGCAGTAGCAGTTGATCCAATACCAATCAATTGTAATGTTACTGTTGTAGCATATTGATCTCTTCCAGTATTATCATCGCCAGTTCCATCCCCATCAAACTCTGTAGGATCATCAATAAAGTCAACTCCAGTATCAATGACTTCATCTTCGTATCTAAACAATTCACAAGTCAATTGATAGGTATAATTTTTCTTAAGTTGATAAAATGGTTTCTCGTGTTCAACATACTTAATTTCAAATAATCTATTTCCAAGTGGAAAATAAATTAAATCGCCTTCTTTTGGACGATTTGTAAGTTTTCCATCTGGTATGGCCTTGATTAACTGAGAAATATATACTTCATATCGTTCTCTAGATATGACTAGTGTTAAATCGTCTAGTTCTTGAATGCCAAACTTTGATAATATTGTACCTTGATTACCATATCCATCATAAGAATCAATGTAAGCCTCGATGGGATATGCAAATTTAAACTCAGACTCTACTACTTCTTCAATAACTTTATTAGTAGTTGCATATTGTCTTGGTAGATAATAAACATCTACTCCATAAATCTTCAAGTGTTCATTAATCAAATCTTGTACAAGATTTTGTTCGTTTGGAGATCCCTGGAGAAAAAACGGATTTAACATATTTTTTTAACCTACCATATCAAGAGGTGGTAATTCGTATGTTGAAGACATTTTTTCGATTATGGTATCTATTTCTCTCTGCGCATCATCATAAAGTTGTCTTCCATTAAGTTCTACTCCACCAGGTAATTTAACACCTTGGAACTTTAATAGATTTTGACCCCATTGACGTTTTATTAATGATGTTAAATATGGTTTTAAGAAAGAATCATTCCATACTCTTGAATAATCGCTAGGGTCTAACATTCGATAGCAATCAATAACTATATACTGTCCAGGTGAAAGACTGGACCAATCAATATCCATATATAATCGATCTTGACGCTTATTAAATCTTATTTGCTTTTGGGTAGTTAATAACCAATCGATATCTTCCAGATATCTTTTAACCATGGAATACGTTAAGAGTTCTGTAGATCCCCAATAGTAAATATCATTCAAGAACAACTGGTATTTGATGCTAAACATACCACTTGAAATTGAATTCGACCCCTCAAATTGCATCACTTTATTGATGCCAATAATGTGAGGAGGAACTTGAAGATAATTTGAACTTTCGTAATAATTAAAGGTATTTCCTGCAGAAGTTGCTGATGTTGATGCTATACCAACACCAGTCAATCCTGTAGCTCTTCCTCTATCAATATCTGCTTGTGTAATTTCATACTTTAAGTATGTTTGATATACACCATCAAAGTGCCTTTCTTGAAATAACTGAATGGCATCATCCACTAGATCATCAATTTGTTCATCAGCAACATTAATCTCTAAAACTGGAGCACCCAGTTTTCTTAAACAATAATCGATGAGTTCTTGTCTGGTGGATGGTTGTGCCATTATAGTTTAGATACAACTTCTTGCTGTTTTAAGTATAATTTAATGTAAGACTTAGAATAATTTCTGAGTATTTCAATATCATCTATACTATCTATATCCCTAGAAAGTTTTTCATATTCAAACATTTTATTCACGTCTTCAAGTTGAATATTATCTGGATTCATTTATAAAACTCCTTAACATATTTTTAATTTCATTCAAATCACCTTTTACATCAGCAAGTTCATGTTCAATATTTTCAATTCTTCGGGACTCTGCTTCTTTTATTCTTTTTGCGTTTATGTAATTATTGTATGCTTGCATATCTGTATTAATAATAGCATTAGTTTGTAAATCCCGAAATAAATTCAATTCATCTTTTACTTTAACCTTTTTCATTTTATGCAATGCCAATAACTCTAAAGTCTCTCAATCTAGGAGGATATGCCTGATTTGTTGAGGATCCAACAAGTTTAATACTAAAGTATCTGAAGGATTCTAAATTATCAACTGTAAACTCATAATCTTTAAATGTAACTTCATTACTTTCAAATCCCAAAGTATCATTTTTACTTACAAAGTTATCAGACGTTCCATCGTTTTTGGCAGGATCGATTACTTGACCAGATTCGATTCTATTTGAATAACCTGGGAATGGATAGTAAATAGGTTCCTCGGAAGGATCAGTCATGATTGCATAAAGTGCCTTGACATCCGCATATGGATTAATATATGCCGATACAATTACTTTAATAGATGTGGCAGGAATTTCAAGTTGAATTGGTTTTAGAGCATATATGAATGCTGAAGGGTCATCTCTAAGTGTAGATACTCTCGGATCATTTGCAAAATCAGTAATAACTTCATTAACTCTGTTTGAAACAAAGATCATACCAACACGATCGAGATCAATAACAGGGGTTAATCTATTATCTGTTGTTCTTAAGTTGAGTCTAAGTTCCATTGACTTATTGCCAGGAATATTAGTCAACTTACTAGTTTCATTTACTCTCGATGCAATAATTCTTGGATCGGAGAAATAGTTATTTTCATCTAAAGAAATTGCTTGGAATCCCCTGTCTTCAAATGATATCTCTGATCCAGATATACTAGTACCACTAGTTGTTCTAATTTCCGCACTTATGTCAGTTTGAGGATGAACAACAGTTTGTACTATTGGTCTTACAATTTCAAACGGAATATTTTGTGTTGCCTTTATAGAAGATCCACCAGCAGATTTTGTTGAATTTAAGTATAACTTCGGATATCCAGAACTTGCTGTTCTATCCACTCCATTAGTATTCATTCCAACTTTAATTGTATAATAATCTAAACCAATTCTTTCGGGAACAGTTGCATTTTGAAGTTGATGAGTAGTATTAATTCTTCTTAAAGAAACACCGCCAAGTTCATACTTGTAAATGTATGAATTAGCTGGATGTGTTACTACTTGCGTTGAATCAATACCGCGAGTAATTCCGGTAAGAGTATTTCCCGTAACACCACTGTATGAAATTATTTCATCTTCAATTAATGCATAACCCAAGTTAGTTGTGCCAACACCAACATTTTCAAAGGTTGCAAAGGAAGAACTAAATCCTGCAGATATTAAAATTCCTGCAGTTGAAGATGAAAGATATTCATTACTAATTCTTGCTGGTTCAATATCAGAATTTACACCATATATTTTAACTGTATTTGTTGGAGAGTGCATTCCATGATTCTTATGGTTCACTTTAATATGGAGGCCATCGGAAACTACAATAGGTGTAGATGTTACAAAAACACCTCCTCCATTAATTGCAGTAATGCCAGCACCAAGTGAACTTGAGTAATATAAAGTGTTTCCGACACCAACCGAAAAATCTCCCTGAACATTGTCAATAATCAATTCATTTGTTCCTGCAATGCCAACAACTGAAAGTCTCATGTTTCTTCCAAGAGAATTGATTCCTATAGAAGTTGGTGTTAATACATCACCCACTAAGTAACCAGTACCACCAATGGAAATTGTAGCTGCTACAGCAACACCATTAGTAATAGTGATACTTGCTTTGGCATCTCTACCTGATCCAGTAACTGGTGACAATGATATATTATTATAAGTTAATGAACCAATTGATGGAGTATATCCAATTCCAGAATTAATAATATTCAGATTTCCAGTTGCAGATCCACCTGCTCCAACATAAGTACCATTTGCATTAGAATTTGCTTGAGTAATTTGATTACCAATGGTTAAATTAGAATCATTGATTACGGTTCCAAGACCTACTCTTAGTTTTCTAGAAGTTAACTGTAAAGAATCTTTCTTTAAAGTAGCAATTTGACGATTATTTTCTGTCAATTCTGGACTGAAGAATGATATTGAACCTTCACTGTCAAATCTTGCGGTATAAAGGTTAAACTTGATATCTTCATATTGGCTTGCAGTCCATGTTGAAGCATTTTGTGATTTAAACATCGAACCCAAGAAAGTATGTGATGACACAAATACTTGAGCAGATTCTGCTCCTCCAGCAGTTGAAATATCAACTTCACCAAGTCTAGAAATCCATACACTATACTCAGTTGAATTAGATAAAACTACTAAGCAGTGTTCTTTATTTCCTTCAAGATATACCGGAGATTGGAAATTAATAAATGTTGGTACTGATGCATCATCAGAGACATTAATCTGATCTGGATATAATACTACTTGACTAAAAGGATACACTTCAGTGGTAGGAGTTCCTAAACTCATTGAACGAAGTTGAATTGCTACAGGCAGTGTATCATCTTTTGATTGGAAATATAATTCAATACTTGTTACATATCTTCCCGTAGAATCATCTTCAGAACCAACAAAGAATGATTGTGCAAGAGGATCGGGAGCACCTCTAAAAAGTCTATCAGCAAAATTTACATATGGTACTGCAGGAGCAGGTGGTGGTGGCCCTGGATTCCACTCAGGTGGAGGAGGAAACCAAGGTGGTGGTGGTGGTGGTGGTGGAGTTCTATCAATAGTTCTAGTGTTAGTTTGAGTTATCGATCTAGAATCTGTAACTGTAGCATTTTGAATTTCAATATTTCTTATCGATAAAGCTGTTTGTTGATTTTGAGCAATAGTACCCTCCGCAAAGAAATTGGACTCTGCGGTAGAAAGAAGTTCACCTGGAATTGGAGAATTATCAATATTACTAGTCAGTCTAAGAGTCTTAATGCCAGTTCGAAAACTTGGGTTAGAAGGCACATTGGGATTTGGAACAAAGAAAGAACCAATGACAACTCCCGATCTATCTGTAATTAATCTAACGTCTCTAACCCTAGCACGAGCTCCGCTTGTGCCACCAACAAGAATCATTCCTTGGAAAACGTGACCATAGAAATTGAAACTACAGAAATCCGACATACTTACAGTATCAACGTTCAGTACTGTTGATGCTGAAGTATATGTTGATGGAAGAACTTGTGTCTGATTATATGGATTGTAGATATAAGTATCTACTGGACTATTGAAAGGACCATATCTATGGTTTGCGGTTGCACATCTTGCTCTAAATTCTCTAGTTCCTGGTTGTAGTGGTGTTCCTTGATTATTAGCAATATTACTAGATCTAATAGTCTCGCCAACTACAAAGACACCTTCAAGCATTTCAATTTCAATCAATTTTGGAACTATAAATTGATTTACATTTTCACCATCAAAGAATGCATAAACTCTAGAAAATGGTCTTAAATTTTTACCATTAAATTCAATATTGCGAGATCTTAAGAATGGTGCTACATCGACTCTAACAACACGATTGCCCAAAGAAACTGTACTATTTGAAGTCAGTACACGAGAAGTTGCTCCTGTTCTAGTTGCAGTTCCAGTCTGAGTTGTAGTTATTGTTTCAATAAATCCTTGGGTTGTTGATGTAGTTGTAGATCCTGTCCAATTGTTTTGCCAAGCATTCCAAGACACTGGATTCCATCCCGATTGAGGATCAAAATCATTCGCATTAATTTGTAACTGAGTTACTGTAGTTCTACCTTCAATTCCCTCAACAGTAAGAGGTTCAAGTCTTACTTGATCAATCCAAATATCGGAAGACGGATTTAGTTCTACAATACCAAAATAAGATGTAACCAGATATGGAGTAACATTCTCAATTCTTGTTGCATATGGTTGACTAATTTCAAGGGCTAAATTATAGTTTAATGTTATGACACCTTTTCCTGTACTATTAGGATTTGCACCACTTCTTACAATATTGTTCCCAATCAAATCAGTTACAAATTTAATGTCTGCATTAGGATTTAAACTTGTGCCTATACCTACCATAGATCTAGACCCAAGAAGCATATCGACTTCAGTTGTATATGGTGAAGGTCTAAGTTCACCATTACTATCATCAATGCTATTCGTAATGTTAAGTGTTTGTCTTTGAGAATCTACAGTCGTGAAATTATCTACAAAAATACCAGATTTAAATCTATCGAGATTATTAGAATCTTTTATTTGCAAATTCTTTGCATTATTTTCAAGAAGAGATAGACTAGAGTAAAACTCAAGATTTTTTATTCTAGTTTCCAATCTTGCAATATCATCCATTCTGTAACGCTTATGCTCAAGGAGACTTATTCCAGCATCTCTCATATTGCAAAGATATGGTGGTAAAGTAACCCTTCCAATTTCTAATGCATTGGTAATATCATCAGGAAGTTGAGGAGATTCTGATGGTGTTCCCTGCTTTACTACAATAATTGGTGTTTTTGCAGTGGTATCAGAAATTCTAAAGTTATTAGTAGACGATGCCAAATAAATTCTATCAATTCTACCAAGATAGAATGAATAGTTACACAATATCAATTCATCAGATGCTAAAACATCCAGTGAAGAATTTTGATTTTGATCAAAAGATCTGCCGTAAAACTCAAATGGCGAACGAGTTGCAGTTTCTGGATTAAAAGTATCAACAATAGGTCTAGTATCAATAATATCAGAAACTCTAAACCGATCTACAAAGGGTAAATCACAATAATCAAATTGAGAATAAGAATCAACTACAGTAATATCTCCAGTATCTGAAGATGGAATACTTGCAGATTCATAATATACTTTTATTTTTCTAGTTGGTGCAGAAGATGAAGTTCTTCTAGTAATTCTAGAATAGTCTAAAATTGTTCTTTTTTGACCAGAATTTAGTGAAAAATTGGATTTAATGTTATTAGAACCTGAGTTTGAAGTATTAATTTCTGCAGTAACACCAGATTCTACAAAAGTTACCGACTCACCCTCTACAAATTGAACATTATTTAAACTAACATATTCAACAGTGAGAGAATTTGGTTTTCCTAAACATATTGCAACACAACCACTTGTTGATCCTTTAATTTCTTCTCCAACAATAACTTCAGTTGTAGTTGCCGAGGACGAAGAAATATTTTGAAGTAACAGTGAAGGAGCTGATGGATCTTGTGTGCCAGAGGATTCAAAAACTGCATATAATTTAGTTACTTCTGGAACATTCAAGCAAATTTCTTCATCTTGTACTCTTGTTCCATATGGATAATTTCCATAAGTTAAACCATCATTATTTGTGGTATTTCCTATTCCGGTATTAGTTCCAGATTCACTTAATGATGATTTATTAATTAAAATGGAACCTACCCTATTCTTATTCTTAACTCTAGATTTAATATTATTTTTTTGTAATGTTGCAATTAATCTAGCAGTGCCATTTGATGAAAGACCATTAATAGTAAGTTCTTTTCCACCAGCAGAAAAAACAAATTGATCTGCACTTAAAGGCTCTGTAGTACCATCATTTTTAATCAGAACATAACGTTCTTCATCAAAAGGTAAGAATACTTCGTTAGATAAAATTGCAGTGGAAGGAACATTTAATGAATTTGACGAAATGGTAACATCAAATTGCTTCCTTATAATTAATTGAGAATCTAAAAGATCTACAGAAGAAATATATTTTTTACCCAATGGAGTAAACAAAGTATCATCAGTAGAACTTAAGAAATTTGATTTTAAAATCTTAAAATCTGATGGATTAATAGTTGAAGTGGGAAGAGATCCTTCACATACTCCTGTAACTGTAGTTACACCAGAAATTGTTAAAGATCTATTAGAAACTGATGTTACTACAGAAAATACTGGCGTTGTTGATCCAGCATTAGAATATGAAACTAAATTTCCTACCGTCACAATACCTACAAAATTAAAATCTGATGTAGTTACAGTAGAAACACCTGCAGAACGTCCAGTAATACTTACTGGACCAACAGTAGCATAAGTGTATTGTCTTGTATCAGCAGTAAATGTGGATGCTGTACCAATAATACCATATAAAGATTTTACATCCCCCGAATTATAAGATGTAACTGCAGTTGCAATTCTTGTATTATCGATTCCATTAAATAAGAACATTTCGCCTTTTGCGAAAGTTCCATTTACATTATATGCAGTAATAATTCCAGAATTACTTGCATTAAATCTTAAGTATGCCGTTGCTCCACTTGCCTTTCCTTTAATATGGACTGGTGTAGATAATGTAATAGGTTCATTTAAAGTAATTTCAGTATATGTTTGAATATCATATAACGAAATTTCCCACTGATTTGTTTCTGGGAAAGCAGAATCATATGATCCAGATTCTAATGCAAAATCATAAACTCTTGCAACTCCAATTTCTTTTCCGGGTTGCAAATTACGGTTATTGCCTACTCTACTATCTCTAAGACTTACAACATATGTTGAAATTCCAATAGTTGGAGATCCATATACTCTATTCAGTGAATATGTTGCTCCAGTAGAGTAAATTACACTTTGACTCTCTAATGTCTTTGTCGTTCGGGGTTTATCAAAATCAACTAAAGATGTTGATAATAGATCTAATTCATAACCTTTAACATATGCTTTGCCTGGAGAAATTTTATATACACCTAAATCATCAGATGGAACTTGGCCTTGATAAGTTAATTGTCCAGAATTATAAAGACCTTCATTACCGCGATTATCATTTAATGAATTTTTAACTTCTAATTTAAATGGTTTGATATAATAGTCTCCAGATTCATCATAAGTTCTTCTAGCAAACTCATCAGCTAAAATACTATATTGTGGGTTTGATGATTCGCGAGTTAAAACACCATTTTCAACCCTCATCAATTCAACAAAATTACTCGGATTTTGATCACTCAGTATCGTGAATGGAACTTTAGAAAGTACCGCATTGATTTGGAATCTATCTGCTCCTGGTGCAGCATAATTTGAAAATCCTTTTGCATTATCAACCAATGATGAGTCAATATCAGAATTTATAACATTTTCTAAAATTGTAAAACCGATTTTATATGATGGTATATTTCCAAGAGCATCTAATATTAACTTTTGAGATGGTACATTGACAAAATATCCCCTAAGAAAATATACTCCTTCAGAAAGTATAACAAGTGATCCCCGAGCAGTTGCATCAGTACTAATAGTTGTTGCAAATGGTTGATTTGCTTGTATTGGTGTAAGATCAGAAAACCCTGGAGAAACGGTACTCTCAACTAAAATACTTTCAGAATTACTTAATTTACTATTTCCCTCAGAACTAGTATTTAAATAGTTTACATAAAGAATTGTATTTGAATTATCAGACTCATTTTGTTTTAAAATGTGAAAAACTTTTGCTCTTACGCCAGAGTCTTGTCCAATAATTACCTTATCCAGTAAATTATCAATATAAGAATCTACATTTAAACCATTAAATGTATTTTCTAATATTACAGCTTCAGTTATATTATAATGAATTGCACCAGGAATTACAACAGACCCTTCTTTGAATACATGATTACCAAACTGTCCAATTTGGTTTTGAAGAACAGACTGTAATCCAGTTAGTTCTCTAGCCTGTACGGGATACCCAGGTTTGAATAAAACCTTATAATAATTCTTTTGAGGATCAAAATCGTCAAAATAAGGCGAGACGTTAAGATTAGTTTCCTGTGGCATAATTCTTTAGAATTGCAAAATGACTTTGATATCTTCTTTTTGATTTGATGATCTAGTAATCGAAGGTCGGTTATCTACATAAATGATATTCCCAGAATATTTTTTAACTTCTGGATTCGAAATTCCTGTTGTAAATGACTGACCAAGGTAGTATGTTCTACTATTTATTACTGTAGATATACCTGTAAAACCTGTATGGATTGACAATGATGCGTTGGTTCCAACAATAGTTGTAGTCCCTCCGCTACCGACACTGGAGGAAAATCTATGTAGTTTAAATCCATAAGTTGGATTAGTTTGTGCAGTTCCTACAGTAGTAAATCCTGCTAAAGATCTGTCTTGCCAATATTTTAAAACCCCAGTAGTCTGGTCATAAGAAACTACTCTTCCAACAGCAGTAGAACCAATTCCAATAGTTTGAGTAACAATACTATCTGCAGGGAAAGAAGCAGTACTATAACCAATACCAGTCAACTTTATTGCATTTAAAGCACTAGCTTTGTCAAGGGTTAATAAAGAAGTAGAGTTATATGATTCTGGATTTTCTATAATACCAATTCTTGCAACTTGATTGCCAGTAATAAAATCAGGATTTTCCAGATCATTTTCAATTCTGGAATATACCATAACATTATATGCACCAAGTTCTCTATAGATATCCGAACCATGTCCACCCTGAGGAGGGATAATAACATTAAAAACTGGTGATGTTGTTCCAGTAGGAACGTTTCCGCCTACAAGATCAACTGTACCATATGTGTAACCAGAACCTCCAGAAGTAATAGTTACTGAGTCAACCTTCGAATCATTATTGATAGTTATTGTGCATTCTGCACCATTTCCATCACCTCTGATAGGAACTCGGGTATAAGTTTGATTTGCAGTGCCAAGGCCCACACCACGATTTGCAATGGTTACAATTTTTAGTTGTCCACTACTCGAAGCATTTAATCTTACTGATGAATCTGCAGTGCTGGTTTCCCAGTTTTTAGGCACTGGTACATAGTTAATGGAATCAAACTTAATAATATCGCTGGGTTTAATAGTATAAAGATATTTCCAGACGTAACCATCTCCACTGGTCCCTGCGGACCTTGGTTCTAAATCGACAAACATAGGTTCATCCAAAGAAGGTCTTCCTTCTGGATTTTCTGGAGAAGTTCCATTATGCAAACAAATATAAACCCGATAATCGCTGTTTACAACATAAAAATTCGCAGAATATAGACTAGTTGCTCCAGATGGTTTAGAGGTATTCGTTCTACTAATATCATGTCGGTACATATCATAAGTTGTACCAGATGACCAAGTTATTTTACGTATAACTTGGTTAACATCACTTTCTCTAATTTTTTTGAGAGCAATCATTGTGTCCCAATAATCATTCTCTTCATTGAAACTATCTTTAGGTGCAGGAGGGGTTGTATCCCAAGTTGACAAATAATTCGTCGCATTGGGAAGACCTACAAAAGCATAATAAGAATTCGATGAAGAAGTTGCAGCAGAAACAAAGTTCTTTGCATTTAAAATTCTTAATTGGTCAGTTATAATTGCAGACATTTTGAAGTTTTTTATCTATTTATGATGATTTTAATCAGGATCTAAGAGGATTATATCTCTGTACGATTGGAGATGTTGAAACACCTACCAAACCATTTGTATAATGTGTAAATGACTTACTATTGGATCTAATTAAATTGCCAATTCTACCCCAACTATAATATCCATAAAAACCACTAAATCCTAATCCACTTATGTTGTTATAATCTTGTACACTGACAGTGACTTGAGCTACATAAGTAACACCAACTCCAGGGACGCTTGTTTGAGCAATCGAAACTGACACTGCCTGATATACATTATCAATGAAAGTTGATCCTAAACCAACAACGGATCCATCTTGTCTCAAACTTGTCACTCCTTTACCAACATTGGTGTTATAAGTGACGAAATAGTAACCAGTTTGTATTCCACTAACGGTTAATCCAGTTCCAACAGGATTAATACTGAAATCTCTCAAATACGAATCCATAGGAACAAATAAATCAAATACCAATGCAGTGGAAGCAATTCCAACAGAAGTGGTGTTTATTCCACTAATAATACCAAAATCACCAGTATAGTTAACTCTATCAATAACTTCTCTATTAGGAGAAGGACTTTGAATTAATACAACTGGAGGGTTTGTTGTAGTATATCCAGCCCCTGGATTAGTAATTACAATTGATGCAACGGTTCCTCCAACAGATATTGTTGCAGTAGCTTCTGATCTTTGTGTCGTTCCTAACCCAACAGGATTTTCGATAGTTACTGATGGTGCAGTTGTATAACCAACACCACCATCGGTGATCACAATAGAACTAATTGTTCCTGCTGCAGAAACAATTGCAGTGGCTGCCGCAGATATTACGTTATCTTGAGAAATCAATATAAGTTTTTTCTGTGGCAATTCAGTTAAACCATCTTGAATGTACTCTTGCGAACTATCAAAGAATGTCTTTACACTTTCAACAAATATTTCGGTTGACGCAAGACCAACATCTTGAATAATATGTGTTGTTGGTTGAACTAATGGTTCATATAATGCACGACTTTTTGAAACTTGTTGACCATTGATGATTTGGTCTTCAGTTTGTTTGCAAAGAATAACAGGTCTAACTAAACTATCATTTTGTGTTATTCCTGGGCCAGAATACACATTTGTATTGAGAATATCAGTTGATAAGATATCAAGTGCCAGTCTTGAATCTTGATTCAAGGATGGATCATCACTCTGAACTCTTAAAATATCACCAGTTTTCACTGGTTCCAAAATATTAACATCAATAGTATCAACACTGGAAGTTCCTTTATAGAAAAGAATCTTTGATGTGTCCTCTTGCTTAGGTGCTTCAAGGAATGTGATTATACTTCCACCTTCGAAAGTATATGATTGATCTGGTATTTGGAGTATATTATTGATAAAGACCAGAAGATTATATTTAACTTTTATTGGTGATCCTGATTTAGATCTAATGGTGGTTTGATTACCATTGATCTTTATTGGGAATGAACGTCTTACCCCATCAAACAAGTTGTCAATCGGATCGATAACTTGAAGATCACCAACAGACCATCCAGAGAACTTATCAGTAAAGATATCATCAACATAAATTTGGAATTCTTTAAAGGATGATCCTGTGGTTTGAATTCCAGTGGTTCCTCCAACAGATACTGTTAAGATTTCTCCATTTTTGTATCCATAACCTTGCTTTATAAGTTCAAAACTCAGTACGCTAGAATCTTGACTTACTACCAAGTTAGCATATGCTTGAGTTCCAACACCAGCAACAGATGATGAACTATAAGTTAATGGAATATTGGTATATGAAATAGGATCATCAAAAATTACAATAGGAGGGTTTGTTGAAGTGTATCCAGACCCTGGATTTGTAATTGCAACACCAGTAACATAACCATTGGAAATAGTTGCCTTTCCAATGTAATTAATATTTAAAGTTCCCAAACTGGAAGTTGCAACTGCAACATTGACTACCGTT
>Ga0222713_10002983_pt1 | contig 17744 bp, 18 predicted proteins | sample C33_649DmetaG_FD_165061 | JGI IMG/M metagenome (GOLD analysis project Ga0222713, IMG submission 165061) | Estuarine water microbial communities from San Francisco Bay, California, United States - C33_649D | ecosystem: Environmental > Aquatic > Marine > Unclassified | place: USA: California...
AAGCCGCCCTCGGCGAGGTAGCTGCGGTCTTGGGTGTGGCGAATGTAGTTGTAGATGCCGTAGGCGATAGCGCCGTTGCGGTGGATCTCTTCAAAGGTGATTTCCCATTCGTTGTGGCATTCCTCGCCGTTCATGGTGACCATGGGGTAGAGGGCTGCGCCGTCGGTGAAGCCGAGCTTCTCCGCATTTTCGATGGCTTTGCCGAGCTGCTTGTAGCGGTAGACCAAGAGGTTTTTGGCGACGCTCTGGTCGGTGGAGGCCATGTAGAAGGGCAGGCAGTAGGCTTCGGTGTCCCAGTAGGTGGAACCGCCGTACTTCTCGCCGGTGAAGCCTTTGGGGCCGATGTTCAAGCGGGCATCTACGCCCGTAAACGTTTGCAACAGGTGGAAGATGTTAAAGCGAATGCCTTGCTGGGCCGAATCGTCGCCGTCAATGCGAATGTCTGCCAACTCCCACTTGGCCATCCAGGCGTTGGCATGGGCGCTGCGCAGGGCGTCGTAGCCTTTCGCCGCAGCTTGCTGCGCCTGTTCTTCGGCGCGTGCGACGACCGCTTCGGGGGCCGCATTGAGGCTGTTCACCACGCCGACGTACTTGAGCACGTGAACGGATTGACCGGCCTGCAGGTCTGCGTGGTACAGGCTTTCCGCATAGCCTTCACGGCCGGAATCGGTGGCCTCCAAAGCTTGGCCCTCGGCGCTCACCGCACAGTGCATGGCGGCGGCGACGTGGAAGTCTAGCTTTTTGGTTTTGGCGTGCACGTGGCCTTGGCCAGCGGTAGCGGCATGGCCTTGCTGGGCCCAGAAGGTCTCTTCCCAGTTGGCGTCCGAATTCACGACGTTGAAGTCCAAGTAGGGCGCTACTTCCAAGGTAGCGGCCTCGTTGGCGGTGATTTTGTAGGAAATCGCCGCGACCTCATCGTCGACGATGCTGAGGAAGCGCTCGGCTTCGACGCGCACGCTCAGGCCGTTGGCCAGGGTGGCGGTGAAGGTTCGGCTTAGGAGGCCTTGGTGCATATCGAGCTCGCGGTGAAAGCGGCTCACCTGCGCAGCGGTGGCCAAATCCAAGACCTCGCCGTTGACGCGCACGTGAATGCCGATGAAGTTGACGGCATTGAGGACTTTCGCGAAGTACTCGGGGTAGCCGTTCTTCCACCAACCCACTTTGGTCTTGTCGGGATAGTACACGCCGGCGATGTAGGTGCCTTGCAAGTGCTTGCCGGAGAAGCCTTCTTCGTTGTTGGCACGTTGGCCCATGCGGCCGTTGCCCAGAGCGAAGAGGGATTCGGAGAGGATTTGGTGCTCCGGATTCCAGGTAGATTCCGTCAGCTTCCAGGGGTGGGGGTCGATTGTGGGCTTCATCAAGGGGGAAGTGAAGGTCAATCGGCCTCGAGCGCTAAGAGGGCTTCGGCCGGATCGGGGATTTCTAAGAAACTTTGGATAACGCGATGTGCTTGGCCTAAATGTTCCGGATCACCTATGGCGATGCAGTACATATTTCCGGCCAAGGCCGCCTCGACGCCGGCCTCCGCATCTTCAAACACACAACACTCCTCCGGGTTGAGACCCAGGCGACGCGCACCCTCCAAAAAGACTTCGGGGTTGGGCTTGGAGGCGGAGACGACCGTACCGTCCACGATCGCGTCGAAGGCATGGAGCAAGCGAATTCGCTCTAAAATGGGGACGGCATTTTTGGAGGCGGAGCCCAAGGCGATCCGCAAACCCTGTTGGCGTGCCTCCTCGAGGAATTCGGCGACTCCTGGAAGGATTTCTTCCGGACCCATTTGTGCGATGTACTCGAGATACCATGTATTTTTTTGGTCCATCCAGTGCTGCTTTTCTTCGGGGGAGAGCGTAATGCCGCCCCAAGCCAAGATGCGCTCAAGCGATTCTATCCGAGATATACCTTTCAGCTGTTCGTTTTCCGCCTGTTCGAAGTGAATCCCGAGTTCGGAGGCCATACGCTTCCAGGCGACAAAATGATATTTGGCGGTGTCTACGATGACGCCGTCCAAGTCAAAAAGGAGTCCATGGATCATGCGCGTGCGACCTTATCCAGGACGCGTAGCACGTGGAGGTGGTATTCCACCAAGCGATTGACGGGCTTGGCTTGCGTCCGACCATAGGTGATGCCCATCTGCTCACAGCACTCTTGCAGGAGGCCCTCAAACGCCTTAGCGACGGAGCCTACAAAGTTGGCAGGGGCGCCCTCGCGGGCCTCAGGGAAGCAAAGAACATGCACCTCCAGAAACTTTTCAAAGCCATCGCGGACAAGGGCTTGAATGTAGGGACTGTCGGCGTGTTCACCCGCAAAACGGGAGAAAGAAGCGAGGTAGACGTTGGCGTGGGGTTGGTGATATACATGGTGCAAAATCTCCTCCTTGTTCGTCTTGTATTGAGTGTGAAAGGCCTCTAACAATTCTGAGGGCATGCGCCCGTAGATATAGTCGGCAACCAGTCGTTTTCCAATAAAGCTGGCCGAACCTTCATCTCCCAAGACGTAGGCTAAAGCAGGGACTTCTTCCCGAACCGTTTCACCATCAAAATAGCAAGAATTGGAACCGGTACCTAGGATACATGCCACATGGGGCACGCCATCAAAGGTGGCGTAGGCTGCGGCCTTGAGGTCGTGGTCTACAACAATTTGGGCACATCGAAAGACCTTGGATAAGCCATTCTCAATTACCTCATTGAGTTTCTCCGAGGAACATCCTGCCCCATAGAAATACACCTGCTCCACGCCGGGGGCATAGCCGGATATTTCGGGGTGACTGCCCAAGACTTGCTCCACGGTAGCCGAGGAATGAAAATAGGGATTGAAGCCCATGATGGACCAACGCTTGATTTCCTGGCCGTGGCCATCCAATAAAATCCAATCGGCTTTCGTCGAGCCGCTCTCAACAATGATGATCATAGGGTAGTGGGGATGATCAAAGATTTACAAAGCGCTCGGTCATGTCTGCCATACGGGCAGAGTACCCAGCTTCGTTGTCGTACCAGCCCATGATCTTGACCAAATTGCCATTCGCAGAGGTGATACCCGCATCAAAAATACATGAGTGAGGGTTTCCAACGATATCGGCCGATACGATGGGGTCTTCCGTATACTCCATGACGCCCTTCAAGTAGGTTTCAGATGCCTCCTTCATGGCGGCGTTGATTTCCTCTTTCGTGACAGCCCGTCCCAACATCAATGTGACGTCTGTGGCCGAACCCGTCAAAGTGGGAACACGGATTGCGTAGCCGTCCAGCTTGCCTTTCATTTCGGGCAAGACCAAACCAACCGCTTTGGCTGCACCGGTCGTTGTGGGGATCATAGAAACCGCCGCGGCACGGGCACGACGCAAGTCTTTGTGGGGAGCGTCTTGAATGCTCTGGTCGTTCGTGTAGGCGTGCACGGTCAACATATAGCCTTTCTCGACACCAAAATGGTCTTGGAGCACCTTCATCATCGGGGCCAAGCAGTTCGTCGTACACGAAGCGTTGCTAAAAACCACGTCATCGGTCGTTAACAAGTGATCGTTCACACCCATAACAATGGTCTTCACGTCATCTTTCGCAGGGGCAGATAAGCCTACTTTCTTCGCCCCGGCCGTCAAATGCATTCGAAGCTGCTCTTGAGAGGTAAAGATGCCTGTCGACTCGATGACCATGTCGATGCCCATTTCGCCCCAAGGCAATTCAGCGGGGTTGCGAACGGCGGTAATGACGATCTCTTTCCCATTGACAATCAAGCTATTGGGAGTGTGACTAACTGTGCCGTTGAAGCGGCCGTGGGCCGAATCGTATTTGAGCAAGTGCGCCAAGGTGGCGGTATCCGTCAAGTCATTGATGGCAACGACTTCCAAACCTGACTTGTTGAGCAAGTTGCGGAAGGTGAGGCGGCCGATGCGGCCAAACCCATTGATGGCTATTTTCTTCATGATTTGCTTCGAAAGATAGGATTAGATGGAAAGAATTTTGGAAACTCGGAAGAGTTCCATGTCTAGCGGGGCTTTGTTGTAGATGGCTTGTTGCAGGAAGGTTTGGGTCAATTGACCGTTCACCATGCCCACCATGATGTCACTCTTGCCGTTGAGCAAGGATTCTACCGCAGCGACACCGAGCTGGCTGGCATTTACCCGGTCCAAGGCACTGGGAGAGCCTCCTCGTTGGATATGCCCTAAGATGGTGACCTTTATGTCTAGTTCTGGATATTTGGTGCCTAAGGCGTTGGCCAAATCAAAGGGCTTGCCCAGTCTATTGCCTTCAGCGACCACGATGATATTACTTGTCTTTTTGTTTTCGGCCCCGCGATCAATGGACGCATAGAGGTCCTCTAAAGTCGTGTTTTTTTCGGGGAGGACAATATCCAACGCGCCTGTGGCTACCCCCGCACTCAGGGCAATAAAACCGGCATCCCGACCCATCACTTCGACAATAAACATTCGGTTGTGACTATTCGCTGTGTCGCGAATCTTATCGATGCACTCGACGACCGTGTTGGTGGCGGTATCATAGCCGATGGTATAATCCGTGCCAAAGAGATCGTTGTCGATCGTGCCGGGAATGCCGACGACGGCGATGCCGTGCTCCTCGCTCAAGAGGTGAGCCCCAGTAAAGGTTCCATCCCCGCCAATGACCACGAGGCCATCGATGTTTCGGTCGCGCAGCTGTTGCGCCGCTTTGGCGCGGCCTTCGGGCGTGCGGAATTCGGCCGAACGGGCCGATTTCAACATCGTGCCTCCTTGGGAGAGAATGTTTTTGACGCTCTTGGAATGCAAAGGAGTGAAGTCACCCTCGATCAACCCGTCGTAGCCTCGATGCACGCCGAACACCTCTTTTTTGTAGAAAATACCTGCCCGAACCACGGCGCGAATCGCGGCGTTCATGCCGGGGGCATCCCCCCCAGAGGTCAGTACGGCAAGGCTTTTGAACGTCATACAAATGAAAAACAGTCTTCAAAGATAGTGTATTTGATACACCAACTGTAGAATCAGATAGTGTATTAGTTACATTTGTCTAACCCTATGATTAATCCGAATATCTCCGTTGACTGCGTAGTCTTTGGCTTTGATGGCCAGAGCTTAAATGTCCTCCTCATTGAGCAAAAAGACGTCGGCCAGCTCCGGCGCTTTGCACTACCCGGTGACCACTTGGAAGAAGACGAAAATCTCGACCAAGCTGCCGCACGCGTGCTCAAAGAGTTGACCAGCCTTTCCGGCCTGTATCTGAAGCAAAGTGGCGCTTTTGGGGATCCCAACCGCGTCAAGAATATCAAGGATTTACCTTGGCTTCAGAGCAACCGAAGCGACCCCCAAGCGCGGGTCATAACCATTGCATACTACGCTTTGGTAAAAATGGAAGACTTCAACCCCTCGGCGTCCAGCTTTGCTGCCCGAGTTTTTTGGCATGACATCAACAGCATTCCGGAGTTGGCCTTTGACCACAGCGAGATTGTCCAAGCGGCGCTACAAGTCTTGCGACGTGAACTATCCGAACTGCGCGTGGGCCACGAGCTCCTGCCAGAAAAATTTACGCTGACCCAGATGCAGGCGCTTCATGAGGCCATCTTAAATTCTTCCTTCGATAAACGCAACTTTCGAAAAAAGGCCCTCAATGATGAGTGGGTCTTGCCACTGGAAGAAAAGCAGACAGGGGTGCTTCATAAGCCAGCGCGACTGTATACTTGGAATAAGCGCCGAACCGGCTTCTGATCCTTGAACCGATGACCACCTCGACGAAGCCCAGATTGAATTTCTGGCAAATTTGGAACATGAGTTTTGGCTTTTTGGGGATCCAGTTTGGCTGGTCCCTCCAAATGGCCAACATGAGTCCCATTTACAAATCCCTCGGAGCGGAAGCCGATAAAATTCCCATGCTCTGGCTCGCGGCCCCCATGACCGGTCTGTTGGTTCAGCCCATTATTGGATATTGGTCGGACCGCACCTGGACGCCGCTCGGCCGCCGCCGCCCCTATTTCTTGGTGGGGGCCCTGCTCGCTTCGATGGCGCTGTTTTTCATGCCCCAAAGTTCTACTTTGTGGATGGCTGCGGGCTTGCTGTGGGTCTTGGATGCGTCCATCAACATCTCCATGGAGCCCTTCCGGGCCTTTGTGGTAGATATGCTCCCAGAGGAACAGCACAGCCGAGGCTTCACCTTCCAAAGCTTTATGATTGGGGTCGGCTCCGTCATCGCTTCGGCCTTGCCTTGGATGATGAGCAACTGGTTTCATGTAAGCGATCCGGTCGGCTACACGGGCATCCCGACGTCGGTGGTGTACAGCTTCTATGCGGGCGCGGTCGTTTTGCTTTTTGCGGTGCTGTACACGGTCTTTACCACCAAGCCCTACCCCCCCGCGGACATGGCCGCATTTAAAGCACTTCAAGCGAAAGCCTCCATCCGGGATATGTTCTATGAAATCTTTGGGTCCATCCGCCACATGCCTAAAGTGATGCGCCAAGTCGCCCTAGTGCAGTTCTTTACCTGGCCTGGATTATTTCTGATGTGGTTTTACTATTCCCCGGCCGTGGCCGAAGACATCTTTCACGCGGCACCCAATACGCCAGAGTACGCCCAAGGCGTCGAATTTGCGGGCTTAACCTTGTCCTACTACAACTTGATCACCTTCCTCTTTGCCTTTGGAATTGGATCCTTAGCGGTTAAGTTCGGCAATCAGCGCACCCACTTTTTGTGCTTGGCGGCAGGGGCCTTGGGATTGTTCAGTTTGAGTTGGATTGAAAACCCCAACATGCTCTTCCTCTCCATGACGGGAGTGGGCATTGCCTGGGCGTCTATCCTATCCATGCCCTATGCCATGTTTGCAGGATCTCTCCCCAAGGACAAAGTCGGCATGTACATGGGCATTTTTAATTTCTTTATTGTTCTGCCCGAAATCATTGCCGCGCTCGGCTTCGGTTGGATCATGCAGAACGTGCTCGGAAACGACCAACTTCTTGCCGTCGCCCTGGGTGGTGGCTTAATGCTCTTTGCCGGGTTCTTAGCCCTGCGGGTGGATAGCCCCGATAGCCACTAAAAAATAAGGGCGGCCCACTGGGCCGCCCTTTGTCTTTTTGAACTCGAAATAGGTAATTAGAGCTTGCGTACGCTCGTAGCCTGCAAGCCACGCTTGCCTTCTTTCAATTCAAACTCAACTTCATCGCCATCGGCAATGGGTTCGAGTGTTCCTGTGATGTGGACGAAGTAGTCGCCCTCACCTTCGTTGTCCTTGATAAAGCCGAACCCTTTGGTGGCATCGAAGAACTTAACGGTTCCGTTTTTCATTTTTTGGGAAATCAGAGATAAATAGTTGGCAAAGGAAGGGTATTTCCGTCAAACTCAGTCAATAAATTTTTGAAAATGAAAAATTTAAGGGCCAGCGCATGGGAAATTAGCCTAGTCGCTTGACGTGGAGGACAATACTGTCTCGCGCAATGACTTCCACTTTATCGCCCACCTCGAGGTCTTCGGAACAATCGACGGTCCATATATCTCCGTCAATTTTGACGGACGCCGCGTCACCTGCCGAAGCGCCAACCGTCACGCGAGCGACCTTGCCCACGAGAGCGTCCGCATTGGTGGAGGCCCCATTGGCGTCAAAATAGCGTTTAAAGAGGGGGCGGAGTGCCACAAGAGAGATGGAACCCCCCGCAATGAATCCAATGAGTTGCATGATGTCATTCCCGCCCGCCCATGCGATGATAGCGGCGAGGAACGTGCCTACAGAGAGGCTGGCCAGGAAAAATCCGGGCGTAAACATTTCTAAAATAATCAGGACGATGCCAGCAATAAACCAAAGGGTGGCAGGAGAGAGCGATTCAAGCATAGGCTTAAGATACGGAGGAATTCTCTGCCGCGGTGCCTAAAGTCCCTACTTCTCCTTTACGCACGATTAGCCCCAGCGCGATGGCAACCAGGATGGCTCCCGCTACAAAAGGTGCGCCGGGGAAGTACATCTCAGACTCCGCATGGGTGTAGTAGGAAAAAATACTGGTCATCACGAGAGGACCGACAATGCCGGTGGCCGACATCATCGAAGTGAGGGCGCCTTGCAACTGGCCTTGCTCATTGGCAGGCACTTGGTTGGAGAGGATGCCTTGTAGCGCCGGACCGGCAATACCCCCCAAGGTGTAGGGAATGACAAAGACGAAGAGCATCCAGCCGGATGATGCGATGGAAAAGAGGATGAGCCCGATAAAATTGAGCGCAATGCCAAAGACCAAGGCCTTGAAGGAGCCCAACCAGGGAATGATTTTGCGGATGAGGAGCCCTTGCACGAGAGCGCTCATGACGCCCACCATACCCAGACTGTAGCCCACCATAGATTCGGACCAGCCAAATTTTTCCATGGAGAAGTACGACCAAGTGCCTTGAACGGCGTGGGAAGCGATGTAGATAAAGGTGAGGGAGCCAATCAAGCTCGCCACAGCGGGATAGCGCTTCAAGGCTAGCAAGGTGCCCAGAGGGTTGGCACGTTTCCATTCGAAGGCTCTTCGATTGGATTCGGGTAGCGACTCGGGCAGAATGAAGTAGCCGTAGAGAAAATTGAGCAAGGTGAGCGCCGCGGCGGCATAAAAGGGTACACGCGCGCCGAGTTCGCCCAGCAAGCCTCCTGTTACGGGGCCGATGATAAAGCCAAGGCCAAATGCCGCCCCGATGAGGCCAAAATTTTGAGCCCGTTTATCGGGGGTCGAAACGTCGGCGATATAGGCCGCTCCCGTGGTGAAGGAGGCGCCAAAAAACCCAGCGATGACGCGAGCGACAAAGAGCCAGGCGATGGAAGGCGCGATGGCCAGAACCAGGTAATCTAAGCCGAAGCCCAGCAGGGAGAGCAGGAGCACGGGACGTCGACCAAACCGGTCACTGAGAGCGCCCACAAAGGGGGCACAAAGAAATTGGACCAAAGCGTAGGATCCGATCAACCAACCGCCATAGCGAGCGGCTTCAGACATGTCTCCCCCGGTCAACTCTTGAATTAAGGAGGGAATGACCGGAATGATAATACCTAGCCCAATAACATCCAAGAGCAAGGTGATGAAGATGAAGCCGACTGCGGCTTGGCGATTTTTCAAGGGGTCAGGGGTATGGAGCCCTCAAAGGTCGGAAAATAGCCGCATCCATAGAACGCAGCCAGCAAAAATGGTTCTGCGTTTATTTGCCGCCGCTCAACAACTCCTTGATGCCGCCTAAGGAAGACAGAACGCCCGTGGCTTCGTAGGGCAGGTATACCGTTTTGTTGTCCTTGCCTGAGGTCATCTCCTGCAAAGTTTCCAAGTATTTCTGGGCTATCAAGTATTGGACGGGGTCGCCCGAAAAATCCTTGATGGACTCCGAAATTCGGCGGATCGCCTCGGCTTCGGCTTCGGCGACGCGGATTCGTGCTTGGGCGATACCTTCTGCCTCCAGGATGGCGGCCGCTTTTTGACCTTCCGCACGCTGAATATCGGATTCGCGCTGGCCCTCCGCGGTCAAAATTTGACTACGCTTTTCTCCTTCTGCCTCCAAAATGGTCGCTCGGCGGTCGCGCTCCGCGCGCATTTGCTTTTCCATGGCATCTTTGATGCCCTGAGGAGGATTGATGTCTTGAAGTTCGACCCGGTTGACTTTCACGCCCCATTTGTTCGTGGCATCATCCAAGATGGACCGCAGCTTCATGTTAATGGTATCACGGCTCGAGAGCGACTCATCCAAATCCAATTCGCCGACCACGTTACGGAGAGTGGTCTGGGTCAACTTTTCAATGGCGTTGGGGAGGTTGCCAATCTCGTAGACGGCCTTGATGGGGTCCATGATTTGGAAATAGATCAAGGCATTGATTTCCGTGACGACGTTGTCTTTGGTGATGACGTTCTGTTTGGGAAAGTCATACACGTTTTCGCGCATATCAATGCGGTCTTGCATTCGGAAGACGGGAATGGTATCACCATTAAACCCCGTTTCGCTGTAACGCCATTGGATTTGTCGAGGCTTGTCAATGACCGGGATAATGATGTTGATTCCCGATTCGAGGGTGCGGTGGTACCTGCCCAAACGCTCAACGATCATGGTTTCAGATTGTTTGACAATTCGAATGCCTTTGGCCAAAAGAAAAATAACCAGGAGGGCGACAAATGAAAGGGTAATGAGCGAAGAAAACATGGGGAGGGGGTCTTAGTTGTTTGCTTGAAGGTACGTTAAATACAAGGAATGGAACCCCTGGAAGCTAGCGGCTGATTCCGGCAAATCGAGCGAAAGTCTACTCGAATAACTATTTCTCGACGACGCGAGGCACACGGAAGTAGTCCGAGTCAGCTCCGGGGCCATTTTTCATGGCTTCGGCGTGGGTCAAGGGAGGTTCGGGAGCGTCTTCACGAAGGACATTTTCGCGGTCGGTCATGTAGACCAAGGGCTCGACCCCCTCGAGGTCTAAGCGCTCAATGGCCGCCACAAAACCCAAGATCTTGGTCAAATCCTGCTTCATCGCCTCCGCCTTGTCCCCCTCGAGTTCGAGGCGCGACAGGTGGGCGAGTTTTTGGACGTCTTCGGAGGTAATGTTCATACGGCTCGGCCAAAGGCCTTTAATTGTCCCAAAAGTAAGGCATACACTCGCTCGCTGAGTGCATCTTGGTCTGCTAGGGTCATGCCTGTCACATCAATGGGAGCGTGCACATGCGCTCGCAAGAGGCCCGGTCCCCCACCCTGAAAGAAGTCTGGGAAATACAGCCGGTTGTTCGCAAAGGTGATTGGGAGGATGGGCGTCCCACTTTCTATGGCGAGTTTGAATGCCCCATTTTTGAAGGGGGCGAGAACCACGGAGGGGTCCTTAGGAATGCCACCTTCGGGGTAGATGCAGAGGCCCGAACCGCGCTCCAAGCGCCGCGCCGCTTTCTCCATGACTTGGCGCTTGCTTGACAGGCTATTTCGGTCCACGGGAATGCTCGAGCGACGGAAGAAGAAGCCGAAGAGGGGAATTTTGGCTAGTTCTGCCTTGCCGATGAAGACCGTGGGGGATTTGACTATGCGGTAGCACATCATGACGTCCACTTCGCTAGAATGGTTGGCCACCACAATGTAAGGGCGGTCCCAAGGCACCCGCGTTTCATAAGTCACTTTGCGAAATAGACCCATACCATTGAGAATCCAGGCCGCCCACAAGCGCGCATAGCGGTAGAACCGAGGGAAGGACTCGACGCGGCGAGAATGCCGAAATAAGGGCGCGAATAGCCCTACAATGCTCAGCAACATCAAGGCAAAGTACCAGAGGTGGTAGAGAATGCCCATCGCGATGACGGGGTACCTCCACCATGGGGTGGGACGGGTAGATGTTCGTGGCATGGCGGGGCAAAATTAAACCATTACCTTGGGGTGAACTCTAACGATTATGAAAAGATTCTCTCTCCCTTCGCTAGCTATTTGTATGCTTTCTCTAACTATGACGGCACACGAGAACCCATCTACGCCCTGTTTCAGCTACCAAATGGAATACCCGGTATCCCAAGTGACTTCGACGACGGTGCAATCGACATCATCTCATCTAGAGCGCCGTTTGCCCAGGTGGCTGCGACGCATTTTGAGCGGTCGAGGTGGACAGGGTGGCGGCCGTGGCGGCCGTGGTGGCCGCGGTGGCGGTCGAGGACGCGGGTAGGCCCCCTTCCAAGCGGACATCGCTAAATAGATCCATAAAAAAACCGGCCTTTAAGGGGCCGGTTTTCTTTTTTCGGGGAAACCCGTCTTACTTCATTTCGAAATCCTCCATAAACTTGGTGGTGTAGTTCCCTGCGATATAGTCGGGGTGATCCATCAGTTGACGGTGGAAAGGAATGGTCGTCTTGATGCCTTCAATGATGAACTCATCCAAGGCACGTTTCATCCGCTCGATCGCTTGCTGGCGATTGCGGCCGGTTACAATCAGCTTGGCAATCATGCTGTCGTAGTGGGACGGAATGGTATAGCCGGCATAGACGTGGGTATCGATGCGAACACCATGGCCTCCGGGAGCGTGGAATGCGGTAATCTTACCGGGGCTCGGACGGAAATTTGCGTAGGGATCTTCTGCATTGATACGGCACTCAATGGCGTGCTGCTTGGGCTCGTGGTTTCGGCCAGAGATCAGGGTACCCGTGGCAATCTTGATCTGCTCGCGAATTAAATCGTAGTCCGTGACCTCTTCCGTAATGGGGTGCTCCACCTGAATTCGGGTGTTCATCTCCATGAAGTAGAAGTTGCGGTGCTTGTCCACGAGGAATTCGACTGTACCCGCCCCTTCGTAGGCGATATACTCAGCCGCTTTGATGGCGGCTTCCCCCATGGCTTTCCGAAGTTCCGGGGTCATGAAGGGCGATGGGGTCTCTTCCGTGAGTTTCTGGTGGCGGCGCTGAATAGAACAGTCACGCTCGCTGAGGTGGCATGCTTTGCCGCTTTGGTCGCCAATCACCTGAATTTCGATGTGGCGCGGCTCTTCAATGAGCTTCTCCATGTACATGCCATCGTTGCCGAAGGCAGCCGCAGCTTCCTGGCGGGCAGACTCCCACGCTTTTTCGAGCTCATCTTCCTTCCAAATGGCACGCATGCCCTTACCGCCGCCTCCGGCCGTAGCCTTCATCATGACGGGGTAACCAATTTCTTTGGCGGTTTTCTTCGCGTGGGCCAAATCTTCCAACAGGCCTTCCGAACCCGGTACGCAGGGTACGCCGGCAGCCTTCATGGTCTCCTTGGCCGTGGCCTTGTCCCCCATTTTGTTGATTTGGTCGGGGGTAGCCCCGATGAACTTGATCCCGTGCTCCGCACAGATGCGTGAAAACTTGGCGTTTTCGGACAAGAATCCAAATCCAGGGTGGATGCCGTCGGCATTCGTGATTTCGGCCGCAGAGATGATGGCCGGAATATTGAGGTAACTGTCCTTTGAAGCCGCGGGTCCGATACACACCGCTTCGTCCGCAAACCGAACGTGCAAGCTTTCGCGATCCGCTTCTGAATAGACCGCCACGGTTTTGATGCCCATTTCTCGACAGGTGCGAATAATGCGCATGGCAATCTCGCCGCGGTTGGCAATCAAAATCTTTTTCATGAGGAGGGGGGTTGGTTTAGGCGGGCTCTACCAAGAAGAGCGTCTGACCATACTCCACAGGGGTCATATCGTCGGCGACGACTTTGACAATTTTCCCGGTGACTTCACTTTCAATCTCATTAAAGAGCTTCATGGCCTCGATGATGCAAACTGTCTCACCCGCGGTAACGGTGTCACCTACGTTCTTGAAGGTAGGTTTGTCGGGGCTGGGCTTGCGGTAGAAGGTGCCAATCATGGGTGACTTGATAGCCACACAGTTGGCAAACTCGTCTTCGATGGCAGGAGCTGAAGGCGTCGGTGCCTTCGCAGTTGACGCGGCAGGGGCCTCAACCATCATGGTGGGGGAAGCCGTCACATAAGAAACACCTTCTCCGCCGCTGGTTTTCACCGTGACTTTGAAGTTGTCCGTTTCGAGCGACACCTCAGAGGCGCCAGATTTGGTCACAAACTTGATGAAGTTTTGAAGTTCCTTGAAATCCATTAGTCCGATAATTAGGGTAACAAAAGTGCGTCAAAAAAAACAAAAACCCGGGGCAATACGCCACGGGTTTTTAGAAAATCGTGTAGAACGGCTTACGCCTCGGCTACTTCGGTCTTGTCAATCACGACTTTGCCTTTGTAGTACATTTTGCCTTCGTGCCAGTAGGCGCGGTGCATCAAGTGAGCTTCACCCGTGGTAGGGCAAACCGCCAACTGAGGTAATACGGCCTTGTCGTGCGTGCGTCGCTTGTCGCGGCGGGTGCTGGATTGTCTACGCTTAGGATGCGCCATAATGCAGGTTTTTTCAGTTCAATTCAAATTTCGTCTTCACCAAACAGGTCGTCGTCTTCGATTCCTTCCTCGAGTTCCGCGCGAAGCTCAGGCTTCACTTTTTGGTAGGGGATGGATAGGGCCACTACCTCAAACAAAGGTTGGGCCAAATCCACTTCGTACTCGCCGTAGGGCAAGACCAGAATATCTGGATCGCTGTCATCATAGGCGTCGCCAAACTTGATGACTAGACTAAAGGCATTGCGAACTTCGAGCTCAAAGGGATCTCCGCTAAAGTCGCAGATCGCATCCATGATGCCCGAGAACGAAAAATCCAACTCCATGAAGTTGTTGGTTTTCCGCAGCGCCACGTGAACTGTGGCGGGTCGCATTCCCTCCAGATCGGAAAGGGGATAAGAAGAAAAGAACGTTTCGTCTAAATGGTACTCAAACGTGTGCTCGCCCAATGCAAGGCCTGAAAATCCTAAAACGGTTTCACGTTTCTTCATGGCCGAACGCTCGTTAGAGCCGGCAAATGTACACCGAATTGCACAATCCGCCAACACATTGGGCGCGAAGGAAGTGCCTTACGAATCGCTAGGACGATTCTTTTCAAACTTTGGCAGAATGTTGGCCGTGAGTTCGTCGTGGTCGCGATGCAATCGAAGGCGATCAATGGCCTGGAATACGGCTGCGGTAAAGCTTTGCGCATCCGCCTGATCTTTCCCCGCAATATCCAAGCCCACCCCGTGATCCGGGGAAGTGCGGACAAAAGGCAAGCCACAGGTATTGTTGACCCCGCTCTCAAAATGCAAAATTTTGAAAGGAATTAATCCTTGGTCGTGGTACATGGATAGGACCCCGTCGACTTGGCGGTGGGCGGCCTTCCCAAAGAATCCATCGGAGGGAAAGGGCCCCGTGACCAGAGAGCCGCGCTCCTTCATGGATTCAATCCAAGGGGTCAATACGTCGATCTCTTCACGGCCCATCGCCCCACCATCGCCCGCGTGAGGGTTGATGCTCAGGACGGCGATGCGCGGACGCTGCACCCCGAAGTCCAACGTAAGGGCCTTTTCAAAGGCATCCAGCTTTTGGGTCAATACCTCTCGGGTGAGCGCAGGGGCGACCGCGTTCAGTGCCATGTGCTCCGTGGCGAGCGCGACGCGCATGCCTTCGGCGGCCATGACCATCAAGGGTTTGGCTTGGAAGCGCTGGCCGAGGTAGCCGGTGTGACCTGTAAAAGGAGTCTCGGAGGAGCTGGGAATATTGGCTTTGCTCAGCGGTGCGGTGACCAACGCATCGACCTGGCCGGCCGCCACGGCATCACAGGCCGCAGCGAGGCTGTCCAATGCGGCTTGGCCTGACTCTTCGGTCAGTTGTCCAAAATCGACCCGAACCTCCCGGTTCCATGGGTCAACAAGCCCAATTCGGCCACCAGATAGGGATTCCCCGGGAGCTACTTGGCTGTAGGGAATGTCTCCCATGTCCAAAGCTTTTCGGTGGTAGGCCATGACCTGAGGCGAACAAAAGAGGTAGAACTGCGCCATGCTGCGCACTTCGGGATGGGCCAAGGTCTTGAGAACGACTTCGAGCCCAATTCCGTTGGGGTCTCCACAAGAAATGGCAATGCGCATCATGAGGCGGCGTGGGTTAAGAAGTCGGTCAAGAGGCGCACTCCAACACCTGTTCCGCCCTTGCCGTAGTAGCCCCAGGGGCTATCCAAGAAGGCTGGACCGGCAATGTCCAAGTGTACATAGGGGTAGTCTGTGAAGTGCTCCAAGAATTTGCCCGCCGTGATGGCGCCGGCTTCGGCACCGCCGATGTTTTTGAGATCGGCGATTTCGCTCTTGAGCAAGTCGTTGTATTCGTCCCAGAAGGGGAATTCGACCAGGCGTTCGTGGGTGTTGGCAGCACTAGTCTGGAGCTGTTCCCACACCTCGCGGCCCGCATTGCCCATGGCGACGGTTGCATTCGGCCCGATGGCACGTGCCGCGGCCCCTGTCAAGGTGGCCAGGTCGATGACCAATTGCGGCTTGTATTTCTTGGCGTAATGCAGGGCATCCGCGAGGATCAAGCGGCCCTCGGCGTCGGTATTCAAGACTTCCACCGTGGTTCCGTCCGAAATCGTAATCACATCCCCGGGTGTGATGGCATTGCCTCCGGGGCGGTTGTCTGTCGCGGGAATCAATCCAATCACGTGGATAGGCAGTCCTTGGCCAGCTACGGCGCAGAGGGTGCCAATCACGGCTGCCGCACCCGACATGTCACATTTCATGGTGTCCATGGAGTTGCTGGGCTTGAGGCTGAGGCCGCCCGTATCGTAGACGACGCCTTTTCCGACTAGCACGTAGGGCGCGCTGTTGACAGCGTTCGAAGGGCTGTATTCCAAAATGCTAAAGGTGGCTGGATCGACCGAGCCTTTGTTGACTCCGAGCAATCCGCCCATCTTGAGCGATTCGATTTTCGCTTGGTTCAAAACGGTCACCTTGAAGCCGTATTCTTGGCCCAGCTCTTCGGCGCGGGCGGCGAGGTCTTCGGCGGTTAAATCAAGTACCGGCGTATTAATGAGGTCGCGCGCTTCGGTCACGGCGGCCATAAGTGTGGTCAAACGCTTTGATTCTGCATCCGTCAGGCCCACCACGTGAATCTCCGCTAACGTCCAAGCATCTTTGGCCTTTTTGCCCAGCAGACGCGTGTAGCGATAGGCAGCAAGCGCCAGGCCTTCCGCCACCTCAAAAGTGTGCGCCCCTGCATCCAGGCTGACCTGGGACCATTTGTTTTTGGTCAAGAGACCGGCTAATTCTACTCCCGCTTTGCGCGCATCGTGGGCCATTTCTTGGGCAGAATCTTTGGGGTCCAGGACGCGGCCAAAAGCGTCCACCGCACCTTGATTGTGCTGGTACCACGTTTTGACTCCTCGGGCAGCGCGCGCAATGATGGCGTGGGAGATCGAGTCGGAAGAAAAATCCTGGGCGCTCGTTCGGACCTCGGCGGTCACTGTGTCAGCGCGATGCGAAGAAGAAAAAGTCCATTTCATAGCTACGAAGGTAGGCATCGTACCTTTGGTCTATGTTCACCGGAATCATAGAAAATGTGGGTCGTATTACCGGCCTAGAGCACGAAGGCAGCAACCTCCACATCACAGTGGAAAGTCCCCTCGCGCCCGAACTCAAAATCGACCAAAGCGTGGCCCACGACGGCTGCTGCCTGACGGTGGTAGAATTATTGGGCCCTGCCGGTCAGCCCACCGGCTACCGCGTGACGGCTATTGCGGAAACGCTGGAGAAGACCACATTGGGGTCTTGGACCATTGGACGCCGAGTGAACATTGAGCGCTGCACGGTCTCCGGGGCCCGATTGGATGGCCATGTGGTACAAGGCCATGTCGACACCACCGGCACGGTGGCCCAGATCGAAGATTTGGACGGCAGTTGGAAAGTCACCATTCACCACCCCGAGAATTCGGACCATGTCACCGTGCCCAAAGGGTCGATTGCCATTGACGGGACGAGCTTAACGGTGGTGGATTCCACGTCCTCCTCCTTTTCGGTGGCCTTGATTCCGTATACCTGGGAACACACCCGCTTCCACGAATGGAAAGTGGGAGAGTCCGTCAATTTGGAATTTGATATTCTCGGGAAATACATCGCCCGCCTTTTGGCACAGCGCGGACTTTAGTTTTCTTCCTCGTCTCCCAAGAAATCGGGGGCAGCAAAAGGTTGGCTCGGGTCGAGAATTTGCTCTATCAAGGGTCGAAGAACACATTGCTCAAACTCCGCTATGGTCTCCGTGCGAATCCAGGCATCTCCTTGGTAGGTTAACCATGCAACGGGATCACGTGGCTTGCGCATGGCGGCAATACCGGCGCGGAAAGGCCCCCCTGCTTGCTGCGTAGAAAGGAGCCAAGCATAGGTAAAGAGCTGTAGGGCTTTGCCTTTTTTCGGGTCGAACAATTCCTCGAGGGATTTGACCTT
>Ga0222713_10002986_pt1 | contig 17734 bp, 28 predicted proteins | sample C33_649DmetaG_FD_165061 | JGI IMG/M metagenome (GOLD analysis project Ga0222713, IMG submission 165061) | Estuarine water microbial communities from San Francisco Bay, California, United States - C33_649D | ecosystem: Environmental > Aquatic > Marine > Unclassified | place: USA: California...
TAAAGGGTTGGAAAAAGGCTTATGTAGGCTTAGAGCAAGGTTACGACATTGATTTTACCGGAACAAAATAGAGAGAATTAAGTACTATGCCTACTAAAAAAGCAAATCCAACTTCACCAGGCCGTCGCTTTGTTGTTGAGGTCACAAAAGTAGATCTTTATAAAGGTAAGCCCTATCGCAATTTATTGTGCACAAAACCTAAGAAAGGTGGGCGTAACAATCAGGGAAGAATTACAATCCGTCATCAAGGTGGAGGGCATAAGCAACAGTACCGCTTAATTGACTTTAAACGAGATAAAGAGGGCATAAAAGGACGTGCTGAAAGGATAGAGTATGATCCAAATCGGACTGCGCACATTGCTTTGATATTATATCCAGATGGTGAGAGACGTTATATTCTGGCTCCGAGTGAACTTAAGGTAGGTATGTCGGTAATGTCAGGGTCTGATGCTTTGATACGTCCCGGTAATTCATTACCTTTGCGTAATATTCCAGTAGGAACAGTATTACATGCTATTGAAATGAAGCCTGGAAAGGGTGCTCAATTGGCTCGTAGCGCAGGCGCCTATGTTCAGCTTATTGCGCGCGAAGGTGATTATGCTACTATACGGCTTCGGTCGGGGGAGTTACGAAAAGTACCTGTGGAATGCAAAGCAAGCATAGGAATAGTCAGTAATAACGACCATAATTTACGTTCTTTAGGTAAGGCCGGCGCAGCGCGTTGGCGCGGTGTTCGCCCCACAGTTAGAGGTGTCGCTATGAATCCCGTTGATCATCCACATGGGGGGGGTGAAGGTAAAACTTCGGGAGGGCGGCATCCTGTGAGCCCTTGGGGTCTTCCGACTAAAGGTTATAAAACCCGTCGAAATAAACGAAATGCAAAAATGATTGTGCAGCGGCGTAAAAAGAAATAATTTAATTTAATGAGGTAATGCGAGTGCCACGCTCAGTAAAAAAAGGTCCATTTATACATGGGCATTTAATGAAAAAAGTCCAATTAGCACAGGCTTCGAGTGTTAAAAGGCCTATAAAAACATGGTCACGTAGCTCTATGATTTTGCCTGAAATGATAGGTTTGACTATCGCAGTTCATAATGGCCGTGATTTTGTTCCTATCTATATTACAGAAAACCTGATAGGTCACAAATTAGGAGAGTTTTCTATTACGCGCACTTTTCGTAGTCATAGGGCAGCGGATAAGAAAACCAAAGGTCCAGATGAAAAAAAATAGTTAATGAGGTATAAAAGGTGGAAGTTTCAGCACATTTAAAATATGCACGTTTGTCTCCGCAAAAATGTCGATTAGTTGCAGATCAAGTGCGTGGACTCACCGTGGAAAAAGCGCTCCGCTTATTGACAATGAGTGTTAAAACCAATGCTAAGTTTATAAAAAAAGTATTAGAATCAGCTGTAGCCAATGCAGAACATAATAGAGGTTTAGATATCGATACGTTGGGCGTATCGGCTATTTATGTTGATCAAGGACCTACCTTAAAACGTATGCATGCGAGAGCAAAAGGCCGAAGTAATCGTATATTAAAACCAACATGTCACATTACCGTAAAAGTGTCAGATGAAAATGGGGAGAAAAACTAATTATGGGCCATAAGGTAAATCCCGTTGGAATTCGATTAGGTATTACCCGAACATCGACAGCAAAATGGTATGCAAAAAAATCTCGTCAGTATGCGGATAATCTGTATAAAGACTTATGTGCCCGTAAACTGATAGAAAATGCACTATTACAAGCTGGAGTTTCATCAGTACATATAGAGCGCGCTTCAAGAAAAGCCAAAGTAACTATTTACGTAGCAAAGCCGGGTGTAGTGATAGGAAAAAAGGGTGAGTACATAGATCGATTAAGAGAAAAAATAGAAAAAATAATGCAGATGCCCGTTCGACTTTCTGTAGTAGAAGTAAAAAAGCCTGAATTAGATGCTAAGCTGGTTGCAGAAAATATTGCGCAGCAACTAGAACGTCGTGTTATGTGCCGTCGAGCAATGAAGCGTGCTGTACCGTCTGCTTTACGTGTAGGTGCCCTCGGAATTAAAATTAATGTTTCAGGTCGCATAGGCGGTGCAGAAATAGCGCGTAGTGAGCATTATCAAGAAGGAAGTGTACCATTGCATACTTTTCGTGCAGATATTGATTACAGTTTAGCAGAAGCGCAAACAACTTATGGAAAGCTAGGTATAAAGGTTTGGATTTACAAAGGTGAAGTTTTTGACCGCTCAAAAATTTCAAATATGGAATCTGCGGAAGCTAAGACACAATTCCTTGAAGAGCGAAATCGAAAGCATTATAGTCGCAAACGGCAACAACCACTTACGACTAAACACAAGGCTACTGTAAATAAAGAAATTGTTGATGAAGCTATACGTTAAATAATATTGAAGAATAGGTAATTGGGAAAAAATTATGTTGCAACCCAAGCGAACAAAATATCGTAAGCAGTTTAAGGGCCGTAACCGCGGTGTTGCCACACGGGGTGCCGAAGTTAGTTTTGGGCAGTATGGTTTGAAAGCAACGGCTTCAGGTTTTATTACCTCTAGGCAAATTGAAGCGGCACGTCGTGCCTTAACACGACACATAAAACGTGGTGGGAAGGTTTGGATCAGAATATTCCCTGATAAACCCATTACTAAAAAACCTTTAGAAGTGCGTCAGGGTAAAGGTAAAGGGAGTGTTGAGTATTGGGTAGCCGTTATTCAACCGGGACGTGTCTTATTTGAAATGGAAGGGATACCTGCTGAAACGGCAAAAGCCGCTTTAGAATTGGCTGCAGCAAAATTACCTGTGACGACTCACTTTGTTACGAGGACGGTGCTTTAATGAAAAAGAAAGAAAAAAATAAATTACGTAGTTTGTCGCTTGATTTGCTTAAAGAAGAATGTTTTAAGTTAGGGCAAGAGATATTTAAATTAAAAGCACAACAGGCAACACACCAGTTGACTGCAACGCATCGGTTGAAAGCAGCGAGACGATCATTGGCAACAACATTAACTATTTTACATGAAACTATAGGCCAGAAAATATGAGCCAAACTAATAAAATTAACCGGACCTTAGTCGGACGTGTGACGAGTAATAAAATGTGTAAAACGATCAGTGTCTCTATTGAACGTACAGTGAAACATCCTAAATACGGAAAATACTTAAAACGTCGTAGAAAGATCCTTGCACATGATCCTGAAAATCAATGTCAGGAAGGCGACATTGTTCTTATTCAGGAAGGTCGTCCTATTTCGAAAGATAAAGCCTGGTCACTCGTGCAAATACTTGTTAAATCGATAAATCAGCAACCCGTTCCTGAACAAACGACGGGATAGGGGGAAGATTTTTTATGATACAAATGCAAACTGAACTGGCTGTAGCGGATAACAGCGGTGCTCGTAGCGTGATGTGTATTAAGGTTTTAGGTGGATCAAAGCGGCGTTATGCACGTGTTGGAGATGTTATAAGAGTGAGCGTTAAGGACGCTGTACCCCGTGGCAAAGTAAAAAAAGGTGAAGTCTGTCATGCGGTTGTGGTGCGCACGAGAAAGCGGACCCGAAGAGTTGATGGGAGCGTGATTCGTTTTGACAGTAATGCGGTTATTTTGTTGACGGCGCAACTACAACCTTTAGGTACACGTGTATTTGGTCCTGTTCCACGAGAATTACGTACGGAACGTTTTATGAAAATTATTTCATTGGCATCTGAAGTCTTATAAGGTAAGTTCAAACTATGCGTAAAATTAGAAAAGGTGATACCGTTGTTGCCTTAACGGGCAAAGATAGAGGTAAGCAAGGTAAAGTATTGAATATTAAGACTACTAAGAATTGTGCGCGGGTAGAAGGTATTAATTTAGTAAAAAAACATATAAAGCCTAACCCACAAAAAAATATTGCGGGTGGAATTGTCACGCAAGAAGCTTTAATAAATTTAACCAATCTTGCATTGTATAATCCAGTAACAAAAAAAGGCGATAAAGTTGGAATAAAAATACTGGAGAATGGAAAAAGAGAACGTATCTTTAAATCTAACGGCGAGCAAGTTGATATTTAATAATTAGGTGTTGTGTGATGGCAAGGTTAAAAGAATATTATTTAAGTACGGTTACGAAACAGCTTAAGCAACAATTTGCTTATAAAGGTATAATGGAAGTACCGCGTATTACAAAAATCACGCTTAATATGGGGGTTGGAGAAGCGGCTGCCAATAAAAAAGTAATTGATTCAGCGGTGTCAGACATGGCACTTATCGCTGCTCAAAAACCTATTATTACTAAGGCCAAAAAGTCGAATGCGGGATTTAAGATTCGTGAGGATTGGCCCATTGGTTGTAAAGTGACCTTACGTAAGAATCTTATGTATGAGTTTTTAGATCGTTTAATAAGTGTAGCGATACCACGGATTCGGGATTTTCGTGGATTTAGTCCAAAGTCCTTCGATGGCCGTGGGAATTACAGTTTAGGAATTCGAGAACAAATCGTTTTCCCAGAAATAAAGTACGATACAATAGATGCACTAAGAGGTATGGATATTACGATTACGACGACTGCGAAAACTGATAAAGAAGGCCAGGCCTTATTAGCTGCATTTGAGTTTCCGTTTAAAGAGAATTAATATTTATGGCAAAGAAAAGTGTTATTATGCGCCAGCTAAAGCGCGAGCGTATTGTTGAAAAATACTCGAAGAGACGAGTTGAACTAAAAAAGATTATTTATAATCCAAGCTCTTCTGATGAAGAGAAATGGTTAGCTCAACAGAAGCTTCAATTATTGCCACGAGATTCTTCTCCGGTGAGATTACGTAACCGCTGCCGTTTAACAGGTCGACCACGTGGAGTTTATCGCCACTTTGGCTTATGTCGAAATATGCTTCGCCTTCATGCTATGAGAGGTGAGCTTCCAGGAGTGGTTAAATCAAGTTGGTAAGGTAAAAAACTATGAGTATGCAAGATCCTATCGCAGATATGCTCTGCCGAATAAAAAATGCACATGCTATTGGAAGGCCAACGGTATCGATGCCTTCGTCAAAAATAAAGTTGGCGATTGCTAAATTATTAAAAGAAGAAGGATATATATCAGATTATCAATGCGAAGAAAAAGGAACCAAAGCTTCGCTGACTATAATCTTAAAATATTATTTAGGTAAGCCCGTGATAGCTTCATTAAAACGGATTAGTCGTCCCGGCTTGCGGATTTATCGCTCAACAAATGATTTACCTAAAGTCGTGGCAGGTTTAGGAGTCGCTATTATATCGACTTCAAAAGGCTTAATGACCGATAGAGCGGCACGTGCTTTGGGTCAAGGCGGCGAAGTTATTGCAATCGTTGAATAAATTTATTAGGAAAGGTTAGTATGCGAGAAAAGAGGCCCCTACACATTGGTGATGCGCAAGTCACTTTGGGTGAAAAAACACTGCTTGTTAAAGGCAAAAAAGGCGAGTTGAACATCAGCATAGTAAAGCAATTTGTAAATGTTCAATTACAAGATAACATGATTAAAGTTAAGCCAGTAGGGTCTAGTACGGATGCGGCTAAGTTAACAGGTACTTTGCATGCTCATCTGGCTAATGCCATAAAAGGTGTAAACCTAGGTTTTGAAAGAAAACTGGTACTTATAGGTGTGGGTTACCGTGCAAGTCTCCAGGGTAACAAATTACACCTAATCTTAGGTTATTCAAAACCTAGAAATTATGAAATACCCAATGGGATTATAATTACAACACCGATACCTACTGAAATTATTGTTCAAGGTTTTGATAGGCAGCTAGTTGGGCAGGTAGCAGCGGATATACGTAGGTTTCGTTCACCTGAACCCTATAAAGGTAAAGGTATTCGTTACGCGGATGAACGTATTAAATTAAAAGAAACTAAGAAAAAATAGTGATTTAGAGGTAGGCATGTTAGACAAAAAGTTAAAGCGAAAACGCAGAGCAACTAAGGCCCGCGCTAAGATACGTCAGCTAGGTATTCCGCGTCTTTGTGTGGGGCGTAGCTCAAAACATATTTATGCGCAGATTATTATTTCTGCAGAAAAAGGTGATAGAGTATTAGCCGCGGCTTCTACGCTTGATAAAGAAATCAAGGCTCAGGATCCCATGGGAAATAACATAAAGTCAGCGAAAATAATCGGTGATTATATCGCTAAGAGGGCATTAGCGTCTGGAGTTAATCAAGTGGCGTTTGACCGATCGGGTTTTAAATATCATGGTTGTGTTAAGGCACTGGCAGAAGCAGCCCGAGAAGCCGGATTACCATTTTAATTAAAAGGTTATTTATCAATGAGTTTTGATCAATCAACAAAAAGTGATGGTTTACAAGAAAAGCTAATTTCGGTTAATCGTCATGCTAAGGTCGTCAAGGGCGGGCGTATTTTCAGCTTTGCAGCCGGCGTCGTTGTAGGTGATGGGAAAGGCCGTATCGGATTTAGTAAACGACCGGCGAGAGAGGTTTCAGTTGCTATGCAAAAAGCACTGGAGAAAGCACGACGCGATATGTTGCATATCGAGCTTAATAACCATACGATATTTCATCCATTAGTGGGCCGTCATGGGGCAACCAAGGTAATTATACTGCCCGCGATTGAAGGCACGGGTATTATTGCAGGCGGACCTATGCGCGCAATTTTTGAAGTATTAGGAATTAAAAATGTTATCGCAAAGATTATTGGTTCTTCAAATCGAATCAATGTTGTGCGTGCTACTTTAAAAGCTTTATCCAACATGTCTACGCCTGAAATGGTTGCGGATAAACGTGGAAAATTAGTTAAAGAAATTTACGAATAGGTAAATCAATATGTCAGAAAAAAAATTGCGTTTGACGCTCATACGGAGTATTTCAGGTCGTCTACCACATCACACAGCAACCGTCCTTTCTCTAGGTCTAAAGCGGTTAAATCAAATTGTTGAGGTTAAGGATAATTTGCCTACGCGAGGGATGATTGATCAGATTGCTTACTTAATCAAAGTAGAGGAAATATAACTATGTATCTTAATACATTGAAGCCTGCTTTGGGTTCAAAGCCTGCTGCAAAGCGTGTAGGTCGAGGAATAGGTTCTGGCTTAGGGAAAACTTGTGGAAGAGGTCATAAGGGACAACGTGCGCGTGCCGGTGGTTTTCATAAGTTAGGTTTTGAAGGTGGGCAAAGTCCCTTACAACGTCGTTTACCTAAATTCGGCTTTACCACAATTAAATCATTATCCTTTCAAGTCCTACGTATTGATGTTTTAAACAAAATAAAAGATCACGTCATTGATGTACAAGTATTAAAAGATGCTCGATTAGTTCCAGAGCAAACAAAAGAAGTTAAATTTATCGCAACGGGTCAACTTGAAAGATCAGTGACTATAAAAAAGGATATCAAGTTAACTAAAGGAGCGAAAGCATTGGTTGTGGCAGTCGGTGGTAGTGTCGAGGCCTAAATAGATGCATAAAATTAGCCCTCTGGCAATGCCCGCTTTGGCAAAGAAACGTACACCTAATAGCGGTTTTAGCGAGCTAAAGAAACGTTTATTATTTGTATTGCTCGCCTTGCTTGTTTATAGAATTGGCGCACATATTCCAGTTCCTGGTTTAGATCCCCATCGCTTAACTGATTTATTTAGCCACCAAAGCAATAGCATTTTAGGCTTGTTTAATATGTTTTCAGGAGGAGCTCTTTCAAGATTCACTGTTTTTGCTTTAGGGCTTTTACCTTATATCTCTGTATCTATTATTGTGCAGCTCTTAACCGCTGTAACACCAGCGCTGGAAGAGCTTAAGAAAGAAGGTGAAGCTGGACGACGTAAGCTTAATCAGTATACCCGTTATGGAACCGCCTTACTCGCGCTGATTCAAGCCCTTGGCATGGCGAAATGGTTAGTCAATAATCAAGTCGTTATTGACCCAGGTTTTTTTTTCTATTTTGTTGCGACAGTGACTCTGGTTACAGGGACAATGTTTCTGATGTGGCTAGGCGAACAGATAACTGAACATGGAATTGGCAATGGTATTTCTCTGATTATATTCTCAGGAATTGTGTCGGGGTTACCCGTCGCTATGGCTAAATCTTTAGAGCAATTTAGACAGGGCCAGGTTCAGTTTTTGACTTTACTTTCTATTTTGGCGGTTATTATTTTAGTTACAGCATTTGTTGTATTTATGGAGCGGGGTCAACGCCGAATTACAGTGAACTACCCGCAACGTCAACAAGGTCGAAAGATATACAGTGCCCAAACGAGCCATTTGCCTTTAAAAATTAATATGGCAGGCGTTATACCCCCCATCTTTGCCTCAAGTATCATGTTATTACCCGGTACCTTTGCGAATTGGTTTTCTAATGCAAAAGGTATGGCTTGGCTGGGTAAGCTTAGTTTTTGGTTAGCTCCAGGGCAACCTCTCTATATTTGCTTATTTGCTGCAGCCATTATTTTCTTTTCATTTTTTTATACGGCATTGGTTTTTAATCCTAGAGAAACAGCAGATAATTTGAAAAAATCCGGTGCTTTTATTCCAGGTATTCGGCCAGGGGAGCAAAGTGCTCGCTACATCGATGCTACGATGACTCGACTTACTTTAATAGGGTGTATTTATCTGGTTTTAGTTGCTTTATTACCTGAGTTTATGATATTCACATGGCATGTGCCTTTTTACTTTGGGGGCACATCTTTATTAATTATAGTAGTGGTCATTATGGACTTTATGATCCAGGTCCAGTCCTTGTTGATGTCGCATCAGTACGAATCGTTACTTAAAAAAGCTAATTTGAAGGGTTTATCAGGTGGGAGCTAGCGTTAATTAGCGCTTAGTAGGTTTTTTCCGAGAGAGTTATTCTCCTTACACACTAAAATAGCAATAGTTTGAGCTTATTTGTAAAATAGATGAGCGTGAAGTACGTTTTAAGAGGTTATTATGAAAGTTAGAGCATCAATTAAAAAAATTTGCCGAAATTGTAAGCTGATTAAGCGAAAAGGAAAACTTAGGGTCATTTGTTCTTCTGAAGCCCGTCATAAACAACGTCAGGGTTAGCTCTTTGTTTATTTTGCTGGGTTCGTTTCTTATCTTATCGAGCAATGGGTGTTTCATTCGGCTCAATTTGTTAAGAAATACATGTTGGACATGGGCGAAAAATACTAATTTTTTCAATACTTGGTCCCAACTATTGAAGGAATAGCGTTTATTCAAATCGGTACGGCTATCTCTATTAATGGTAAACTGTTGGTTTTTTACTTTTACTTTAAGTGTTGTTGATTTTTAGTCAGGAGTGAGATACCCTACTGCGCCTTCTGAAATATCTTAAAATTAAGGGTTTGGAGTAAAAAATGGCTAGAATAGCCGGTGTCAATATACCAATAAACAAACATGTCGTGATAGGCTTAACTGCCATCTATGGGATTGGACGCTCAAGGGCTAAAAAAATATGCCAAAACTTGGATATTTTGCCTGAGATCAAGGTTAAAGATCTTTCTGATAAACAGTTAGATACTCTTCGACAATCGATTTTAACCTATAAGGTTGAAGGGGATTTGCGGCGTGAGATTTCCATTAGCATTAAACGTTTGATGGACTTAGGCTGTTATAGAGGGATACGCCATCGTCGTGGCTTACCCGTCCGTGGCCAACGTACTCGTACTAATGCACGTACGCGTAAGGGGCCTCGTAAAATGATCCGTAAGGATTAATTAATGGCCATCGATATAAAATGTATAAGTGTAGGTATTTACTAATATGACAGATTACAATTCACATGCATCTCGGCAACCGTCCTTGACTATGGCTGATAAGACTTTAGCAGGAGCTAATCGTAAGCGTAAAGAGATTACGCCAGATGCAATAGTTCATTTGAGTACTTCCTTCAATAATACGATTATATGTATACGAAAAGGCGGTGATACTTTAGGAATATCTTCTGCTGGGGCTTGTGACTTTAAAGGCACTAAAAAAGGTACCGCTTTTGCAGCACGTGTTGCTTTTGAAAAAGCCATAGAAAAAGCTTACGATAAGTATCGAGCGAAATATAAACATAATTTAGGGCGTGTTGAAGTGAGGATAAAAGGGCCAGGGCAAGGATCAGAGCAAGCTATTATGGCATTGAAAAATAAAGATATCGAGGTCACTCAGATTTTGAATGTTACGGGTGTTCCACACAACGGTTGTCGGCCTCCTAAGCGCCGTCGAGTATAGAAAAAACACATGATTACAGTCATTGCTTTTTGAGCGATGTGAGAAGCGTATCAATTAATAACGGGGAGTAAATAAATTAATGGCTAGATACCGAGGTCCTACTTGTAAATTAGCGCGCAGACTTGGAACTGATTTACAGTTAAAAAGTGGTATACGCGCACTTGATAGCAAATGTAAACTCGCTACGCCTCCAGGTATGCATGGTTCGAAGCGCGGAAGATCATCCGAATATGGTACATTGCTGCGTCAAAAGCAATTAATTCGACGTACTTATGGAGTATTAGAAAAACAATTTAGACTTTATTACACTAAGGCATCTAAACGTAAGGGCATAACAGGTGAAAATTTACTTAAACTACTTGAATGTCGCTTAGATAATGTTGTGTACCGCATGGGGTTTGCTACGACACGAGCTGAGGCAAGACAATTAGTTTCGCACGCTTCACTAAAAGTAAATGGAAGTATCATTAATATCCCATCCTATCAAGTTAAAGCGGGTGATGTAGTTGAAATTAAGGAAAAAAGTAAGTCTCAAATTCGTATTCAAGCTGCACTTGAGCTTGCAAAACAAAAGCCCCAGCCTGCTTGGATAGACGTGGATCCCACTAAACTACAAGGGGTCGTTAAGTTAGTTCCTGCGCGTAGCGAATTGCCCCTAGAATTTAATGAGAATCTGGTCGTTGAGTATTACTCTAAGTAAGTAAAAAGGTATCCCATGTCGACGAATGTTAAGAAGTTTTTAACCCCTCAAACCATTGAAGTTCAAAGTATTGCTCCCAATAGGGCGCTGATAACGCTGCAACCTTTTGAAGCTGGATTTGGCCATACTTTAGGAAATGCGCTACGTCGTATATTACTGTCGTCTATACCCGGTTGTGCCGTTGTAGAAGCAAAAATCGAAGGGGTACTGCATGAGTACAGTAGTTTAGAGGGAGTACAAGAAGATATCATTGATATTTTACTTAATTTAAAAGGCATTGCTTTTCAACTACATGATAAAGAAGAAGTTACGCTTGAACTAGCTAAGCACGAAGTAGGGCCTGTTCGAGCTGGAGATATTACCTTATCCCATGATGTGGAAATTAAAAACCCAGATTTTATTATTGCGCATTTAACTAAACCACAAGATTTTAAAATGACGCTTAAAGTAGCTAGAGGTCGTGGATACCAACCTTCTGCTTTACGTAAAGCGGATGATCAATTTGTGAGTGAAGTGGGCGCTTTACAATTAGATGCACGCTTTAATCCTATTTTACGTGCAACCTATTCAGTTGAAAACGCACGAGTTGAACAGCGTACGGATTTGGATAAGCTAGTTATTGATTTGGAAACTAACGGTACGATTGAGCCTGAAGAGGCGATACGCCGTGCCGCTACGATTATACAAGAGCAATTACATACCTTTGTTGAGTTGCAAAACGAAACTGAAGACGAAGTCGTCGAAGCTCTCGTTGATATCAATCCTATGTTGTTACTTCCTGTTGATGAGTTAGAATTAACCGTTCGCGCAGCCAATTGTTTAAAGGCGGAACATATTTATCGCATTGCTGATTTGGTTACCAAAACAGAGTCTGAGCTTTTGTCAACACCCAATTTAGGTAAAGTGTCTTTATGGGAGATTAAAACTGCTTTACAAAAACGTGGGTTATCTTTAGGCATGGATGTACCTTTGCAGCAATTGACCTCTCTAAAAAAATCTTTAGAAGGGACAGAAGAAGCTGAAAAATTAGAAAAAACTGAAGATATTAATAAAGATTAATTTAAAGGGCTAAGTCTTATGCGTCATTTGAATTCCGGTCGCCGATTAGGTCGAACATCCAGTCATAGAACGGCGATGTTTCGTAATATGGTTGCTTCGCTATTAACTAACGAAATTATATGTACTACCTTAGTTAAGGCTAAAGAACTTCGTCGAGTTGCTGAGCCACTTATTACTTTAGCAAAAAAGGACGGTGTTTCAGAAAGACGTTTAGCTTTTGATCGTCTTCGTAACAAGGAAGCTGTTGCGGTGCTTTTCAATAAAGTCGGTCCACGTTTTAAAAAAAGACCCGGTGGCTATTTACGTATTTTAAAATGTGGGTATCGTGCGGGTGATTGTGCTCCTATGGCCATGGTTGAACTAGTGGAACGCACAGAGAGCCTTACGTCAGAATAAGGAAAAAATACTATTTAGCTTATAACTGGATAGGGGCGAATGTCAGCAATGATTTAAATCTCGGTTTTTACTTGTGTAATCTTTCTTGCTGTATCTAAAGAGGCTTTTAATTCCCGGTTAAATTGATCAAGTAAATCTTTATTATAGTTACTCTGTGATGTGGACCTTTCTAGTAGATTAACGACTGCCTTAAGCCTTATCCATCCACAATAACTACAAGAGCCTTTTAATTTATGTAAGAGATCTTCCAGTTTATTTTTTTGCTTTTTTTGGAATGCTAAATTGATTTCCGATTGTAACTTCGGAGCTTCTTCTATAAATAGATTCAGTAATTCTTTTAAAATTTTATTTGAATTTTTAGCGAAAGCTTTATTTATATGGCTATCTATGATAGGAAGTTCCGAAATCTTTTTATCCATCTTTATTTGCCTATAAAATTTCTACAGCATTTAGTCAGTTTGCTCATTGCCTAAAAGGCCTATTCTTTTTTACCTAGTATGAATCAAAAACCATGATTTTTCGAGTAACGGCGCGGAATATTTGAGTAGTCTAAAACTTTTTTTGATAGTTCAGTTTATCTTTCTCTGTGTTGTAATCTATTGATTGTTTCTACTGTAGGCCTATGTTTAAATATAAAACGTTTATTCAAATTTTAAAAAATCTGTGACTAAATTACCCTATCGTATCTCTGACGAAGCGCTTAAAGCAGCGTTATTTGAATTTAGGCATCTACAAGATATATTACGTTGGGGATTGACTCAATTTAATAAGGCTAACCTTTATTATGGTCATGGTACCGATAATGCCTGGGATGAAATAATTTATTTAGTATTGTCTACGCTAAAATTAGGTTCGTATTTAAATCCATGCTTTTTAGGGACGAGTTTGAGTCTCGCTGAGCGTCGTTTACTCATAGAAAATATCCGCCAGAGAGTCGAAGAACGTATTCCTACGGCTTATTTAGTCAATGAAGCGAGTTTTGCTAATTTATCATTTTATGTTGATGCACGTGTGCTAATTCCGCGTTCACCGATCGCTGAATTAATTCAGTGTGAATTCAGCCCGTGGATTCAAAATACTCAAAGAGTCAATACCATACTCGATATTGGAACGGGTAGTGGTTGTATTGCTATTGCATGCGCTTATGCTTTGCCAGAATCACGTATTGATGCGGTGGATAATTCTAAAGAGGCGTTAGCTGTAGCCGCCATTAATGTGGCAGAACATAAGTTACAAGGTCAAATAAACTTAATACACTCTAATCTTTTTCAAAATTTAAATAACCGACTTTATGATATTATTATTAGTAATCCTCCTTATGTTGATGCTGAAGAATTTGCTAGCTTGCCCTTAGAATATCAACATGAACCGGCTGTTGCTTTGGCGGCAGGAAAAGATGGCCTAGATTTCGTTATTCAAATTCTTAAACAAGCTAAAAAATTTTTAAAAGAAAAGGGTATTTTAATTGTAGAAGTGGGTTATAGTAAAAAAGCTTTAATCGAACGGTATCCGCAAATTCCTTTTTTTTGGTTAGAATTTGAAAATGGTGATGCGGAAATTTTTTTATTAACAGAAGAGCAATTAACTCATTATGAGCAAGAAATTTAATTTAGCCATAGTTGGTGCTACCGGTTTTGTTGGTCAAGCGGTATTATCGATTTTACAACAGCGAAAATTTCCTATTAATAAGCTCTATCTACTTGCCAGTGAACGCTCTTCCGGTGAGGTTGTGGAATTTAATGACCAAGGATTGCAGGTTTCTAATTTAGTTGAATTCGATTTTAAGCAAGCGGATATCGCGATATTTACGGCGGGATCCCCTGTTTCTGCTGAATATGTACCTAAGGCCACGCAAAAGGGATGTCTGGTTATTGATAATACACCCTATTTTCGTTACGACACCGATGTTCCTTTAGTGATTCCAGAAGTGAATCCTGAAGCATTAGCCGCTTATAAACAACGTTATATTATTGCCAATCCAAATTGTTCGACAATACAACTATTAGTTGCTTTGAAACCTATTTATGATGCCGTACAGATTACGCGCATTAATATAGTGACATTCCAATCGGTTTCCGGAGCGGGTAAGGCGGCATTCCAAGAGTTGATTGATCAAACGGGCCGATTATTAAATGGTTTGCCCATTAAGCCGCCAAAGGCATCATTTACTCAGCAAATTGCCTTTAATATCATTCCGCATATTGATGACTTTCAGGAAAATGGATATACACGTGAAGAAATGAAAATAGTCTGGGAAACACAAAAGATTTTTTCTGACCCTGAAATTCAAGTGAATCCTACGGCTGTCCGAGTCCCTGTGCTTCATGGACATTCTGAGGCAGTACATATAGAGACTAAGAAGAAAATTAGTGTGAATAAAGCCCGGCAATTATTAAAAAAGGCACCTGGGGTATCCGTTATTGATAAGCCTGCTAATAATGGCTACCCAACGCCCATTTCGCATCTCGATAGCGATAAAGTCAAGGTAGGCCGAATTCGAGAGGATATTTCCCATCCGTTGGGGTTGGATATGTGGATAGTGGCCGATAATATTCGTAAAGGTGCCGCTTTAAATGCGGTACAAATTGCTGAGTTGATGGTTGAGCACTATTATATTTAGCTCAACTAAATTTTTATAGTTTTTTTAATACTGTGAAGTAAGGGGGTTTTAGGTTAAAATAGTAGCAAATTCTACTATTAAAAATTATGACGGATTATTTAACGAATAAAAATCCTTTTTTAAAACATGACGACGAATTTTTGGCGCCAGCTGAGGTAGAATTTTTTTATCCATCCTCTCTTGATGCCGTAGATTCAGACGATGACGAGAGTGATAATGGTGGTGTTGCTACGCTCAGTGTTGAAGAATTGACTGCCTATCTGCAAGCCGCGTTTAATAAAGATCGTCGTGAACGTGTCGATGGACAAAAAAAATTTGGTCTCTGTCCTTATTCAGAGGATCCCAACAGTTTACTCGGTAAAAAAAGGTCGAATCCTTGTGGTCTTGGCGAAGCGATACAATCGCACCCTTTATTAGCCCATAGTCAACAATTTAGTGGCGATGATCCTTCAATAAGTGCAAATCCTATCGATAATTCTGAAGCGAAAGAGCAATTTCCCGAAAAACGTCTACAAAATCAATATCGGTTACAAAAGAATCTTGGTTTAGGCGCACGTAAAAGTGTAACCCTTGCTAGATAATCATGCTAAAGCCTACTTTCGCTCAGGAAATTTTGTTGGGTACCTATGAGGGCGTAGAGCAGTATATACTCGCTGGTGCGGATATCGAAGAAACCGATGAATATGGTTTTTCCCCCTTAATTGAAGCAACAATTGCCAATAAGCATGATGTTGTCGCTTTATTGTTAGAATATGGTGCCGACATCAATAATATCGATACTACGGGTCGAACTGCATTACATTGGGCGGTAGATAATCATAATATCCCTTTATGTGAGTTACTACTGGCCAATAAAGCCGATGCCAATGCTTATACATTATCAGGGCAACCTGTTTTAGTCTATCCTTTGCTTAGACAGCAAATTCAATTAAAAAAATTACTCTATCGATATGGCGCTCAACTTAGTTTTGCTCAAGATTTTATTCAGGCTAAGCTACTTGGACATCGTTATGAGTTAATAGGTCAGGTGGATATCGTTAATGTCTTAGGACATTTTATAGAAATTAATTATGAAGGGTTTTTTTTAGAGTTTACTCTGGATGTGATACTTAATTCATTACAACGTTACCGAAATAATTTTTCTTCACGTCACCTACGGCCTTACTTCCAAAATTTGAAGAAATTGATTATTGCATTTTCTAACGCGCAGAACCTACTCAAGTACCAACGTTATACAATTAATATTAATGATTATACGCAGTATATTAACCCCTTACTTGATCAAGAATTATTACTATTACCGGTGGCTTATGAAGGTCATGCCATTGCGTTAATTAAATATAAAAATCTTTTGATTCGTTGTGATCGAGGGGAGAATAGTCAGCGCGAAGGCAGTGTCGTTATCTACGAGTGTCAACGTCCATCTGCTTGGAATACGGAGTTTTGTAAGAAATTAATTTATTCACGTCAATCCTGTAATTTCTTGACTCACGGAATAAAGCAGCATTTGGGTTTAGTGGCCATAGCCAATCTACCCATTCCCGGTCAAATTATTGGTAACTGCTCTTGGGCTAACATCGAAGCGAGTATTCCTGCCATATTATTTTTATTACAGACAATTAATTTAAATGGTCACATCATTTGCTCACACGAAAAATATCAATGGTACGCGCTTAATTTTTTTCGAGATTGGCAAACGTGGGATAAAGAACGTGCTTTGGAGGAATGCATTCAGAGTTTTTATTACAGCAATAAAGCGCGAGCAGCGACTAAAGCCACACTTCTAGCGGCTATTTTGTTCCAAAATTTAACACAAAATTTAAGTGATTTAAAACAAGCGGAGTCCATTTTAAAATTATTGACTTTGTCTGATTATAAGTATTTGTTAAAAAGTTATTTGCAGGTATATTGGCAATCCAATAAAACAGTACAAGGTAAAAACCTAATAAACTTGCTCGATGCTTGTGGTGTAAGTCGGAAATTTTTGTAGTGTAGACGCCGTATTTAAACTTGAGTCGCCTTACTATTTACAGTTTTTAGGCTTGTAATTTTGAATTAAAGAATTAATAAACATGAATAATGAATTGTAACAGGTCGACAAAGGCATTTACCCTTCATTAAGAAAAAGGAAATAGAAAAGCGGGTTAGGGATCTCTGCAGATTTAATAGTAAATCTATTTACAAATTAACTTGGAGGCAAGTTTATAAAAGTTTACATGAATTAGGCACAAAAAATTTTTTACAGCAATATAGATCTTCTTCAAAAAGAAGTTTACAACGCTTATTATCAGTTTTTTAGCGCAAAATCTACATGGACTTTTAATGGACACCCGTTTTTGTCAACAGTTACCAAAAGATAGTATTTGATGTTCCTTATGCAGAACCCAGACTGGGCATTAGTGAGAGGGTATTAAGGTTTGTGGGTGCGCCAAAAAAATGAGTGGTATTGGGGCAAAAATGTGAGTGTTCAGTGGTTAAGCAAGCAACGGTTAGGGTGAGTTCTATAAGGTATAATCAGAGTCACTTATCCCATTGTAATTACAACACGGAATAGAGTATACTCTGTGCCGCTATCGCGGGGTGGAGCAGTCTGGTAGCTCGTCGGGCTCATAACCCGAAGGCCGTAGGTTCAAATCCTACCCCCGCTACCAGTTTATTGCGTAAAAGCCCCATTTAAGGGGCTTTTTATTTGGAGACGGGTAAATTTATAATACTAAGCCTCCTTTGATTAAGACGATGAAAAATAATTCGACAGTAGAAGCAAAAATATTACCGACGATTAAGGCCTTAGGTTACGAGCTATGGGCTTG
>Ga0222713_10002989_pt1 | contig 17718 bp, 11 predicted proteins | sample C33_649DmetaG_FD_165061 | JGI IMG/M metagenome (GOLD analysis project Ga0222713, IMG submission 165061) | Estuarine water microbial communities from San Francisco Bay, California, United States - C33_649D | ecosystem: Environmental > Aquatic > Marine > Unclassified | place: USA: California...
CTTGCCTACAGCAATTGGCTGGTGCATTTCACGGATGTTTCCACGGAATTTTTTAAATGCGTTTAGTGACGCTTCTGGGGTAACGATGTCATTCTGCTTGTCTAGGTTATCAAGTGTAGCAAATCCAGAAACGATTCTTCGTTCCTTATCTACTTTAGAGAATGGCATCGACAGGCGAACATTGTCGCCATCGGTGTTCCAATGAGCTTTTTGAATAGTCATATTACCTTAATTATATACCCTTTTTATAAGTATTGTTACTATATTGTAACATACTTTTTATTCGGCTGCTCTACCCTCACCCTGAGCATTTCGTCCAGTAGTGGTGGTTGTGCTATCCGATGCATTATTTGCTCTTTCCGTATCACGCTGTCTGTTGTCTGCAAGATTTGCTCTTGCATCTGTAGCCTGTCTAGGTGTCATTTGAAATGCCTCGTCTCCATCTGGTCTTTGTGGTAACCCAAGAACTTCACGAGCTTCGTTAGGAACCATGATTTGAGTCTTAACATAGCGTTCAAGAATTTGAGACTGAGCAATTTCATCTGTAAGAGTAAGTTCGTTAAACTTAAGTTCAAGAATGTCTGTCTTCTCTTTTACAATTCTGTTAATTAGTTTTTCAAGATTACGCTGGGCTGGTCTTGCTACCTGCTCCTTAAAGGTGCGGTCTTGTGCTAAGGCAGCTGCAATAGATGCTGCGTCACCGCCACCAATCTTGGAGAGTGGAACTTGGTGAGCAACCAAGATATCATCACGGTTACGGACTCTGTATTCATTGAAAGATGCCTCCTGTACTCCATTTTCAATTGGTTCCATTTTAAACTCAACCTTGTTTGTGTCTGAGTCTCCTGGAAGTGGAATGTAAAGTGTGCGGTGTGACTGACCCTTAAGGCTAGTCTGCAAGAATCTAAACATCTTGTCTTCTGCATCAGAGGATAGCTTTGCACCCTTTAGAGTTACAACGTAACGAGGAACGGCTTTGTTTCCAAAGTAGTCGATGTTGTACTGTGATGCAAGTTGGTCGCCTTGCAACGCTGTGATGGCAGAGATGATGTCTGGAACACCATAGTAAGTGTTTAGTGGCGAGTATTCTTTAAAGTGAATAATCTCATTTGGTCTTGGGTCAGATGTGATTGGATTTGGATTCTTTGCACCAAAGTTTCTAAAGTAAACAACCTTTTCACCGATAATCTGAACGTATCCATCCTTGAGTCTACGAACACGCATTGTTGTGGTTGGGATGTGACCAATATAGCCAATCTCTCCAGTAACAGTTCTGCCAACTTCTAGATATCCGTTTCCTGTTGCCTGTGCGTCTGTAAAAACCTTCATCATTGTGTGTGTAAATGAGTCTTCGTCATTTAGAGTTTCTAGCCATTCTTTTAGTTCTACCTTGGCACGTTCAATACGACTTCTTGCTCGTTTAACAGCAGCCTCGTCGTCCATCATTTCTAAGCGCATAGATGTTCTGTCTGTTGCATAAAAATCGTAACCAAGACCAACAATGTTTTCTACTTTAGCGTCAATAGCAGCGTGGTTAGCAAACGATGTGTCATAGTAATTTGCAAGTTCGTATAGGTTCCATGGTGGAGTGATTACGTCAAAGAGACCATAGCCATTTTTAAATACCTTGCCAGGATTTAGTTCTTTAGACTTTGCACCATTGATACCAGCACTAACAGCCATAGCACTGTCAAGATAGGCATCGCTCATGTCTGCCTTGTTGATTGTTCTGGTAGAACGTCTCTTAAAATTAATATCAAGACCGTTGAGACCTTTTAGGTCGTCCCACGATTTAACAAATGGGTCTTGCTTTTTAAATAGGTCTTCTTCTGCGTCAAATTCTGGCAGTGAGGCTCCAATAATGTATTCGTTCATTACTCTTCATCTCCGTAAAGTGCGATAGTTTGCTTTGCTGCATGAACTGCACCAAGGTCATTTAGGTTTGGAATAAGTCCTTGCTTCATGCGGTCTAGCTGTTCGCTGTGTTCCTCGTCAGAGATTCTTCCCAAACCAGGATAAAATACTGGGTGACCATTTGGCTCACCGTAATAAGTTGCTGCATCTTTTAGTTTTGCAATCTGTGTTTCATCATTTTTCTTTGATGGAATGTTTAAAATGTTACCTTCGCCATCGGTAAAAGGTTTTCCGTTTTCACGAATCCATACATAAAGCCCCCAGTCATAGTGTTTTTCAATGACTTGAATACGTGCCTTACCCAGGGCTTGCTCAATTGGGTCTAAGTTTTCTTGTTTCATAACCACTAGTATACCACATTATGCTGGAGTAATGGTATAAGTTAACGGTCTGTAGTTCAAGTATGCACGGTAACCATCTGCTGAGAATTCTATTTGTGCCGTATTGTTAGAATCTGGAATAATTTTGTGTGTTCCTGAGTAAATTTCAAAGATGTCTTGTGGGCTAATTCCATAAATCTGTGGTGGACCTTCTGTTAGCAATACATTGTACCAAAGATTCGGAGTTGCAGTATACCAATCATCCCAAATGTCTGCAGAGACTTCGTTCCATGTTCGAACTGTAACAGATTGACTTGATTCTTCTTGCGAAACCTGGAAGAACGAAATAGAGTTAATCAAAATTTTATCTACAATCTTAATCTTTTTATCATCTGCTGAATTAAAGTCAAGGATGCTTGTGAAAGAAACTCCTATGCTGTTCCATTGGTCAATGTTTATTTCGGACTGTGCCGTTGGCTTACCGTTTACAAAAATAGTTGCCCCATAGTATGCACTGGCACTTTTCTCCATGTAAATCTTTCCTCTAGTACCAGATGTGTTTGTAGCAATTACATAGAATGATATTGTTCCAATAATTTTATCGGTAATATTAAAAATTTCTGTTTCTGTAGATGGAAAGGCTGCTCCTGGATACTTCATAATCATATTCATTGAACTAATTTTGTAGTATGAGTCTTTTGTTTTATTTAGCTTTACATAGATACCCCTTGTTCCATCCAAAGTAGCACCAGATAGCCTTACTCCAGAATCGTCCGACAGATACAAGTATGGAGACTTTCCTTTATAAATGGTAACTGGGTTTTGTGCTCTATAGTCAAAGCTTGCTCCGTCAATTGTGTATGGGTATAGGCTGGTTCCAAACTTTGAGTCTATTGGATTTTCTGCTGCATTGAGTGCTTTTGATGCTAACTGCATTTCTCTAATAAATAATGGATTTGAGAAAATTCCATCTACCTGAAACTCTAGGTGAATGTCTAATGCAAGTGTTTGTGTGTCTACACCAGACGGAGGATAGATAACATCTCCAGTTACTACTTCATACATTTCTGTTGCCCAGTCTACAGAATCCGCAATAACTGCGTTATTACTTGACACCGCAACTTTTGTTGCTGGTACTGAATTTGCTCCAGACGACATTGTTTGAAAACTTAAATATGAACGAAGCATTTCTGAAGATGGGTCAGTTGATTTTGGGTAGTCAATATTAAACTGAATATAATCAATATCGTATTCAAGCTCTGCTGATTCATTTGTAATATATTTTGATAGAGTTGACAGTGGAATATAGTCTTGCCAATATCCATCAACTGCGATGTCTACTACTAGCTGTTCTGCAATAATTTTAGCAATCAGCGTATACGATGCGTAATGGTCTAGCAAAGCAGTGACAGTTGCTCCTGTATCAACATTTTCAATTACTCCAGAATCGGTATCAAAATATGTGTCAATCTTGTCGTAATTTCTTTGACTAGAAAATCCTACAGAGTAAATGTATCCGTCAAATGTGTGGGTGTACGAGATTTTACCGCTAGACGATGTGGTGTCTCCACCACCAACAAATACCCTAAGATTATTTGCATTTGACAAGAACCTTGCCAAGCCATCTACATTATTGTTAAGAATCATTTGCTTAAAGCTAAATCCACAAACAAAGTCTTCGCCTACAGAAATAGTTGGAGCCATTGTCGATGTCCAAACTGTTGCTCCGCTAGAATAGAACGTATAGACAACTTGAGAGCTTAGAAGTGCAGCCTTTAGATAGTCTCCAGATAGTTCGTCAACTACTTTAATCAGTATCTGCTCTGTTGTAGTTGACGCTGTTCTTCTAAAAACTCCATACAAAGATGCAACATTGCTAGAAATTTTATTTAATGTTTCGAATAGGAAGTGACCGTTGTGTCTAGAAAACTGAAAAAAGTTTTTTGGTCTTGTTGTAGCAGCAACATTGTCTATATAAAGACTTTCAAGTATGCTTAGGTTTGCTGTTCCAGATGAGACAAGAACTGTTGTAGTTGTTGAGTTGCTTACCGAAAAACTTGTAGAAGAAGCGTGTGTAATAACAAAAGTTCCATTATATGCGTCTGGAGAAAGACCAGATATTGTAACAGTGTCACCGACAGCAAAATCATTTTCTGCTGTATACTCAACATAAGTTGAAGATGGCGTTGACGGTGTTACTGCAGTAATTGTTGCATTGGAAGAAACATCATAAAATATTTCTGGTTTAGTGTACTGTGGTAGTGCTAGTGTCTTGTTGACTACCGCCAAGTTTTCTACAAGGGCTTCGTTCCATTTAAATGTATCTGGATAAACAGAGTTGTTTGAGTAATTTGCAAATGAATAGTCTGTAATAAAAGACTCTCCGTTATAAGCTTTGTTTAATTCTTCTGGAAACTGAACGCCCTGACCATAAATATATCTACGCTTTGCAACTTCTTGTGGAACAACGTATGGATAGATTCCAACGCAGTCAACGTCAATTCTTGTAACATCGCTGTGAGCATAGAATCCAATAAAATCTTTTGTAGCGTCTGTTTCAAAAACAAGGCTATCCTTGTCAAAGGATAGTGATATGACAATCTCTCCGTTTAGCAAAAGGCTTGCACCCTCGTTAAACACGTTTATGTTTACAAGCATTGGTCTGTTCCATTCACCGACATAGTGAAGTCCATAGTAAGAGTCAATTCTTAGCATCAAGAATGGACCTTTTACATAAAGCCCATCTGTTGAACCAATTGGTCCTAGAATTCTTTTTTCATCTGTTGCTGTTGTAGATATTCTTAGCCATGCCTCTAAAGAAAGTTTGTTTCCACTGCCGTTTGCGTGTAGAAATCCAGCCCCTGGTAAAATTAATGATGGGTCTCCCTCATCATCCTGATAAAAACATGATGTTGCATTTTGTGCTCCATACACCATTGGCATTCCAGAATTAGATGCTAGAATTTTTCCATTTTTTACAACATAGTATCCGTCATAGTCGGCATATCCATAAGAGTCTGCAGAAATTACTGTATGGTTTGTTGAGCCATCAAAATATGTTCCAATTGTAGATGTTGCTTCTACAAGAGCACTGTGCCATGTCATGGTCGAATTAAGTGTGCGTATTACAGAGCCAGTAGTTGCACCAGCATAAATACGCATTGATACAGCATTGGCAGGAGCAGTTACTGTTCCAGAAAGTCTTTTTTCAACCCCTGCTGTTAAAGTAAAAGTTGCAATTGGAAATTCACCTAGGCTAGTTCCTGCTGAGTTATAGAATGTTGCTGCAAGTCTACGCACATCATTAATACTTGATTTTACATAAAAAGAAATTGCATATATTTGACCAGCGGTAACTTGAATTCGTTGAGCATTTGTTGAACCAGTAATACCAAAAGAGTAGGCTGTTGTTGATGCAGCAGTGGTTACTGTGTCAAGAGCACCTGCGGCAGTTAGGGTTGTTGTTCCAGCTCCACCTGTTCCACGGTTAATTAGTCCCCAGATTTCTTGTGGCGAAACAGGAGTAGACGTAGATGGAATAGGATTTTTTACTAAATTGGTGCGAGTAGTTCCATCTAAATATGTTGCAATTGATGTTGAGCTTTGTGCAGTGCCTGACCAGGCGTATGTTGTTCTTGCAACTGTAGCTGGAAAAGTTGATGGATACTGTCCAGTTGTTGAACCGTTAAATTCTTCGGAGTGGTTTCCGATTGACACTCCATTAATAATAAATGTTTGTGTTCCTGTTGGAGCATTATAAGTTACTTTAATAACAATGCTTGAAGCAGCTGCTACTCTTGCTGTAATTTGTTTTGAAACGTGTAGCCATTGCCTATCAGTAATAAAAGTAGCTTCTTTTGGCAAGTCTACCTCAAAAAGATTTGCGCCATAGCCAACCTCTATTTTTGTAATTACTTGACTGTTGTCATACAAATAAAATCCAATTGAAAATGTTTCTGCTTCTTTTGAAGTAAAGGTTGCTGTGCTTGTTAACGTTACCGTGCTTGAACCACCAGAAATAGACACCTGTGCAGTGTAGTCATTTTCTAGTGGTGGATAAGGAAAGTTTGCGTTGTTAAATGAAGCTACCGTTGCTCCTGCACCAGTCTTTGTCCACGTAGTTAAGTCTTTATTAGCGTCAGAAATAAATGAAGCAAATCCTGCATCATCGTCTAGTGACCACAAAGCGATTGGATGTTCTGCAAAAACTTTTTCTGCATAAAGATTAGAAGGATTAGCCATGATACTACTATTTTAGCACATAAAGAAATGCCCTGCCGAACTAACGACAGGGCATAACTTATGAGAACTACTCTTTGTCTGGAATCTTAATTTCACAGTAGTCGGTGGTGCAATATGCCTCACCCTGTGCTTCAAGATTATCCACACCATCGTAGATTGCAGAGAAGTCAATCTTTGCAATTCTACCGATGTAGTAGTCGTATTCTTCTTCTGAGATTTCTGTATATGGCTGTTGCTCATAAACATCGTTACCCATTGGAAGGAATGATACAGCCTTTAGTTGACCCTCATACATATTAAGTACAGGAGCAACGTGCTGCTTTTCAGTTTCCTTGTCAAACGACAGGGTTACTGATACACCATTGTCAGACCAGTACTTTTGAGCAGTAGCAGCAAGTGCCATCTTCTCAAAGATAGTTACATCCTTCTCTGAACGCTTGATGCCTGAAGAGATTGGGAAGTATACTACTGAAGTATTGTCTGAGTATAGTGCTGGTTCAATCTTATACCCTGCTGCTTTAAATAGGTGAAGCATTGGGTCCGTGTTTCCAAAACGGATAGCACGTAGATAGAACTTGCCTCCTGGCATCCAGTGGACACCTGGAGTCGCTCCAGATAGAATAGACACTGAGCCAGATGGCTTGACTGTGGTTACACGAATTGATTCACGAACACATAGCCACTCTGAGTATTTTCTGTCATAGAAGCGAATTTTGTTGTAACCCTCGTCCATCCATTCACGAGTTGCTGGTAGACCATGAGCGTCAGCAAATGATGCAATACCAGTTAGTGATGTTCCGATACGACGGTTACGTTGCATAATACCGTTGGTTTGCTGCCAGTGTGTAGGAAGAAGTGTTACAGTCTTTCCATACAAGTAAGCAAACTTTAGAGTGCGTAGGAAATCTTCCTTACTCTCGTGACGGTTTAGGTGAACCTCAACTAGGGTACATAGTTCGTATGACTCTAGTGGCTGTTCTGCACATGGGTTGAATCCCATGACACGGTAGTCTTTGCCATCTGCAGGGTCTGCTAGGCGACCATAGTTGCGAGCAACATCTAGCCAGATAAAACCTGGCTCTCCATTGTCTGCAATGCGGTCAACATACTGTGTGTAGTCCATACCAACCTTGGCAGAAATAGAGTTGTTTGACATCCATGCCCAAGGAGCACGGTCTGGGAACTTCTCGTAGTTCTTTAGGTTGATAAATTCTTCATCTTCTGCACCACCCAAAGCGAGGGTAGCAGAACGACGAACGTTACCTGCGACAACACAGGTTCCAATGAGGTTAACAATGTCAACGATTGCACGAGAGTCTAGTTTTTCTCCTGCACGTCCACCGATAACTTCACGAAGTTGATTGTGTACCTTAATTAGTGGAGCTGGTCCAGAGGCTGTTCCGCCAAAGCCCTTAATTGGAGCACCTTCAGGACGAATTAGCGAATAGTCAAACTCCTGAATAGCCTGATTTGGTCTCAAGAATGAGTTTAGAAGTAGTCTTAGTGACTCTACCCATCCTTCACGAGTATCTGGAATCTCGTAAGTTACTGCTGGTTCTACTGGTGTGTAGATTGGAAAGTTCTTTTCTGCACCAAGTGTGTCAAAGCCTACACCAATACCCAGCATCAGGGCATCCATTACCCAAGCAAATAGTGCTCCTGGGTCATTCTTGTCTAGGTCTTTTGTTGATACCATTGCACAGTTCTGCAGGGCAGCTGAGTTACGCTTTTCCATTGTTAGTGGTGTACCAAATGTCCACATACCACGACCTGGTGGTGTCCACTTAAGGGTAAACATTCTGTCAAATGCTTCTTGTGCTGACTTCTGTGCCTTATAGTCATTCCATGGGAGACGGTTCTCCTTTGCATGGTTTTTCTGGACAGAGTACATACCTTCGATAACTCTGCGTACTACTTCGTACCAGCGTTCCTTAGTTCCGTCTTCTTTGACTCGTGAGTAGGTTCTAACAAAGGTGATTTCACCTAGCGAGTTTCCACCTGCATCCACGAATCCAAAGGGTGATTCCGCTGTTTTGTACTTTTCGACAAAATCATTCGGTAGGGTAAATGAGAAAAATTCCGACATAGTGTTTCCACCTTTCCATAACTGTGATGTATAAAGTATACCACAGTTTTAGAAAAAACAAAACACTATACTAATTCTTTGTCAAAATCTATGTCGTGATACTCAGTGCGACAAGGACCACAAAGTATTACTGGTGTTTCTTCGCTGTTTGTTACATGGTAGAGTTTAGCATTTTCAGTTGGACAGCCTTCTACATGACAGGTTATCCACCAACCAAAACGTCTTACTACTTCATCTTCCATTATGCCCACGCTCCAATACTATTATCGGCTGTTGCAGAACCTATAGGAGTAAGTTTTATAAATGAGTTGGCTCCTAGGGTTAGCTGTAGTGTTGCTGGTGTTGCACCATTTGTTCCACCAAAGTTGATAGAGAAACTTCCTGCCGTTGTTGACGTCCTAATTATACCACGCATTGAAATTCTGTGCCAGTTACCGCTTGTTGTAACTACGGTCATTGTTCTGTTAGTGTTTGCTTGCATTGCATAAAATGAACCAGCAGTAGATTGTGTAGTTGCTGCAGCAATATTTTGAATAATAATTCCTTCGGCTAGAATTGTTGTGCCAGTAGGGTATGAGAATGTCATGCTTTGTGCAGTTGGTGCGTTTGTTGAGTATGATGTCTGTAGATATAGCGTTGCCTCAATCTGATATGCAGTAGATGTGGCTAGTGGAAGAGCTACAGAAAAGGCACTTCCAGAAATAGCAGCACCACCAGTAGATGTTCCAGCAATGCTCATAGAAGAAACATTTGAATAAAAATAATTTGACTCAATCAGCCCTCTACCAGATGTGGTAAATGGGGTAGCAAAGAAGTTTGCATTGTTATACTCTATAGCACCAGCAACAGGTGCAGACAATAGGTCTGTTGAAGAACCAAAATATAATGGAGCAGTATCTACTGTAGTGCTACCACTGCGAAGCTTGACTGCACCAGCATAAGTTGCAACACCACCAGTCGCTAGTGTCAACTGTACTGTTGAACTTTCTACAAATCTCAATGATGGTGTTCCAGATGTGCCATATGAATCAATATACCAGTATGCTGCTCCATCGGTAACACGAGCAAATTCTATTTGACCGCCCTCAGCACCTGCACCACCAACAGTTGAAACTGAGGTTAGTAGCGGAGTGGCTGTTTTTAATGTTCCATTTACTGTAACAACTCCATTGGATGCTCCAATTGCTGTAGCAGTAGATGCTCCACCAATATTCAAAGTTGTGGCGGTAGTGTTAATAAGATTAAATGTAGTTTGGTTGGTTGTAATGTCTCCACCATTAACAGCAAAGTCACCACCAATAGACAAGTTGTTTGTAGATGGATTATAAATCAAACCAGCATCTGTATATAAGGACTCTGCGGTTGCGGTTCCATTGTTTGAGTCAACAAATACTGGGTAAAAAGAGGCATTTGTTGCGGTAGATATTGTTTTTACTGTGTCTGCATCTGTTGCAGATGGACCTGTAGGACCTGTAGGTCCTGTCGGACCAGTTGGTCCTGTTACAGTAGATGCTGCACCAGTAGCTCCTGTTGGTCCAGTGGGACCAGTGACTGTAGATGCAGCCCCTGTCGGACCTGTGGGTCCTGTAGGTCCTGTCGGACCTGTAGCTCCGTCTGCTCCATTAGTGCCATTAGTTCCTGCTGGTCCTGTTGGTCCTGTAGGACCTGTTGGTCCTGTTACAGTAGAGGCAGCACCAGTAGCACCAGTAGGTCCTGTAGGACCTATTGGACCTTGAGAGCCTGTTGCTCCTGTGGGACCAGTGGGACCAGTAGCCCCATCTAATCCATTAGTACCGTTAGTTCCAGCAGTTCCCTGTGGTCCTGTAGGTCCTGTCGGACCTGTAGCTCCAGTAGCACCAGTAGAACCAGTAGCCCCTGTAGCTCCAGTAGCACCAGTTGGACCTGTAGGTCCGATATCTCCAGTTGCTCCTGTAGAGCCAGTAGCACCTGTCGGACCAGTTGGTCCTGTGTCTCCAGTAGCACCAGTATTTCCTTGTATGCCTTGTGGACCCTGAGCACCTGTTGGTCCTGTTGGACCAACGCTTCCTTGTGGACCTGTAGGACCTGTCGGTCCTGTGGCTCCTGCTGGTCCTGTAGGACCTGTTACAGTAGACGCTGCTCCTGTGGCTCCTGTAGGTCCAGTAGGACCTTGAGGACCAACTATCTGACCTGCATCAGTCCAAGAAGAACCATTCCAAACATATAGATTTCCATCTGAGTCAACGATGTATGCGTCATTGATTGACATTCCAGTTATGGCATTTAGTGCTGTTAGGTCTGCTACTGAGCCTACAAAGTTTATTGATGTACCCTGCGGTCCTGTAGGACCAACGTTTCCTGTAGCACCAGTTGGACCAGTTGGTCCCTGTGAGCCTGTTGCCCCTGTTGGTCCTGTCGGACCCTGAGCACCTGTCGCTCCTGTAGGTCCTGTAGGTCCAGTGTCCCCAGTATTTCCTTGTATACCTTGTGGTCCTTGTGCTCCTGTAGGTCCTGTAGGTCCTTGAGCACCTGTGGCTCCTGTCGCCCCTGTAGCACCTGTAGGACCAGTGGGACCCTGAGCACCTGTAGAACCTGTAGCACCAGTAGCTCCTGTTGGTCCTGTCGGACCTTGAGAGCCTGTTGCTCCTGTTGGACCAGTTGGTCCTTGAGCACCAGTACTTCCAGTGGCTCCTGTAGCACCAGTTGGACCAGTTGGTCCCTGTGAGCCTGTTGCTCCTGTTGGTCCTGTCGGACCCTGAGCACCTGTAGCTCCTGTAGCACCAGTAGGTCCTGTAGCACCAGTTGCACCAGTAGGTCCTGTTACTGTAGAGGCTGCACCTGTAGAACCTGTTGGACCTGTGGGTCCAGCTGGTCCTGTAGGACCTGTTGGTCCACTAGGTCCTGTTGCTCCAGAAACAGCACCAGCTTCAAAATAGTCTAGATTTGACCAAGTGTTTGTTCCATCACCAATTTTAAACTTGCCAGTGTCTGTTTCGTAGCCAATTTCAGCAACCTCAAGAACTGGATTACTTGATGTCCAGTCGGCTGCTGTTCCTCTTTTGTGCTGAATAGTAGTCATATCAATCTATATTATATCACAATAAGCCAAGTAACTTTCTGGTAACTTTCTGCAAAAGTTTGTTAAACCTCTTTAAATAATGGTATAATTTAAAGGAACTTCCCTTCAAAAGGAAGTTTTTGCTTTATCGGATTCTACTTCATAAAGAATAGTGTCTGCCAGAATACCGTTGCAGTTTAACGGTAGAGTAACAACATAAAAAATAAGGAGGTAGCAAAATGATTAAAAAATTTGCTGCAGTAAGCGTGATGGTTTTATCGCTTACAACGTGTTCAACTTCGGCAACGGCAGTTGAGCTAAAACCAATTGATTCAAAGGTAATACAAACAAATAACTTTGCTATTGAGACTGCACTTAGTTTTCAAGAGCAGATGATTATTGACCGCAATACCCAGATAGTAAAAAACGCAATTGCTAAACTAAGGCAATATGTAGGAAAAACCTGGTACGTATTCTCAGGTAGCACTCCCAGTGGATGGGACTGTTCAGGTCTAACAATGTGGACCTATCAGCAAATTGGAATTGAACTAAAACATAGTGCAAGTATCCAAAAGAATGCTGGCAAAAAATATAAAACCCCAAAAATTGGTGACGTAGTTGCTTTCGGATGGAAAAACTATTCTGGAGCACAACACGTTGGAATCTATATTGGTAATGGAAAAATGATTCATGCCCCTGCTCCTGGACATAGGACTGCTATTGTTTCTGTAAAGAAATGGGCTAAAATGAATTGGAATACTAAAGTTACTTATACGAGGTTTATAGAAACAAACTAAAAGATACCCTGGCTCAAAAGGTCAGGGTATTTTTATGACCAGCTGTCTGTATCAGCAATTTCTTCAAATATGCAGTATGAATCTATTGCAGTTGTAAACGATGCGGTTGAGGTTGGACCTCCAAGATTAGATGCAGCCAGATAAATGCTTGGACCAATGTCTCCAGCAGTTGCACTAACCCTAATTATTCCAGAACCAGAAACAACTGCATATCCTGTGTCACTACCAGCAGACACTGTGTCAATAGCAATAGAGATAGACGAAGATTCATAAACAGAAACTTCGGAAGTCGTTGATGTTTCTTCGGCAGCTGCGTCAACCCTGTATCTTAAATCTGCTCCAATTGTAGCCCCAGAAGGTAGTGCAAACTTAAAGTCAATTGATGCGTCTCCATTTGCACCGCTACCATTTATGCTGTGAAAAAATCTAACAGAAAAATCTACTTTATATACAGTGTTTGCTGTTGCAGCAAAGTACTTTCCTAGTGCAGCAGAAGTTTTTGTAGTTGAGGATGTTGTGCTAATTGAATCTGTTACGGTTGTACCAAGTATAAGAATCTTTGGCACGGTTGCAAGTATTCCAGATGTTGGCAATGTTACAGAAGTGTTACCAGAAGTTGCAAAAGCAACCGTGTGAGTGCTAGAACCAATAGTGGTATTGCCACTTACTGTAATTGTTTTACCTGTATTAGCTACCCCAGTTCCACCATACTGTCCAGCAATTACTGAGCCATTCCATGTTCCAGTAGTAACTGTTCCAATGCTTGCAAGCGAAGACAATGTTGTGACTGCACTGTTTACCAAAGTTCCAGAAGATGGAAGTGTAACCGAAGAACCGCCAGAAGCACCAGCAATTGTAACCGCATTGCTATTGATTGTTAGTGCTGCGTTAGCACTTATGTTTGCACCAAGTTTAAGCGTTCTAGCAGCATTTACTAGGTCAATGGTTAGCGTTCTACCAGCGGTAAGGGCGGTACTTGATGTGGCAGCAAGAGTTACATCATATGCAGCACTTGTATCACGAACGCTTAGTGATGTTAAAGAATCTGCCGTTCCAGCATTAATGTCTGGAGTTGTTAGAGTTTTGTTTGTAAGTGTCTGTGTAGCATCTGTTCCAACTAGAGTAGTTGTTGCATTTGGAAGAGTAATAGTTCTGTCTGCTGTTGGGTCTGTTACTGTTAAAATTGTTTCATACGTATCTGCAGTAGCACCCTCAAAAATAATTGTTTTTCCAGTATTTATTACTAAATCATTTTTTACGAGAGTTGTTCCAGTTGTTGAACCAATCTGGACATCTGTTGCAGCAGCAGCAATGTTTACTGTGGTTGGAGATGCAAGCAGATTAAATGTTGCTGCTGACGATGTTAGGTCTCCACCATTTACTGCGAGGTCTCCTGTAAGTGTTGTATTACCAGTTACAGCTAGAGTAGTTCCAATTGTTGCAGCATTTGTAATTGCTACCGTTGCATTTCTAATTGTTGCTGTACCTGTTGTTGCACCAATAATTAGTGTGGTGGCAGCACCACCAACATTTAAAGTAGTAGCACCTGTATTAAACAATGCAGCAGTAGTTCCTGTTGTAGTTAGTGCAGTAGATGTTCCATTGTCAATTGCGATGTTTCCAGTAAACGCATTCGCTCTGTTTAATACTGCAACACCTGTAGAAGGATTTGCCAAACTATCGTGATAACTATTAAAAGCTGTTTCAATATTAGCTGCATCACCTAGTTGTGGAACTGTTCCAGAAAGGAAGTCTGTTGTACGAGTAGTAGCCATGTGTAAATTATATCACAATCTTGCTTTTGAAGAACGCTAAGTTATTCAAGAATCTTTCGTTGTCTGGCTCTATTTTTATTGCCTCCTGAATGTAGTAAATTGCTTTATCGTATTTTTCTAAATGCCAGGCTGAAATTGCTGCTAGGTCATAAGGTAATGCTCCCCATGCAAAATCTTCACATAAATAGTCAAGCGGTTTATGTTTAATTTCTAAAGCCTCAGTCGCATATGAATAGCAGTCCCCCCAATTTTGATTATCATAAAACCATTTTGAAAACTCAACGTATGCTTCTCTTCTGCCAGAGTCTTCCCGAATAGCTGCAGCTAAATAGACATCTCCAACTTGTGGATTACACTTAGCAAGATATCTATATGCTGCTGCTCGCTCTGGTCCCCACTTTGCTTTTGGTAGTTCTAAATATCTTTTAAATTCTTTTGTGGCGTTATCATTCATACCGTGATAAAAAAGCTCTCTTGCGTAGTAAAAAGTATTTCTATCGTCGTTAGGGTCCTCTTCAATTGCTACCTGCAAAAGTGGAAAATATTGACCACGTGACTTTGTACTATCTGGATAATGATGAATCTCAAGGTCAGTCCAGCCTTGAACTTCTTCGATACGGTCAGTGGTTAGTACTTCGTGGACTGGATGTTTCCAGCGGTAGCCAAATCTTCTGTGAATTTTATCTCCACCATACTCTAGCCCTGGAGTTCCATCTTCATTCCATGACCAAGTATATTTATAGCGAGGACGAGTTACAGTATCTGGAATAGCCTCAAGTTTTTCACGCCATCCTGGAACAAGGACTTCATCCATGTCAAGGGAGATACAGATGTCTATGTCTTTTGGCAGGGCAGTCAGAGATGCATTGCGAGCATCGTCAAATCTCCATGGCGTAACATTGACTTCTCTAACATTAATACCAAGTTTCTTTGCAATCTTTTTAGTATTGTCAGTTGAGCCTGTATCTGCAATCAGAATGTAGTCTGCTTCTTTTGCTGAGTTGTACCATCGCTCTACAAACTGTTCTTCATTAAGTGCAATTGTATAAACTGCTATCTTCATATCTCTCCTATGTATAAATCTATTATACAGTACCGCCATCGATTGATGGTAGGGAAAGTGTTTTAGTTCCAGAATCATAAACTAGTGGGCTATTTACAACAAGCAATCCTGTAGGTCCTGTAGGTCCAGTAACAGTGCTTGCTGCTCCTGTAGGTCCAGTAGCCCCTGTAGGTCCAGTTGGTCCCTGGCTTCCTGTAGGTCCTGTTACAGTAGATGCTGCTCCTTGTGGTCCTGTGGGACCAGTGGGACCTAACGGTCCTGTAGGACCAGTAACTGTAGATGCTGCACCTGTAGGACCAGTCACACCAATGTCTCCAGTTCTAGCAAAATCAAGAACGATGCCTGAGCCAGGGGTAAGTCCAGAAATACTTCCAGCAACATATGCAACTGGAATCTTATAATAACCAACATCTGCAATAACCGTTCCACTAATCATAAAGATTAGGATTTGTCCCGATGAGCCATTTGCAGACTGGAAAATTAAATACCCTTTGATTGCGGAGGTAGAGTCATCAAATGTGTCATACCATCCAGTCATAGAAACATTATTTGCATTTGCATTATCGATGTATAGATATGTTATAGATGCTGGAACAGAGTTATTTAGTCGAACATATCCTGTTCCTGGGTCAGCGTCTACGATGTTGTTTGAATAAAAATATGGAACACCTGCACGTTTACCTTCTGGTCCAGTTGCTCCTGTAGGACCCTGAGCACCTTGTGGACCTGTCGGTCCTTGTGGACCTGTAGGTCCTGTGACGGTTGACGCAGCTCCAGTTGGACCTTGAGGTCCTGTTGGACCAGTTGGTCCTGTTGCACCGTCTGCACCTACATAACCGTTAGCACCTGCAGGACCTGTAGGACCAGTAGGACCAGTTACACCAGATGTTCCTGTAGGACCAGTCGGTCCTGTAGGTCCAGATGTCGGTGGTACAAATTCATAAAGACCAGATGTAGAGTTATAGGCTAGAACATAACCATTCTGACGACCAGATACAACTACGTCATGTATCTCTCCAAGCTCAAAGCCATTCTGGACCTTTACGTAAATCTTTCCATTGTTTTGTTGTTTTCTAAGAACATAGCCAAGAAATACTAGGTTTGCAGGAGCACTAGGTTTTACAGAGTTTCCAAACAGCATTGCTCCGTTTGTACCAAGCCAGATTGGGTCTCCAGCGGTAGCAGCATTTGTATTAAGACCTTCAAGAAGACCTTCGGTAACAACATATCCAAATGAGCCTTGTGTAAGATTTTGTTTAAGAATACCAATTGTTTTAGATGACAAAGCTTCTGTGTCATTGCTTGCTAATGCAATTGTTGGGTTGTTTCCGTCTGCACCATTGACATAAACAGCCTGACCTTTGAGCAAAGTTGTTCCAGTATTATTTTTAACATATTGGTCAACCTGCGATGTAAAGTTATCAATCCACTCTGTGTTATAGTTTGTTCCGTCTATTTTTGCAAGAAGCTGTCCAGCAGTACCACCAGCAGGAACACCTTGTCCTGTAGCACCTGTAGGTCCTGTAGCACCATTTGAGCCTGTGGCTCCTGTTGGTCCTGTCGGACCAGTTGGTCCAGTTGCTCCAGTTAGAACCATGCCAGGTGCAGGAATGATTTTAATTGTGTCAGACGTTGCTGTTTGGTTAATGACTTTAATTGTCGGGGCATCAGAGACGATGGTCTTTACAACTACATCAACATTATTTACAGGTACTACCTTAACAACGGTAGCAGGATTAGAAGTTGCAATTACTTCAACTGTACCTGCTGGAGTACTAGTTACTTTAAGTGTGGACATTAAGGATTATCGGTTACGTCAGGAAGAACGGTTATGGTTCCAATTACTGGAGTCCAAATACTTCCATTTGCAAGCGTAACCTGTAAGTCAAAAGCGAGTTCAGCAACAACGTTTGAGTATCCTGTACCCCAAGTTGCTGTAACTGCTGGTAGGGCGGTAATCTCAACATATCCAGCTCCAGCAGTAGTTTGCAGTGTGTCTAGAGTTTCACCCTTGTAATCATAAGCAGTAGATGCGTATGTCCATCCAGCCGTAGACTGGGCTGTTGTTTCATCGTTTTCATAAAACTCAATACGGAGTTTAGCAGTGTCGCCACGGACAACTTTCCATTTAATATTTGCTGGGTCAGCACCATAAGAAGGATTGGCAGATGAAGTCATAGTAGTATTATTATACACCATATAATCAAAGAAAAAGCTAGTATTCTCGGCGGTGGGTATGTGAGAGAGACACCAAAAATACTAGCAAGAATATTATATCACAACCTGTGGATAACCCTGTGAATAAAATCGTTACCTAAAAGTTATCATAAAATATGCTAAAAAGGGCTTGACAAAAGTTCGCCGTGTGGTACTATATATATTAATAGATAGATAGATGATATATATAATATATTTATATATTAAACTATAAGATATATATTAATTAATATATAATAATCAGTTTTCGGTTTTCTTAGTTCTTGA
>Ga0222713_10002990_pt1 | contig 17718 bp, 29 predicted proteins | sample C33_649DmetaG_FD_165061 | JGI IMG/M metagenome (GOLD analysis project Ga0222713, IMG submission 165061) | Estuarine water microbial communities from San Francisco Bay, California, United States - C33_649D | ecosystem: Environmental > Aquatic > Marine > Unclassified | place: USA: California...
GAAAAAATTAGTAACATTATTTATCATCTTTTTTAGTCTAACGGTCCATGCACAGAATTGTTGGTCTGATATTAGAGTAAAAACACCTTACTACTTCATAACATATAATGAATTGTTGGAGCAACCCACATCGGCATTATATTACGTCAACAGTCGTGATTGTGGTATAAAACGGGATGGTTTGGTTTTTTACACCAACGATTCAATTCACACCTCGGATGATGATGATTATGAATATAATGTTTGGGATAAGGGTCATTTAATACCGGCAGCCAACTTCAAATGTTCTGAAGAAGGAATGAAAGCATCCTTCAGTTATTTAAACTGTGCTCTCCAACATCAGGATTTGAATCGTAAAACTTGGATGTATTTGGAAACTTTAGAAAGAAAAATTGCAGATACTGCAGATTTTGTTTCTGTTCACATAAGAATTGAGTTTTCCGAGAACTCTAATAAATTACCAACAGGTGCGACCGTTCCTGATTTTTTTGTAAAAGAAATTTATATTGGTCAAAAATTATATGGTATTTGGAGATTTCCAAATGTAAAACCAGTTAGTTCTGATCCGAACTATTATCGAGTTCAGTGATCATCACCACTAAATCACCATTACCTTTTATAACTCTATGATAAACACCCTTGGGGATGAAATATTCCTTTAAGGGTGTTAGTTTTTCAGGTAATTTATTATCGATCTGTAACATCCAAAGGTCACCTTCGACCACCTGAACTAATCTATCTTTTAAATCGTAATGCCACTTTAATTCCTCTGAATCGACATCAGAAGAAAAAGTTCTCATTATCTTACCCTCAATTAATTCTTGTTTGAATGGGAATTCCATAGAAACAATATAGGTATATTACCAAGGAGATGAAGATTTTATTCCGAGTTGTTTTCTGTATCTTGAGACATTACACGCCCAATATCCCGCTTTTGTTCTATCTTTTTTCTGATCACATTTGTGACGAGCTCTGAAGCTCTTTCTCGCACCAGGGTTGTTGTTTCGAACTCTCATACTTGGATCACCAAAAGAGACTTTGATTACATTACCTTTATCGTTTTTGACGTACACACTAAATTTCTTTGGTCCACCAGGCGTTCTGAATGGGGAATTTAGTTTTACCTTTCTACCACGATATTCTGCCTCCACCAAGAATTCCTCTTCCTCGATCTCAAAAGGAATATCTAACCAAACCGTATCACCTTCAAAAATTGCGGTTTCACCAACATTTGTATTGATCAACCACTCATCATCCTCACAAAGTGAGATCAAACCTTTTTGAAACAATTCTCTTGTTTCATTTATGAGATTAAAATATTCGTCTGAATATGGTCTATAGATATTCTCATTCAAGGGAAGTCCTCTTCTTACCATAAAGGTTAGACCTTCTGAGGCTTCAACACCTTCTTTCAATACCATACCAGTCTTTGGTAGGTTTTCCTTCAAAATGTACTTTATAAACTCTTTCATTTTTTTTGGGTTTTTGGATCTAATGGTGGGTCCAATAAAAATCGTTGATTAATCCAATTTCTCAATTCATTTTCAACAAACATATCAGGAACCGGTTGATCATCAGGCATTTTATCAGTCAAATCAGCAATATACCTTGCAAATTTAATCTTATTTTCTTCATTCATCATATTCATCAATCCGTCACTGATGAAAAATATTCTTGTAAAAGGATCTGAAAGTGGTAGATCACCCTCAGCACTTTCCATAAGTCTCAATATAGTTTTACCCCACCATGTTTTGTAATTTTGAGTTTCCGTTAAAGATGGTTTGATAATTTTATTTATAGCCCTAAGAATTGATGCTCCGAAACCCGCTACAGCCACCTGAGGTAAAAACCATGGAATAAGTCTCAACAAGGCTTTAAATGCTCCTTCACCTATGTGTTTACCCAATCTTTCATTGATGGCAACTTCAACAATTTTCTTCAGTTGACCAAATGTGATAGGTCCTTGAGCCTTACAAAACTTCTCAGCATCACATATGTTTTTAACAACCCTTGAGGATGGTTCAACGGGAATTGGGGATGGTAATTGTTCATTTACCAACCCCATCATCGTTTTGATTTTTTCTACTTCTGTTATTAGTTGAGACATCTTAAATAAATACTTTGATGTCCCATAATGATTTTTTTATATTTATTTAAGACAAAATAGAATGTCATGGTAGATCTTACATTATTAAACGACGTATATAAATCCTATGTCACTCTGAGAAATAAGATTACCTCTGGTGAAGAATTGACTGAAAGTCTTCAGGATTTAGAATCATCAATTCACAAACGAGATAAAAGTTTAACTCAACAAATTCAAATGCTAAAAACTGAAATAGACAGACTTAGCGGTCTGTGATATTTATGGTAAACATTTGATGTATGATACTTAAACAAGGTTCAAAAGGAGAGAACGTAAAACTTCTACAAAGATTCCTTAAATTGAAGGATGATGGGGACTTTGGTCCCAAGACAGTTGCCGCTGTTAAGAAATGGCAAAAAGCAAACGGGTTGACTGATGACGGAATTGTGGGTCCCAAAACTTGGGACCTTATGGGTTTAGCATCTACAGACTTATCTGAGACAGTAGAATTTACAAACGATCTAATAATCAATAAATCGTATTTGAAGGAAAGCGAATATGTGAAAGGTCCAATAAAACCTGAATACATTTTTCTTCACCACACAGCTGGTTGGCACAATCCATACAATGTAATCTCTGCTTGGAACAGAGACAATCGTGGAAGAATTGCCACTGAGTTTGTTCTCGGCGGTCAATCAGTACTTGGTAATGATAACAAGTATGATGGTGAAATTGTTCAAGCATTTCCTGAAGGAAACTGGGGCAGTCACTTAGGTGCTACAGGTTCCTCACACATGCACAAAAATTCGGTGGGTATCGAAGTTTGTAACTTTGGTTATTTGGTGAGTGGAAAAACATATACCAATCATGTTGCTGATGAGTCTCAAGTTGTAACTCTGAAAAAAGCTTTCAAAAAATTCAAAACTTGGCACAAATATTCTGATAAACAAATTTCACAACTTAGAGATTTGATTTTATTCATCGGGAATAGAGATTCAATTGACGTAAGAGAAGGATTACCGAAACTGATTAAACAAAATGGGGAGAAGGCGTTTGACTTTTCAAATGAAGCTTATAAAGGAAATGTTAAAGGTTTATTGACTCATACAAATGTAAGAAAAGATAAATTTGATATGTTCCCTCAACAAGAGTTACTTGATATGTTAGTATCATTGTAATTTTTTTGGTATATTTGTGATATGGAAAACAATTTTAGAAAAGAATTCAAGTGGGTGATCAAAGTGTTGGAGTCCTGTAAGACTGAAGACCATCTATATTCTGTAGAAAATCTTTTCGAGAACTTAATTGCCAAACACAAAAAACAGATTAATTGTAATGGTATAGACTGTATTTACGAAGATTTGATTCGTGAGGAATTCAAAAATTATTTGACCATCAAGTCCAGAACAGTAATTTTTTGAATATTTTAAGATATTTATTGAGAACATCCCTATGTGATGTAATTTATATATCCCTTTTCACTATAAAGACCTGAGAAATCAGGTCTTTTTTTGTTAGAATTTTTTTCATATCTTTGTAGAAATTCATTGGTCATGAAAATTACTTTTATTTCAGATACACACACCAAACACCATCAGGTAACTCACACTCTACCCGGTGGTGATATGATTATCCACGCTGGGGATATGAGTAGTATGGGTTATCAAGAAGAAATCACAAATTTCCTAAAGTGGTTCGATGGGTTGGATAATTATACCCACAAGATCTTCATTGCCGGTAATCACGATTGGGGGTTCCAAGATAGTCCCGACATGTGTCGGGAACTTTTGAAGATGTACCCAAGTGTCACCTACCTACAAGATAACTTGGAGGTTATTGGTGAAGACTATGAAACTGCGGTGAAAATTTATGGATCTCCATGGCAACCTGAGTTTTGGAATTGGGCATTCAACCTACCAAGAATGGGATGGGAACTTGAACTAAAATGGAATGACATCCCGATGAACACTGACATCCTTATTACTCACGGTCCCGCCTGGGGTCATTTGGACACCGTCAAAGGACATAGTATTCCTTTAGGTTGTGAACTATTGTCTGAAAGAATAAAAACCCTGAAACCAAAGATCCACGTTTGCGGTCACATCCATACAGGATACGGATACAAATTTGATGGAGACACCCACTTCTTCAACGCAGCAGTTTTGGATGAGAGTTATAACTTCACTCAAAAACCACTCACCGTAGAGTGGAATAAAGAAACCAACGAAATCACTTTTCTAAATGAGATGGAATAAAATCTCCCTGAATAAACAAAACAGAATGTTACGATTCGGTTTTGGGTTTCACGAAGGAAACTTCTTTATCAGAGTTGACTTGTGGTGGTTTGGAATCAGACTTTCATAAAATGAACCCTCACTCAAAAAGTGGGGGTTTTATATTTATAAGAAGGTATTTATAGTTAGATATGAAAAAAGCACTTAGAGAACAATTAGAAAGGCAAATAGAATTGATGTCTTTCATGGAACAGTCAAGCCTTTCACAGACAATTGGACAAGGATTTGTTCAAGCACTAAAATCCGGATTGGCAAAAAGCGCTCTTAAATCATTATTAGGTGTGGATGACGTTGATTTGGATCAAGGTTCTTCAACCACTACATCGTCAGATGAAGTTGCTCCTCTAACCAAAACAACAACAGATGATGAGTTTTATAAATCGATTCTCAAGGGAATTGGTGCACCAATCACGGATGATAATATGAAATTCTTTTATGCTTGGAGACAAGCTGAAGGAGGAAAGGCCAGAAACAACCCATTCAACACGACCCAACCAAAACCAAATTCAACTTTTTATAACTGTTTGAAAAAAGGTATTTCGGGATGTAAAAGTGGTGTAAGAAATTACATGAGTAGTCAAGATGGTATTGACGCCACTATCAAAACTTTGAAAAATGGTCGTTATCAAAATATCATCAACGCCCTGAAGTCAGGTGATAGTGCTGAAAAATCCGCACAGGCTTTAAAATCATCACCCTGGGGAACGGGTCAATTAGCTTTGAAGGTCGTTCAGTCTTATAATTCTGGAGCAACACCAAAACCACCAAAAATCGGATAGATTATGTTGACGGGTAAGTTATTAGTTATGGTCACTAAAATTTTTTATTCTCAATGGATGAAGAATAATATTGAGTTATTTGACTCAAGTGAGGTTAAGTGGGAAGGGGGTAAAGTGGATGAGTTCTTCAAATCAATTCATAAAAATCTTGGTTTAGATTATGATGTTGATGAATTTTTTTATTATATGAACACCGTTTTGATGAATGAAGAAAATTTAAAAAACGGAACTTTGAATTCTTCGAATATTGTATCTCCAAGAATGAAGATGTACAAAATTAATGTTTCTGAAGTAAAAACTGAAACTCACAAATACTACGGTTTTTTAAATACTTCTGGTTATTTTACCCGAGATCAATTAGAAGAAAATGTATATGATCTGTATAGTGAAAATTATTTAGATTTATGGGATTACACTCAATATGATAGTGAATTTATCGACGGCGACGGTGATGGAGTTGATGTTGACGGTGTCGAATTAGAAAAAGTCCTCAATAACGAATCGTCGGGATTCAACAAATTTTTGGATTCACTAAATGAATCTGAAATCGATTTTCTAAAGAAAGAGTTAGAAAAAAGATTATTATAGTTTTCCTTTTCTTGCTAACTTAGCATAGTCCCCAAGTGTCATCTTGGTTTTCCAATCTTTATTTTCTTTGTGGTGGATTGTAACGGAGATGGGACCATTTTTTGTGATGGACAAATCATATCTCCAAATTTGACGTGAAAACTCACTATCAAATTCACGAGTAAACTTAGTTGGGTTCTCCGTCTCCTGACTCATCTGACACTATTTTCTTTTTACCAAAAATCTTTTCTACTGTGGTCAATCCCAAAAATGATGCCGCCAACAGCGCTAATGTGTCAAATATATGTTCAGGTGTCTCACCATTCTTAACTGTTGTTATATAGGCCAAAACAATCAAATTCAGTAGTGTTACAAGACCTGAGAATCGTTTTGATGATACACCCGTACCTTCAGTCATTATCTTCATAAAAAGTTGTCCTATGGTCTTCATTTTCGGTCAATATTTTCTTAATAAATATTTGTGTATATTTATAAGGCTGTATGAACTGTCCAATACATCAAAATAATTGTCATGAACTCGTAGAAAAATATCCATTTCTAAGTTCTATTAATGTAGAATGTGTAGATCATAATAAATCACATATCTATATGGACGCAACTTTGGTTTTGGAAACAACACCACTTCCTGAAACTTTCTATGAACTAAAAATGGAAATTTATAATATTGTCAAAGAAAAAACAAACAAAACTCCTATCGCTCGATCAGGATGGAGAATTTTGAAATTTGACAAGAATTAATTATAGAAGTTCTAGAAAATTAAAGCTAAAAAAGCTAACTAGTCTAGTGCTAGTTCTAGTAATAAATATGTTAAAATAATTTTTTTTTATTACATTTTTTTTATGAGGGAAAAAATTTTGGAATCCTATACAAACCGAAAACTGAAGGACACTATGGAGTTGTTCTTCGGTCGTGGTTCAAGGGTTGAAGTTAAGAAGGTATTTCCTCTTTCTCAGATGAAGACTGAACAGGTCGAGGTAAAAGTTTGGATTACAGATCCTGAGGTTACAATAACCTATTGGCCCCAAAATATTGAATGGTTACTCGAAGAGTCTTGGGAGTTTGTGAATGGAAAAAACACCAAATGTGTAATCCAAGCCAGTTATGATATTATTTAGTGGTATCTAAAGTAGTGGGTGTTGTTTCCACTATGGGTTCAGGTGAATTGATCACTTGCGTCACCTTAGGAATTTTATTGATTTTTTGGGTGATTGTATCATAAACCACCACTTTTTCATGGACAGTATCTACAACCATAACTTTTTCGTGGTTCGAGGATCGTTTTGCAAATGACATCCGAGGTAAAATGTTGTAAAGTGTCACAAAGACAAGTAAAAATAACATTATTATGGTAACCAAACCAATTTGGTACAAATATTTGAATGTAGATGTTGTTTTCATATGACAAAGATATGGAAAAACTTTGATTTATCAAATAATAGTCGTATAATTATAGTATATGGAAAAAAAATCATCTATTATAAATTGGGAGCTCTACTCAAAGATCAAAAAACCCAAATTTAAGTTGGAAAAAGAGTTTAAAGTGTATAGAAAACCACTTTTGGGTCGTTTTTTTGACAAAATCTGTTTTTATGGTCAAAAATTGATCAAAAAACCGATATTTTCCATCCTTTTTCTCCTAAATTTGATACTTTTGGGTGAATATTTCCGTTGTACTTTTTTAGGTGAACAAATTGAATCTTTTCGTTGGATAACAACAATCTCATTTTTGTTCTTTTTCGGATATTTGACCTTTTTTAAAAGAAATTAGTCTAAAAAGTCGTTGAATTCTTCTTCTTCGTCTGAAAAAATTCTATCGTAACACTTTTTGCATAATTGACCACCACCATCTACGTAGTAAAATCTATAATTTACATCGGTAGTTGATTCAAAGTCGGTTTCGACTCCGCAAGAAACACACTTATCTTTCATTTTTTTACTTTTTTTGGTTTTTATATCAGTCCTGATTGCCAATATATATCTGATCCTACCACAATTGTCTCATTAGCACTTCTACCTCCAAGAATATATGTCTGAGTTGCTCCAGTATTAGAAAAATTTACCGTGTTTCCTGTCCACGGGGAAATACTCATCTGTTCAACCACTTTATCAATTCTGTTCGCCAGTCCATACTGAACTTGATTGGTTGCAGGATTGAATTGTGCCGCAAAAACAATTCCAATAATTTTACGAACACCACCAAATTTAAATTTTTTCCAAACAATGTTCCATCCAAAACCCATAGATTTACCACATCCCCAGGTAAGATTTGGTAATTGGTAATCCACAATCCATCTGAACATCTATTGTAAGAAACAACTAATGTCGTAGAAAGAGTATTGTATATGGTATATTTGGAACAAGCCATCAGGTTACAAAAAATAATTTAATCTCCAGTCCACCTTCTATCTCTATAGAATGACAAATCTTGATCAACATTTTGATCAGGTTCTCCCTGAGGTTTTTCTATGGGCTTGGGAGGGTTTGTTGCGTTTTCCAAACCTAAAAGGAATTTTTTAACATCACCACCCAATGCCAAAAAAGCACCCTCAATATTTTGTTTTTTTATGTCTTTCAAAACTTGACGATCTTTGGGGAGGGTCATTCTTTTATTACCCTCAAATCGTTTGATTTCTAATTTTGGTTCCTTCTTGTATAACCAATATGGTATTTTGAATATTTTGAATTGTGGAAAATCAGGAATTGAACCAAGAATTTCTACTTTGGATTTGGGTAGTTGAGTAATGTGGTATCTAATACCATAATCTTGTGCACCATCAGCCCATTCAAAATTACTCTTAAATTCTTTTGGATTTACAACGACATAACTGTTGGGGGTTTCGTCCATAACCCAATATGAAACAGTGGTGGTTTTATCCTCAGGATTGTATGTGGATTTAAATAATGGATTGTTCTCCGTTTGTTCGTTTATCGAACCCAATAATTTTGTGTATTGATCTTCAGTAATAACAATTTTGGTGGCCATAACAATAAATACCCACCAAACGATAAATCTATTTTTTAGAAATAAATTTCACCTCTAAATCTAACGAATAGGGTACCAACTTCGTATTCTGCGTTACGAGGTACCGATAGAGTTTCCTTCTTACCATCAGGGTGAGTCAGGATAAGTTTGTTCTTCAAGATTTTGATAGTTCCCATGAATCCAATATAGTAATAATAAAAAAATTATCTATTACTTTTCAGATAACCTTCTGAGAATCTCCAAATTTTTTTGTTGTAATTTCAATCTTTTCAGAATCGTCTTTCTACTTGTAGGTTTCGGTAAAGACTTGTGAGCTTGTGCCATATGTAATTATATTTGAATATAAATACATATCAGTAATTTTTTTCAAGGATTTTCAAACAATATTCCAAATCACCAGTGTATTGTTCCACAGGTAAAGTATCATTAAACATTTCCATCAAAGTATCTTGGGAATCAATGTCTATGAAGAAAAAAATTTCAAATTCATGCCAATCCATTCTCACAGTAAGAAGATTATCTTCTTCTCGGTGTGAGGCAGAAAATTTTGGACAACCATTTCGTGTACACCAATTAAAAACTTTGGTGAAAGTGTGTAATTTCAAACCCATATGTTATAAAATATAAAAAATAAAAAAACCCCAATCAAGGGGTTATTATCAACAAAGACTTGTTTGGGTGAAAGTCCAATCGGAGGAACATCCAACCGTGGGAGTACCTTGAGCACATATTTCACCTGTAGATGGATTTGGCCACACGCCTCCTGGTGCCGGAATGAACGATATTATAAATATTTAGTCAATACTAATATTGTCCAAAGAATATCCGTACTTTTGAGTTAATAACTCCATAATATCTTCACGAACATTTCTTTTATCGGAAAATCTATGCCCACTTGTGAACGACATCTTAATATTAACTTTACCGTCCGATTCTTTTATCCCCAACTTGATTGCTTTTATACTTTTTCCGGAAGGTAATTTCTTTATTTCAGGTTTTATTATTTTGTCGAATTTTTTTACCCACTCATGAACATTCGTAACAAAAAAAGTGGTGTCTATTTTAAAATGACCATGTTCAGGATCACCTTCTTCAAGTCCTAAATATCTGATTAAATTTTCCCTCATCAGATCAATTTTATTTTTGAATGGATTACGTCGATAACCACCACCTTCAGGCATTTCTATCTTTAACCAATCCTCAATTGGTATTTCCAAATTGATTTTTATATCATTAGGTTCAGGTTCCTGAATATAGAATTTAAATTGATCGGGTAAATCCTTAGGACTTAATGCTAAAATTTGTTTTTTATACTTTTCGGTGAATTTTTCTGTAGGTCTAAATGATTCAAATTTAACTAGTCCTTGATCTAAGGCTTCTTCTCCCACTCTAAGTAATCGGTGGTTGGAGGGGAGTCCCAAACTTTTTCGTATTTGAGCACCATACTTTCTATCAATGAAAGTCATAGGTGTCATTTTTGGAAGATATACCTTGTTGTCTTCCATCCAAATCCTGTAATATTCTATTGCAGCTTGAAGTAAATCTTCATTATTACGTTGCCAATTACTCATGATTATAAATATTCATATCACACAAACTCAACATAATTTGTGTCCATTGGGATCCCATGATCTCCAAATACGACAAAAAACATTTGAAATGTCGAATCAATCATCTCACGAAATTCTTCATCCGATAAATTATCTCTATCAAGATGTAATTTCAAATCATAATCCCCATTTTCTCTTTTCAAAAGTTTAATTGATTTTAAATTAGGCACTTCAGTCTTACTACCCATCCTTTCTTGAAATATTTTCCATACACGTGGAATTTCAGGGAGAATTCTTTTGTAATATTTTTTTATTTTACTTGAATCAAATTTCGTAATTATATTACTGAAGTTGTCTGAAGAAAGCCCCATATACTTCATGATTTTATCTAAATAGTCTTCTATGTAATCAATAAAATGTTGGTATCTTGGGTTATATGAGTCACCACCCCAATGATACTTTTCGGGATCAACCAAAACATGTAAACTAAACATAGGTATTCCACCGACCTCTGTCATCTTTTCATCGATTGATAATTCGTAATCCATACCCAATTTCTTCCTCAACATTTGATCAAGAAATTTATCGGTCGCATTAAATAATAAATCAAGTTTCATCACCAATAAAAAAAATCTACTCTAATTTTTCCAACAGATAAACCCAAATTTTTGGATATGGTTCCTAGTCGATTATAAGCATCGCCTTTTACCACATGTCTTGTCCAACCACCCTTTTCAGTGATTTTTTTTACCAAAGAGGTAACGTCTTTCCCTCCATACAAAACTTTTTTTATAATAACCTTAGCGCTGACATAATTTTTATCCATCTCATCTTCTGATCGGAAAAAAACATTATATTTGTAACCATATGAAAAACCGCCAAAAATATATACAACCTCCAAGTCATCTTCTTTAGCAACAAACTCTTTATCGTATAATTTATCATAGATAATTTTAAGGGGTCCTTTCAGGGTTTCGGTTTGTTGTAGTTTTTTGAATGGTTCATCATTAAATTGTATGGTAATATAGTCACGTTGAGGTTCATCCTCATCAGGTTGTTCTGAAAATTCATGTTTGAATGTTGTGTGGTCTGGTTCCATTTCAAATGCTGGTGCATCATACGGACCAGCACCCTCTTTGTTTTCTTTCTTATCATTTCTATGACCACACATGTGACACAGATAAGGGTCTTCATCCTCGGCTACTATATCCCACTCCCAATCACATCTCTCACAACAGACGTGTTTGTTCTTACTCTCCAAGATTTGGTGAACCAAATCAGTTAGTTGGTCTTCGGTTAGTTTCACTTTTCTCATTACCTAATAACATAATTACCACCTTTATAATTGAAATCCTCAGAATCGAAAGTTACCATATATGGTTCTATACCAAAAAAGTTTTTTAATATTTTTACTGTATAATCTCTGAGAGCCAATTCTGTAGATTCGAAAGAATTTGTTCTAAACCTTTTAGTTTCTCCCCTCTCTAATTGTTCATTTACAAATATTCGTAGTTCAATCAAATTTTGTCCGTACCTATTGAAGGATATAATATTGATCTCGGACACCACAGGAAATCTAGTCCTGATGGCACGAGTAACATAGTTGGATACCTTCTGTAGATCATTTTCATCCACTTCCATGACTAACGACTTAAATTGATTTTCAGTTATGACAAACTTCATATTTTTATAAATATTTGTATGTTACGATATATTTTGGTATATTTGTAGTATGAATCATGAAATCAAAAATTTAATCCAAGAATTGTCTGAGAAAGTGGATAAATATACTTTTTCCAAGACAAACTAAGTTAAAAACTTTTAGTATTTATAAAATTATGGAACACATACTTTTTTTTGGATTTGTACTTCTACTGACATACCTATCTGTCAGTGTCATTAGTTGGATTTTGTCGTTACCTTCAAAAATTTCACGATGGTACTTCGATAATTTCTACAAACCAAAACGTAAGTAATCAAAACAAAATATTTTGATAGAGTAAGTATATTATTTTTCTTGTAAAGAAGGACCTTCCGTAATCAATCCAATCATCTCCCTAATTCTTAATATGTTTTCTTGTAAAGAATTATTTTCAATTACCATATCATTCGGGTCAATACCAAGTTTTTCCAAACTCCATAATATTTGATTGTATTTCCCATCATAGAGTTTTTCGATGAAATTATCTCTCCATCCAAGTGTGTTAGCACTTTTGGTTATGACTTTACGAATCCATCCATCCTCAGATGAATGTATTACATTATACAATGTAATCAAATGAGAACCATCGATATCCAACCACTCTTTGTAAGTTGGAGAATTTGGATCACCATCCATTGGTGGGGTTATAAATATGGCACCAGCGTTTACTAACTTATCAACATCAAAGTTATATCTATCTTCCATAGGAACCGTGTTTCTACCCTCTTTGTAATCAAATACATTTTGATTTTCTTCAACACCTTCCTTAAGTGATTTATCAAAGGCTTGGTCATCATAAACTAAGTTATGATAGTAGATCAAATCAACACCGAAATTTTTCATCAAAAGATCTTTAAGTTGATCTTTGACGATATCATTTATTTCATCGTCTACCTCCCAAGAAATACTATCCTCACCAGAAAATTCCTCTTGACTCATTACCTCACCGATGTCGTAGGTATTTCCATCATAACCACCCAAAGTAACCTTCCCATTAGCATCCACGACACTACTATCCAACTCTACCCACATGTCATGGTTGTTAGATACATTTATATCCCAATTAATTGGTTTGTAGTCAAAGTCATATCCACCAACACGAGCATGTTTAGGTTTGGACAAAAACTTCTCCACTTTGTTAAAAACAACGTCATCCCCTCCGAGCCAATTACGGAATTCTTTTCTTAATTCAAGAGAGTCAAGTTCCTTATATCCTGTCAAAAATTTACGGATAAGTTTCTCGTCGTAAACCTGAGACTTATCCCATATTTTGTGGAGAATTTTCTTTAGAGATTGGTCCATAATCTTAAATACCCAATTTTTTAAAAAAACAACCCTCCTTTGTGGGGAGGGTTCGGATTAGTTTTTTGTTTTAAATTATGAATTGGTGTTTGCCCTACTACAATAATAATCGATAATTGTCTTATTGAAATTGATAACAGTATTTCGGTCAGTCGGTTTGGGTAAATTTGATTTTCTAACCACTTTTTTATCACAATCTATAGCGATCTCAGCCTTTATATTCTTGATTGAGTTGGATGTTTTTATGGGTGGAGTACGTTGATTGAATGAAGAACTAATTGCTTGAGCTCTTGATTGTTCCTCAATCACTTGACGGACAACCTTTAATAATTGGTTTTCGGATAATTTGACAAGCTTTTTCATTACACTATTTTACTATAAATATAACAGAAAATTAAATAGGGTGACACATTATATTTATCATTATGGATGATCAACTACAGGGTGTAGAAAAAGTACTAAATAGTTTAGGAAAAAAACTAGCCAAACAATTGTATGGTTTGGACTTAAATTTTGAAGTAACTGGTGTCTTGGAAGATAGTCCTAATTACCTTCCAAAATATATGGTCTTGGTTTCAACTGATGAAAAAATCCCAAACGTACTTAAGGTAAGAAATTCAGATTGGGTTTATGGTCGATATTCTACAATAGAGGGTTTACAACAAAACCTTCAGCGACTTTTCAAATATGTTGGGTTACAAGATTTGGGATTACTTATCAATCCCAAACAACCAAGAACATGGGAACTACCTGAACTACAGGAAATGGATTACATAAATCATCCTGATAAATTTACACCTTTAGTGGATGGAACCTATGTTTTAGATAATGAAACAGGATGGGTATACATAGTATACAACGATAATCGTATAGCTGTAGATAACGGAAACCACATATCAGATATTGATGTTGAAGAGTGGTGGGATGATCTTCCCAAAGAAGACAAAATCAAATTGGATAGGCTATACAAATAAGTGGTGTTTATCTAAAAAACGCTTAGATATTTTTTTTACACTCTGAACATAGTTTGATTTGGGTTCCATCCAAATTGGAACCTTTACCTTTAGCATCGTTCATTACACAGCCCTCATCTGAAGTGCAGTGGTGTAAACCTAATGTGTGACCCAATTCATGGACTGTAACTTTTACCAAACGATTGTTGTGGTTATTTTTCATTCGATAAGTAGAGATTAGGGTAGTTTGTTTACCAACACCAGCTAATCCAAATACACCCCAATTCTTATGGACCACACCATTCAACTTTCTATCAGTACAAATGTCATATTCAGTTAGAATCAAGACCTTACCATCCAAATCAACATTCATAGAATTAGATGCACTCAGAACTCGGTTTGCCTGATAACGATTGGTGTTTTTTACCTTCAAGGAATCAATAAGGGGAAATGCACCATTGACGATAACCTCAAAACCATAGAAATCAGAAATGGTAGACACAACCAAGTTCAAATCATCTTGGTTTACCTTACCCATAGTCTGAACAAAAACAATTTGTTTTTCTTCAGGAACATCAACAGGTTCCGTAACCATGAAGGTGGTAAGAAGTGGAAGAAGGAGTAAAAGAAAAATAGTGGGGGTTTTCATTATCTTTTATTTTCTCAAAGATAATAAAAAAATTTTACATGAACAAATTAATGAAAGATCTTACACAATTAGAACCCAACTCTGCAATTTTTTCAGACCATGTTTGTATAGGAACTATTTTTGGTATTTCTACTGTTGCCCCTGAATCAGGAAGGATAATCACATATTGTGGATTATATTTTTGCATTTGCGAAATGAAATCACCATTTACATTCACACAACCTGAACCGGCTCGTGTATAATCTTTAGAGGTTCTGATGTCTTCACCTCCGGCTTTTTGTAAAAGAGTTTCTCTGTTTTTACCAGCAGCACCATGAACTGCTTGAGCCAACATCTCACCTGTTTCCATATCAACCAATGGAAATAAATTAGGACCAGTTCCTGAAAAGGTTTTTACAGAACCAGGTGTTCCTAACTGATAAACACCAGATGGGGTTTTAGCATAACCTTTGTCTTTCAAAACAGCATAAGAATAAAACTTAATTCCTTTCTTTCCCTTTAGGTGTTTATCGTAATCTAACTCTTTTACTTTAACATTGATACTATCAGCAAAGGCTTTCACTTTTGCTGCATCGGCAGATTTCGGATTTTCTGAGATATAATCCATAGTAAGTTCAAACCATTTTCTGTAAGTCAAATTATCTTCCTTACTTTCCGTATCTTTGAAGTATCCTGAAGTAATAGGAGATTTGGCAACAAACTTATAACCTGGTCCAAACAAGGAAGCAACAGACGCATCTTTGTTTACAATAATAAAGGAGTCGGAACGCATTCCTTTACTCTCAATAATTTTACTTAATTGTTCATAACCTCTTTGAGAAATTTTACCCATGAGTTTGGTGGCATTTTCCAACTCACCCATTACGTATTTCATAAAGGTTGGGTTTGTTGCACCTTGAGCAATTTTTGCTGATGTATCGGAACCTACACTTGTATCAGGTCTAATGGCATTTACTGAAGGTGGTGTAATCGGCTTTGGTTTTCCACTTGTACTTTGTGTGGTTGTTTTGGTTGGTGCTACAGTCGTCTTGAAAATCTTTGTTGCAATTGCATCAGCAACTTTGTCTTTAGTTAGAATCCATGAGGTACTTCCCTTCCTTCTTGTGTAATATTTGTCACCTTCTTTCTTGTACTCATAAGGGTCACTACCCTTACCCTGAACTACTTGCTCAGAAAGTAATTTTTGAATTACCGATAAAAGTTCGGTTTCTGTTATTTTTTTAATTTGTGACATACTACTAATAAATACTTTAAAATATAATTATAATCCCATAATTTTTTTCATTTTTACAAGATTTTCTTGAAGACTTTCGGCGAATTCAGAATCATCATAAATTACTTCATCAAGATTATCAATTGCAACACCCGTTGTGGTTGTAATAACTTCACGTAGCTTATCAACTATAGCATCCTTAACTTCAATATCTACCTCCCAAGCAATACTACCCAAATCAGTATCATCATCACTCATCATTACATTACCTAATTTCCATGTTGAACCATCATAACCCATCAAGAATACAGTACCTTCGGCGTCCACTATACAAGATAAATCACTCACAACCATTTCTTTACCACCGTCATTTGCATCGAAGATATCAATGTCCCAATTGAGTGGTTTGAAATCAAAGTTGTATCCTCCTGTACTAACATGAAAAGTATTTTGTAACAATTTATCAACCTTGTCAAAAACAACTTTATCACCACCCAAGTACTTTCTGAATTCCCTCCTTATCTTAACATCATTATAACCAATACCAAGGAATTTGCTAAACCAATTAACATCATATACGGGATTCTTGTCCCATAGTTTTTTAAGAATTTTTATTTGATTCGAATCCATGATATAATAAATACCATGAAAAAGAAAAACCCCTTTTTTAGGGAGGGGTATAAAGTGATTATTATAGGGCCAATATCAATTCCCATTTAAGCCAACAGAGAATTATCTCTTTGTCTCCGTTTAGTAATTTGTCATAGGTTACCTTAATGGTGGGTAAGACATAAAACTGTCCATAAATTTCACAACGTGTAATTTTCATTTTTTTGTTTTCTTGACACAGTTGGGATATCTTTTACCGAACATGGTCTTCATACCTTTTTGGGTATATCCTTTCCAACATCTCTCGGTTATTTCACCTTCAGTCATTTCTTCTTGATTCCCAAGATGAGAAAATACTTTCCTGATATTTTTTGGTAAGGTATCAATATTAATAACCTTCGCTTTGATTGTTTCCAAGCCTTTTCTTGCCGCTTTTTGAGCTCTATGGTGTCCATCAATAATTGATATAAATTCTCCGTTAGATGTAACGAAAATCAAAATGGGGTATTGTAAATCGGATTTCTCAATTTTTTTGATTTCCTCGGGGTCATCATCCCAAGATAATAAATAAGGTTTCAATTCCTCAACAGATATTTTCTGAACAGGAATTTCTTCTGTGGCGTTTAATAAATCCATAAGGGTTATTTTATCACCTTTATCATTTTCCCACGATGTGTCGTGTAGTCCTTCGATTAATCCCATCATGGATTTTATTCTTGAAACTTGTTCCTGTAGGTTCATAACTTATAAATACCTTACCAAATAAAAAACCCCATCGTTTTGTATTTGTTTATCTTTTAGAATAATAAAACAAATATAAAACAAAAATATCAATTAGACAAACCCGACCCCTGTTAAATAAAAAAACCCCTCTTTGTGGGAGGGGCTGAATTTCTTTCGGTTATATTATTACGCAATGTCTTGAGATGTAGGTTTTCCAACTACGCTAAAGTCGGCACTTGGTGCCTTACAATATTCACCAGCAATTTGACCAACAACATCCGTGAAC
>Ga0222713_10002991_pt1 | contig 17717 bp, 8 predicted proteins | sample C33_649DmetaG_FD_165061 | JGI IMG/M metagenome (GOLD analysis project Ga0222713, IMG submission 165061) | Estuarine water microbial communities from San Francisco Bay, California, United States - C33_649D | ecosystem: Environmental > Aquatic > Marine > Unclassified | place: USA: California...
CACCTGTTTTATTGTTTTTAATAAAGTCAAAAAAGACAGGACTGCTTATGTATATATTGTCAATATTTAACTCACCATTTTTATCTTGATATATAACAGTAATTTGATAAGGCTTATTAACATTACCTAATTTATAAGTTTCGATATCTACTACAGCGTGTTCTAACATTTCTTGTTTTTTTGCAGGTGTAAGTTTAGATTTATTAACTTGATGTAAATAATTAAAGTGTGTAATTAAAGCGTCAACAAGACCATTATGAATTGCAAAATCTCCACGTGCTTTAATAAATGTTTCAATCTTATTATTAACAGCCCATTCAGGATATTTTTGTTTTACAAGATCAATAACTTTTGTAAGAATTTCATCATCATTTTCAATGTCTTGATAACCATAATATGTTTTAAATAAAGTAAGGTTTTTTAAGTTTTCACCAACAACTTTATTTTCTTCAGTTAAAAAATTATCATAATCTTTTTCAACAGTTTCAATATCTTCTTCTAATACTTTTATATTAGTTTCTAATTTAGATGCTAAAGTTTTATTAGCATCAATAGCACGTCTAGATTCTCTAAATTCTTTTAAAGTTTTAATTTTGTTTTCTAATAAAGTAATACGATCTTTATTTGTTTTTATTTCTCTATTTGTGTTTGTTGTATTTAATAAAGTAATTAATTGATTAAGTGTCATATCATCTAGTTTGCCTTCACCAGGAATAACACCAGGTTCAATACCATTTCTAAATATGTTGCTAAATAATTTACTAACCGTATCTTTACTAGGCAATGCGACTTTATTTTTATTTCTATCAAGTATTGTTGCTGCAGTTGCAAAACTAGCTAAGTTTTTATTAGTATCAATAATTTGTTCGTTAACAGCTTCTACTAAACTACTTATAACCTTATTATATGCTGTGGCTCTTTTGTTATTTACTACACTTAAAAGTTCTATAACGTAACGTTTTTCAATAGGATCATTATACTTGTCTAAATCTAATACAAAATCAGTAGTACCATATTTATGTTTAGAAGGTTCATAGTAATCAGCTTTGTTAACTAAGTTATATAAGTAGTTACGTATTACAATAACATCTTTACCTGTTAGCTTAGTTAAATCTCCACCTTCAGCAAATTGATTTATAATATCTTTACGAATAATACCAATTTGTTGGTCTGTTAACTTTTTATTTTTTGCTTGTTCAAAACGTTCAACCGTTATTTTAACGATTAAATCAATATGTAAATTAACTTTAAATTCAACCCGTTCTTCTACATCAGCTATTTCTAAAGCAGATGGTACGTTTAACTTTTTATTACGATATGTTTCAAGTTGAGACTTTAAATGTTTTAATTCACCTTCTATTGCTTTAATTAATCTGTTGGCAGTGTTAGCGTTTTTAACATCATCTTTAATAATAATTTCTGGTAAACTTACACCAATTATATTGTTATACTTTCTAATAAATTGGTAAGATTTTAATAAATAAGAAAAACGTGTATTATATAGCTCTTCATATTTTTCTAATATTTTTTTCTTTTGATTATCATCTAATTGTGCTACAGGTTTGCCGTCTTTAATATCTTTAAAAAGTTCAGATTGTTCTACTTTATTAGTTTCATTATATTTTTTAATTACCGTTTCTAACAGTTCAAATTTTTGTTCATAAGTTAAAAACGGTACATCTTCAATTTCGTCTTTGTTAATAACTTTAGTAATATATTCTTCAACACTATCTAATGATGTACTTAATTTATTTATATATTCTTCTTGTTTCTTTTTTCTTAATTCTAAATTTTCTTTAGTTGTAACATAATTATCAAAAGTTTTTTTAGATATTTTTCTTTTTCCAGTTGCTAAATTAGTACCTATTTTTTCTTTTTCATCATATAAAGTTTTTAATAAATTAAATACGTCATCTTTTTTTGCTTTATCTAATGCATCTTTTAAATCTTTTTCAGTATTAATACCTACGGCTTTTAACTCAACTTCAAACAAATCAAATAACACATTAAGATCAGATTCTTTAATAGTATCTACAGTACCTACTTTTTCTTTGTTTAAGATAATACCAAATACTTTGTAAGTTGTAGTTTCTTTTTGTGTTTTAATTCTTTCTAATATAGATAAATATTTAGCATATTCAGCAATAATAACTTTATTTGTTTTATTGTCTAATTCTTTAAGTTTGTTTTCAATATCTTCTAATTGTTTATTTTCTACGTCAAGTGCTTCATTGTAATACAATGTGTATAAACCTGGGTAAAATTTAAATAATTCATTTAATAATTTAATTTTTTCATCTTTAAATTTACGTTCTTCTAAAATTAAATTAGCTTTCTCTGTTGTTAAATCTCTTTCCAAAACGTCTATTACAATGTCAGCTCTCTCCATAATAATTTGTTCATCGTTAGTATTTGGGTAGGAGTAAACACCATTAATTGTAAATAGTTCTTTTTGTTTTTCATGGCTTAATATTTCATTTTCTTTTCTCTTTATTTCACTATTAATGTTTTTAAGCTCGTCTTTTTTAGTTTTTAATAATTGTTTCTTTGTTATAACTAAACGACCAGTAGCATCTGTTTTGTTACCTTCTAACGCTTTAGGTCCGCGTGCTATAGCAAGTGTGTCATACCAACGTGTTTCATTTAAATAACCATTTGTAATAAGTTTTTGTCTTCTAATAGCTTCGTTGATATTATCTTGGCTTTCTTTACTTAGTTCTGAAAATTGATTTTTACCTTCAATTAAAGCTAAAGATTGTTTCTTTTGATAGTCAGTTGTAGAAGTGTCAAAAAGGACTTCTTTAATACGAGAAGTAATATATTGGCGTTTAATTTTTAAATTAGTAGAAGACTCTACAAGACTTTCAGTTATAAATGTTTTATAAGAATCATCTAAGTTATTATAAAATTCAGGTTCTTCGAAACGGCTAACCATAATAAAACCAAGTATAGCTTCGACTTCGCTACGATCTAAACCTATAACATTGTTATTACCTGTGAATACTTTAGTTACTTCACTAATAGCAGCCTTAACAAGATTATCAAATTCTAAACTTAATACTTCGACCGTCTTACCTGTCCCCATATTTTTGTTAATATAGTCTTGTTTAGCTGAATTAAATTTATTATTAAAGTAATCAAGATAAAAACCTTTAGCTTCTTTATTATTATTAAAGAATCCTATAGCAGCCGAAACATCTCGAACTCTAATAAATTGATAATCAAAATAATCAACTTTTACTAGTTTTAAAACTTCTGAAAACGTTTGTCTCGTTTTAAAATACAACGTACTAGGAGATCCAACATCGTTATAATGTTTAGCATATGATTCAATAACCATGTCATTAGTCCACTCAGAACGTAAATTCATCATGTCCCGTATACGATCACCAACATAGCCTGCTTCTTTATCTAAATATAAATAATCATAAAATGTTGATTGTAAACGTGAAGCAAGTTTAATAGCGTTATTCTTTTTATAATATATATCTCTTCTTTTACCGTCGTACTCTGTATCAACAATTGTATCATCAGGTATTAATATTTTTTCCAAACGATCATTAAGTAAATTTGTACTGTCTTGTGCAGATTTGTAAATGTCAAAACCTACATTTAAACTATATGTAATTGGATCGTTTGTTAAACTACCTGTACGTGAAAATAATCCTCTAATATTTAGTTCTCTAAAGTTTTGAGTATTTACTACGTCATCAATCTTTTCTTCTGCTATAGCTTTTTTAACATCGACTGCTGTGAAATTTTCATTATAATCCATAAATTGTTTCTTTAAATAATTTATGTACATCATCATAAAGGATATTTTAAGTTTACTATCTTTAGTACCCTTAACCTCTTGTACGTATTTATTTAAGAAATGAGTCACGTTGTTAAATTTATAGCTTAATAAATTATCTAATGTATCTTCTGTAATACCTAAAAATTTAAACGTATCATAAATTTTAGCAAATGGAATATTTGTAACTTCTAGATCAGCAAATTTATTTTTAGCACCTCTAAGGTTATTAGCTAAAAATTTTAAAAAGTTTCTGTGGTAGTTGTAAATACTTATAGTATTAGCTTCTACAATTTCTTCTTCATTTAAGTCTTTTTTATTTATAATTTTATAATACTTGTTTTTTAAAACAGCATTATTCATTATTTCACTTATAGCTTCATTGGACTTCTTAAGTTTCTTTTTTGACTTTGCAATGTTTCTGTCTGCTTCCATTTCTTTATCTGTTAAGTAAACAATACTTTTAAATGGATCACTTCCTACTTTAAATATGAAAGAAATTTCATCATCATTAAAACCTTGTTCTTTTAAATTGCTTATGATTTCTTTTTTAGTTTTAATATCGCTTCGTTTTGGTGCTACTTCAATAGAAGGATTGTATACACCTGTATCTTTTCCAAATAAAGTTTTTGTTGAAATATCTAAAATTTTTGCAGTTTTTTCAATTAAAGTTGATAAATCAGATAATGAAGTAATTTGATAATCAAAAGCTTCATCAAGCCATGTAGGTATATATCTATCAATTTTCCATTGTTCATCATTTTGTTCTTTTTTATCTTTATCTAATGAAAGACCTAAAAAGAAATACAATGATAACGTTTCATCACCTTTATATAAATAGTGTTCTTCATTAATTTTAAATCTAATATCTTTATTAGGTTTACTTTCGTTTTTAATGATTAAATTTTTAAGACGTATTGCTTCTTCTTTTTCTTTATCAGTAAGTGTAAATTTATCTACGCTTTCTTGTTCTGGATATTTAACACCTTTTTCTCCTAAAGCATTAAAAGTAGCATTGTCTAATTCTTTTTTATAAAGTAATTTATATAAAGCACGTCTTAATTGTACAGTAATAGCATCCCGTGAATACTGATATTCTTCAGGACCGTCACTATTTCTGTCCATAAATTGTTTAACACTAATTAAATGCGATTTAATTATGTAGTTATATATAATATATTGATAAAGTTGTTCACTATTATTAATACCATAATTATCTTTAAAGAACTTTCTATATTCTTTTTTAGATGCAGCCCAAATACTTTCTCCCAATAATTTAAAGTAGTCTTCTGTATCCTTATCTAGTTTAATAATGTTTTTAATCTTTTCTAAAAACACATCATATTCTATATCAAAGTTAGAAAATTCTTTATAAATAGCTCTTAATGCTGTAAATACAGAATAGTTTAAATTGGATTGTCTATTTTTTCGTATACGTTCGTAGTGTTGATCTTCACTATTTCTAATAATATCTCTAACATTTTTAACATAATACTGTTGTAGATCTAAATTAGATATACCATCAGGCTCTGCAAATGCAACTTTTTTAAATTGTTCAAGTGGATCTTTAATTACACCACCATAAGGAGTATCAAAAAATGTTTGTAAAATATCAATAAAAGGTTTATCAAATTCATCATGTACTTGTAATTCTTTTAAACGTGCTTCAGCTTGTGATTGATCATCTATCTTATCTTCTAAAGCTGAAGTAATTTCACTTTCAACTTTTTTCTTAATATCAATACTACGTTTTACATAAGCAGATAAAACTTTAAATACAATGTTTTTTAGTTTTAATAGCTCTTGAATACTTTCTTGTTTTAAAACGTTTTTAAAATGTACCCCTTCTAATTCAGTCTCACCATATTTAACTTGTAGTTCTTTAAGTGTACGTACAAGTTCTTCCCAAAGTGTTTTACCATTTTCTAACTTTATATTCTGCATTTTAATGGTATCGTTTGGACTTACGTATTGTAAATCTTCATCAATATTAAAAGTAGATGTGATATATTTTTTATCAAAGTAAGGTCCTACAAAAGTTAAATCAAAAAGTTTACTATTCAAACTTTCATAAAACTCAAAAAACATAATATTGATAGCTGCTTCTTTTTGAAGTGTTTTATATGTATTACTATTAAATACGTTTATACCTTCATTGTTTGCTTTTAAAACAGGTACAATTTTCATTTCATTAATAAGCTTATAATACTTACCTAGTTGTTGAAGGGCCTCATATTTGTTTTCTAACTTCATATTATTAATAGTATTTAAATCAGATAAATAAACATCAATAACGACGTTACGTGCTTTTGTATTTAAAAATCTAGGTAATGGTTTTACAGAGTTTGTTGTGTCATCGTCTAAATTATATGAACGAATCATAGGAAATGGTTCGTTTTTGTTAAAGAAAGCTTTGTGTAATTCTTGCATTTCTTTATATTTTGTTTCAGATAAAATAAACACTTCAAAAACTTCATTAGATTTATCAACATTAAAAACTTTATTTAACAATTCTTTTTCTCGATCTCTTCCAATGCCTTTAGCGGTAGCCCAATATTCATCAGGCACTACAACAACTACTGTTCCATCATTAGTTATAATAGGAATTGCTTTATCATTAACAGATCTTTTTTTACTATCTTTTTGTGTGTCTGTTAAAGTGTCATCTTTATTAATATGAGGATACCAATAACTTGCTATAAAATCTTTCCACACTTGTTCATTTTTAATTTTATCTAAAATAGTGTTTTGGAGTATAGAATCATTGTTATTAATTACATTATGAATTAAATAATCATTTAGTTCAGGTATACCTTTGTCTAAGCTACTTGGATTTATTTTTTTATTATTTAAATAATTACGCAAATCTTCTTTATTTACAACGTAAGGTTTTCCATTTTTCATAATGGTAATGCGAGATGAAGCATCTGTATCTTTATTATTATTAAAAGATGCTGCAGCTAAATCAGGATCATTTTGTATATCTTCATAAAAACGATCAAAGTTTTTATAAGGATCGTAATTTAATTTTGCATTTATTTCTGTGTAGTATTTAATAATAGCTTTATAGTTTCTAATAGTGCTATCAAATCTGTTTATTGTTCTTTTAACAGCATTAGTTACAACAACGTTTTCTGCAATATAGTTGGCTCTTCTTCCTTCAATTTCTTTTAAACGAGTTGCATATTCTTTTAAATTTGTAGGAGACGCTAAACCAGCTGTTTCACTAACTTTATTAAAAAATACAACTTGAACAATTTTTTTAACAAAAGCAGGATTTAATATACGTTGATTTGTACCTGAAAAATATCGATTAGTATATAAGCCGTAGTCAAGTTTACCTACTTCCAATAATGCTAGTAATAAAATAGTGGGAGCGTCATAATTATTTTTCTTTATTTCAAATAATGTTTCGGTATCACTTATACTATTTATTTGTTTTCTAATTGAAGACATTTCTGCTTCTTTAGATTTTATAATAGCAGCATCTGTTTCATTTTTTAATTCATTTTTTAAAATAGCAAGTTTTGCTTTTAAATTATTAACTTCATTACGTTCTGTTTCAGTAAGTTCTTTTTGCGTAGAAAAAACAATAGTGTCTGTTTCTGAATCAGCTAACTGTTCATTAATATGATTATATAAACTATACACACGTGCGTCATAAAACTCATGTATGTTATATCTGAATAAATTAAATTGATCATCGTCTGTTTCTTTAGTAAGAATACTAGGTAAAAGTCTTAAACGAGCTGCAAGTTCTTGGACTTTTGGATCTGTAAATAGCTCGTAGTAACTGTCAATTTCTTTTTGATTAAATTGTTTTTTATCAAATTGTTGTTCAAATACTTCTTTGCTAATTTTTAAAGTGTTGGTTGTAATAAATTCACCAACTTCTTCAATAATATTTTTAATATCAACCTCGGCTTTAGCTTTAAGATCTACAATTTTTTGTTGGGACATATTAGGTAAGCCCGCCATTGTAGTTAAAATGTAATTAATTAACGAGCTAAAATCATCAGGACCTAAACGATGAATATACACTAAATCAAAAACTGTATAACTTTCTCCATCTTTAGTTATAAACACCGTTTCATTTTCATCATTTATTTTTATTTCATTAAACCTGCTAAAAATAGCAAGTGGTTTTTTATTAGCGTAGTCTTCTGTAATAAGATCTTTTGCTAGATGTAATAATCTAAAAAATACGTGTGCTCCTTTAGCACTAGACTTTTTATTATTAACAACTAATAAATCTTGTTGAATAGATTTAGCTGATTTAGAACTTAATATTTGTTCAATACGTAACGTTGGGTTTACTTGAGGAATATTATTAGCTACACTTGAATATATTTTTGATTCAAAATCTCTTAAGTTATTTATATTTTTATGTAATGTTCTTAAAAATGGTACGTCTTTGTTGTTTTGTAAAGTTTTACTAATACTTCTATTTGCTTTATTTACTAAACTATTTAATAGATCAACAGATTCTTGTTTGTTAGAAGTTTCTAAAAGAAGCTTAATATATTCTTCCGCTTCAATAACAGTAACATTTTGTTTTGTTTTTGATAATTCAATAATAGCTTGTCTAAGTAATGCTCGTTTAAACATTGTCGTAAACGCTACATTAGATTTGATTCTTTCATTATCATCAGTAGTTTTTATATACAAATCAACTTTACCTTTTTCTAAGTATTGTTTTACAATTCTTTTTTGTAAATCAAGAATATTGGTATCTTTATCAATCTTAACCATCGTGCCATTACTGTTTTTAATAAAAATATAAGCACCTTTTTTATCGTAATTAATACGATAGTTTATAAGTAACCAAGCTATTTGATATCCAAAAGTATTAACACGGTCTTTATAAACTGCTAATTCTTTATCTTTAAGCAAATCTAATTTATTGAATTTAATATAAGATTGACCATCTTTTGTTGTAAACGTATTCATTTTTAAAACAACTCTAAACTCTTCCATAGATAAAATAGGTTTTTTACCTTTATTATCTTGTATTAAACCTAAAGCTACTTTTACAGCATATTCAACAGCATCTTGATCACTACGTAAAGGAATGTCACTAGGCGCTTTTATATACGTAGCATCATATTGAAGTAGGTTTAAAACAGCCATACTTATAAATTCGTCATCATCTACAACTTTTCTTTGTGTACCGTTTTCAACATCCTTAACTAAAGGATTTTTTAAAGTATCAGACACAATCTTACGTGCAGCATCTACTTCATTTTTATGTTGTTCACGTGCTTCTGCTGTTTTATTAATTTTTCTTTCAACACTTGCTTGAGCTGCTGCAGCAACTGGATCAATTAATTCATCTTTATCATTAGTTTCACTATTAGACATTCTAAATGGTATGCTTTCTTTTGTCTGTTTATCTAAAACAATGTCTTCTTCATCCATATAAAAACGTGTAATAGGCGCTTCTACATGATTACTCATTACATTATTAATTGTTTGTAATTTATACTTACTATTTTTAGACATTACTTTTTTTACATAATCATCTAATTCTTCAGGTAACAGCTCGTCATAAATAGAACTACGTGCAAATAAAGAGGTTTTTAAACTATCACTAGTACCGTATGCATATAGAAAACCTTGAACATATCTAAATATTGGCGAATATTTAAATGCTTTATTATGAATAGAACTTAATTCTTCTGCAGCAATTTTAACTCCAGCCTTATCGTCTTCTTTTATTTTTATAAAAACATCATCAATTTGTTGAATAACTTCGGATGCTTTCACAAAAGATTGAACGATAGGATTTTTACTGTTTTTAAAATCATGATCTTTATATACTTTAAAAGTTTCTTGCATTACATATTGATAAATATCTGTAGGATTAATGGCAGACAAAGGTACAAATCTTTCGCCACTCTTATTCATTTGTGCAGCTATATTAATATCCGTTACTAGTTTTCTTAAAGATTCTGTATCGTTAAGTAACTTTTGTTTTATTTCATCATCAATATCTAGCTTATCAATGTAAGCAATAACTAACATTCTTTTTTTACGATTACCTTTTTCATCATCGCCTAAATCATTCCATTCTTTTAAAGTAACATCAAAAACTTTATGATCTAATATAAAATTTGAAATACTTTCAAATCCTGAATTTTCTAAATATTGGTTTAAAAGTTTATTTATTTCTAAACCAAAAGTAGTTTTAAGAATAATACCTACTTTACTAATATTAGAATCAAGTGTTTTAGCACGATAAAAAATGCTAGTAACTGTATTTTTTTCATTAACAATAATTTTTTCTTCAACACCTTGTTTATTTTTTAATGTAACTTCTACAGGAATACCTTCTAATAAAAGAACTTTACTAATAGTATCTAAATCTTTAATAAGTTCGTTGTGTTTAGTAGCATCAAAACCAGGTATGTCGCTTTGTTTAAATGTACCTGCCTTGATTTTTTCTTCTACTTTAGTAATGTCAGCATTTAATGCGGCTTCTTTTTCTTTTAAAACTTGAATTTCTTTTTTAAGTTGATCATCACCAGCTTTAGCTTTTAAACGTTCAAGTTCAAAAACTAATTTAGCATATTCACTTTTTGGATTGTTAAGCATAATAGAACGTTGCTCACCAACATCCACATTTTGTGCTTTCCAATCTGCTTCAATATCTTGAATTTTTTTAATATAAAGTGGTATTTCTTTATTAGTAAGCTCATTAAGTTCTTCTTCTTTATCTTGGCGTTGTTTAACTACTTTAAGTTTATTTGTTTTTAAAGAACCTAAAATATCATTAGGAATGTAAATGTTTGTTAATGCTTTAAATTGATATAAAGCTCTTACAAGATTAACTACATGATCGTCTAAACGTATTGTATTAATATTTAATATATTTAATAAACGATTATATAAACTATACATTTCACTTAACAATTCATTTTGTTCTATTTTTAAAATATAAAATGACATTGAAGAACGTAGTGCTTCATAACGATCTATTTTATCAACACCTTTAATAGGCTGACCATTAGCATCTGTTCCGTCTTGTTTTAGTGTTCCTGCTTGTTTTTCTTTTTCTAAATCTGAAAGTTCTTTTAATAGTGCTTCTTTATTATTTTCATTAATAATAATTGTACGACCTCTGCCTGTAGTAACTTTATGTTCGGCTATATATTTAGCAGACCATGTACGTTTAAAATTTTCAACACGTTCTAATCTTTTGTTTATAAGATCTTTAAGTTTTTGAAATTGCAAAACAGAATCATTTAATTTTTCGACTACCTTAAGGAAAGCAGGATCTTTTTCAATATCCTTTGTAATTTCATCTATTAAAATTTGATCACTTTCACTAAATCCTTTTTTAACATTTGCTAATATAGTAGCTAAATCTTTTTCTCCTTGGCTTTTTTCTTCTAAAGCTTTTTTAAGTTCATTTTCTAATTTAGGTACAACGTTGATAAGTTGTTTAGCTTTTTTTATTTGAGTAATAACTTTAGCAACTTGTTCTGGACTAGCCATGTTTTCTCTACTTTTATCATTTAATGCTTGAATAGTCTTTGTACCAGCCCATTGTGCAAAACGTCCCATAGGGTTTAAAACCCATACCATTCTAGTATTAATATCATCCGTAAAGCTCATGTAATTTAAAAACGCATCGGAGTGTTTATACATACGATAAATTTGTTCAACACTTGGTTTTAAATCTAACTGTCTAATAATTTCTGTAGTAGCAACTTCTAAATCTGCTTTCTTATAACGTTGTGTTAGTGCGCTAAAAAATCTTTCAAATCCTTGCATGTCACTTTCTTTAAAACCTTGAGGTAAAACTTTTGTACGTTTATATTCTTCGAATATTGCTTTGTTTCTTTTTAATTTTTCACTTAAGTTATTAAAGTTTGTATTGTTAATAATAGGAGAAATATACGTACCACTTTGAATACGCTTTAGCATATTTTCAAATATACGAGATTGTATAATCGCCGTTCCACCAGCTATGTCATTAATAACTGTACGTTTTGTTAAAGCACCTTTTGTTTTTTGTACAGATGCTTCTATTAAATACTTATCTAAAGCTTTTCTACCACCACGATTATAAGCTTCAATAGCATTTTTAATAACACGTGGGTCGTTAAATAAACCTTTTGAGTCTAGTAATTTATCTATATCGTATTTAATACTTACATCATTAGGATCTAATTGACGTGCAATATTAACACGATCTAATTCACTTACTACTAACTCAAAAGTATCATTGTTAATTCTTTGTGTTAGTTTACCTTGAAGGTATTCATCATAGTTTCTAGGATCTAAAACAAGTTCTCCAACAATCCCTAAAAGAGATTTAGCAAAAGGTGGAGCATCTTTTAATACAGGTGTCTTTTCAATAATATCTGCAGCTGTTAAAACATAAGCAGGATCGCTGCTATAACCATATGCACGCGCAATAGCATCAGTTTGTGCTTTAGGATCACCTTCTGCTAAACCTAAAAGAATAGCTTTAGTACGTGTAGCACCGTATAAATTATCGTTAATATCACCAAATAGTGAAATTGCTGAAACATAATCACCTGCTTCAGGACTATATAAAGGAAGCGTTTTATCTATTTCATTAGTAATAGGTGTTACAAGTTGTGTTAAACCCATACTTAAACCAGCACGAGCTTGCCAACCTAAAGGATTTTCCGTTAATATACGAGCAGCGTTTCTTATTGTAAAATTATTCCAAGCAGCTAAACCATTTAAAAATTTATTTTTACCGGGCTTAATACCCTTAGCCATTTTACCTAGTAAAATAGGTAAACCAACTTGAATACCTGCAGCAGCAATTGTTGATACAGGTCTTGATAAAGCGTTGGCTGCAATATTTTCTCCAAATAGTTGTTGTGCTTTTAAACCTGATGGTGTTAAAGATCTACCGCCTGCTTCACCAAACATCATACCAATTCTAACAGCACTTAAAATAGCGCCTAAAGTACCACCAACAACAGATATTATTTCACCAACAGTTGCGGCTGCTAAACCAGCTAAAGCTAATGGACTACCAACACCTGTGGCTGCAGCACCTCCTGCAAAAGCTAAACCAGCAGTTCTAATAATATTACCGGCAACTGCAAGTGAATCAAAAGTAACATCACCTATTGATAAAGCAGTTTGTACTACATCTCCACTTTGTAAATCACCTTGTAAACCTGCAATAGACCATCCTAAACTTAATAAATCTAAAGTATCGCCTACACCTGTTGCAAGCCCACCTAAACGTACACCAAGTTGCGCGCCTTCAGTAGTAATTTTTTTTGCAGCCGTAACACCTGCTTTTGCAGCCGCTTCTAAAGCTTCATCACTCTGTCTACCAAGTAACTTTAAAGCATCGTCTGCTTGATTAGTAATAATTTTTTGAGCATCAACTGCTTTTTCTGCTGCGGTTATTTTGCGATTTAAAAAATTTTTAGGTGCATTAACAGCATTCTTTTTTTGTAGTTTTAAATCATCAACAACTTTTTGTAGTTTGGTTAATTCTTCATTAGCATTTTTTAAGTTATTAGCAAGTGTTGGTCTGTTTAAATTAATTTTATTATAGTTTTGAATCAACTCTATTTGATTCATGCTGTACGGTCTTAAAACACCGGCTTCAGCTACACGTCTTCCAACTGTATTATTACCTAACTCTAAAACTCTTTTAGTATTACGTGTAAACGTGTAAGCACCTGGACCTAAGTCAATTGTTTTTAGTTTTATACCGTATGTTAAAATACCTGCTGTTCCTGCACCAACAATACTTCCTATTGTGCCCATTACGTTTTGTGCGACTTGATCATTATATCCATAACGTTCACGAATCATATCCATATACGTTTGACTATTGACAGCTAATGGTGACGTAGCAAATCTACGTAATGTATTTTCAAAGGATTGTGTCGAAGTTCTACGTGCTTGACCAAAACCACGAAGCCCTCTATAAAAAGGAGCAAGCGCAGGCCTGCTGTATATATTTGCCACTCTAAGCTGACCTTGATTAAAGATCGCTGGTTTTAAAGGATATAATAGTGCCATGTTCAAAAACAATTATAGCATAAAAAAACCACCGCAATCAATACGGTGGTTCTTCTTTTACTAAACTAAATCCTACGTAATCTTTTTGAAGTCGCCTGATGCTTGAGTATCCATGAATTTAGCGGTCGTTTTCGCAACGCGAATTTGACGATCAATGTGATGTAAGTATTTCATCAACGCGTTATAATGACCACGCGTAATTGCAAATTCTTCACCATTGACTGGGAACTTTTTAAAGTTACCATTGAACGCTACCGTCACAGTATCCCCGATATATCGGGCGTATAACGGAGAAATTGAGTACCGAAGATTTGATTCTTTGTACAAACGAAAGTCGTTTTGACGAGCTTTGTTTTCTTTTTCCGAAACACCTTTAATAAGACTGGATGTTAGTTCAAATGTGTCTTTTGCCATTTGAGTGCTGCCTCCTTTCTAGTAAGATGCGGTTTAACCTATACCACCGCTAAGGTTATGTTCACGTTAATTACTTAACGTTAGAACCGGAGTCGTTACCTTCTCCACCATTGCCAAGAACATCTCTTTCGAGAGTGTCAACATAGCGTTTGACTTTGGTTCTATCCCAAGCTGCGGCTGCTGCTTTGGCTGCAATAAAGATAAATACTTCTTTATTATAGATAACAATGTCACCGATCGCATAAGCATTTGCTTGTACGAATTCTTTATATTCGTTAAAGCCGGCAACATTTGGCGAACCTGGTTTACCACCTAAGTTAACACCATCGACACGGAGCTTACCTGCACCATCAGTACCGATCGAGTTCTTATTATTTTGTTCATAAGCTTCTTCTTCGGTAAGGAATGAAGGTTCGTACGGAGCAAACACCACTTTGTTGGTGAGAGCAGCGAGTTCGGCGTGTTTTGGAATACCAAAGGTAACCACAACCGCTTCAGGACGCTTGATGGCTAATCCGAAACCATCGACTTTAAAACCAATAGATTGACGTTGGTCAATTGGGTCAGAGACACCAGAAGAACCTAACGCTTTAATAATAATCTTGGGAGAGTCAGAGACACCTTCCATGACTAACTTGACTAACGCTTCTGCACCAAATAAAACACCACGGTGAATTGGAAGTTGCATAAATTCACCAGTGTCAAGTAAAGTATTAACAGTAGATAAATCACCAGAAACACCTGCAGTTAATGCACTATACTTAATAACTTTTTCACCTAAAGTGCCGGTCGTAATAGTACGGGTTGCTTTACGTAAAACACAGTTAGAAGCAGTAGCTTCACCACTATAAACAACGTTAGAACCATCTGTTAAGGTTGTATTAGCAGCGCCTGCACCTGCAGGATATTCCCATTTAACCATTTCTTCAATAGCGGAGCCATCTTTAAGATAGCTGGTACCGGTTGTCACTACTTTAGCAGCAGCACCACCGCCGACTACAAAGTCTTCATGAACGTCTAAATAAAAGAACGTGCTGATTCTTTCGCCGTTTCCGTTGACCGCACCAGTGTCATGAATAGCATATAAACGGATTACTTCTAAACCGTCAGCTTTTTCATATACGCCAGGGAATTCGATGTCGGGATAAGCAAATTCATCAAGCATAGTTGGGATGAACGACAATTCAAACATATCGAATTGTTGACCATTTGTCCAAAGTTTGCCAGTTGTTTGTTCGATTTCCATGTATTGTTTAACACGTGGATCGTCAATTAAACCATTAATGAATTCTGCGGAGCAAACATAATTAAATTTACCACCAACAGGTTTAACCATCATGCGTTTCATACGAGCAACTAAGAAACGAAGATCATCTAACGTCACTTCATCACCAAATGCTAATTCAGAGAAACCAGTTTTAAAGTTTGCAAAGAATTCATTTGGAGTAGATAACCAAGTTTTACGAGCATAAAGTTCTTTCGTTTGGTTAGCAACTTCACCATATTGAACGGAGCGTTCTGCAATCACTTCGTTAACAACACTTAAGTCAATCTTATCGGTGTATTCAGACCAGCGACCAAACGAGAACACGTTACCAACTTCAATAGTTTCGTAAGCATGTTTGTCTGGTGAAGGTGGAATACCTTCCTTTAAGGGAGTCAAGGTTGGAGTTAATCCAGCCCATCGACGGAAACGCGCAGTGGTGTCTCCTCTGCGAATCGTTAAAGTTTCCGCAGCTTTCAAGTGTACATAGTTTTCCTCACCGTACTTGAGGGAGTCGATTAAGATAGTGTTGTAAAAAATGTTGGGATCAAACCCAGCACGATACACGCCATCTTTGTCGTAGAGCATACCAATAACCGTATTCACATTTTGAATATCGTGAAGCGGTAATAACTTGGTTTTGCCCGAAGTATCATTGGCCATATATAGCCTCCTTATTTGTTAGAGTTCACGTGGCTACTTTAGAATGCAGATCTTGCCTTTAAAAAAATAAAACGCCAGAAGATAGCATTAAATAACATAACGGGAAACTTGTTATATTACTACTGACTAATCATTCTGGCGTAGGCATCCATGTATAAACTGCCGATTTTTACACACTTCGATCTGGACACTAAAGTAGTCCGCTACTATCTACATGAATAATATAACACGTAAATATATGTGTTGTTAAAGAAAACAACCGTTTCTTTACAATTCCCTCATAAAGAATTGCGTTAGAAACGGTGTTTCAGTAGTAAATAATTTTACAATTATTTAGCTAACTTACGAAGGGTTTTGGCTAAACGTGCGCGTTGACCGAGCAATCCGGGCTTTTTGGCTGCAGCTTCAAGCTTACCCATTGGGATCGGCTTTCCTGCTTTAGCTCCAAGTTGTTTACGTAAAGCTCCTGGCTTTTTAATTGCATCTTGGATCCATTTCTTTTTACTTGCCATTAGTTCTGTACCTCCTTACTTTATTAATAATTGACTTAGGTTGTGGTACGAACTGTTTACCAGCACGATTACCTGCGGCTTTCGCACGATTCGTTGCTGCCTTTTCTGCTGAGCTTAACGCTGCCCAGGCTTTTTCGGGTAAATAACGTAATTTACCTTCTGATGGTTTACCACTAGCAGTACGCCATCTTTGTTGTGTCCAACGTTCTAATGATCGTTGACTTGCTTTTTTAGGCATATTAATACATCATGCCTTTCTTAGCTTTCATCATTTTGCCTTTACCCATTTTAGTTGGGCTCCAGCTACCAGATAAGGCTGTTCCTTTAGATTTGAACATCTTGCCTTTGCTTGCTTTCATCATCATGATTTATATCCTCCTTACTTAGGTTTTTTAGTTAACAATGGTTTGCTTGATTTAGAGTGTTTAGCTCCGGTATGAATTTGTCCACCCATACGATGAACTTTTCCAGACCATAACTTTCCACTTTTAAGATAATACGCCATTAGCGATATCCTCCTCCACGCTTTTTATATTCACGCGCTAGTAATTGCGCTTTGCGTGCTGACCACTCACCTGGATCTCCGCCTTTAGTACCACGTTTAATTTTTTCAAATAAACGTTTACGCATAGATGGCTTGGTATAATTACCAGCCGCATTCACTTTTGATTTTACCATTTGACTTTATCAGCCCAATACGCTGCTGACATTTTTCCTTTAGCAATATTTTTTGCATGACGCGCTTTGAATGCTTCACGTCTTGCACGGTAGCTTGCAGACTCACCTTCTTTTTTTGGTGATCCGCTAACTCCTTGTTGACCAAAGCGAATAGTTTTTACTTCATCACCAGACTTCGCAACAACTACGTGCGACTTTGTTGGGTGATTCGGTGTGCGCTTTGGTTGATTATAACCAGACACACCAATCTTTTTTAAAATTGCTTTTGACATTTTATTCTCCTTTATTTAGTATAACACGTTTATTTTTTAATAGTAAATTTTTTATTGGCACTGCAATTGCTACGTTAACTGCCCATGCTGGT
>Ga0222713_10002992_pt1 | contig 17712 bp, 16 predicted proteins | sample C33_649DmetaG_FD_165061 | JGI IMG/M metagenome (GOLD analysis project Ga0222713, IMG submission 165061) | Estuarine water microbial communities from San Francisco Bay, California, United States - C33_649D | ecosystem: Environmental > Aquatic > Marine > Unclassified | place: USA: California...
TCAGCGCACGGGCCGCCGAAGGGGCCAAGAGCGTGTCGATCACGGTGATGCCATCGTCTTCAACCACGACGCCAACGTTGCCAGTGCCATTTCCGATCCAGGCCCACACGTTGGGAGCGATGGGTTGCAGGCTTCCGCAGTCGGCCGCGACCGGACCGATATCGGGTGTGGGTGGCATGGGGCCGAGATCGGTCATGGGCCTGAGCGTAGGGGGCTATCGTCTCGCCGTGGCTAACCACAAGAAGACAAAGAAACCTCGGAAACCGCAGCACCACCTTCCCAAGGTCGGTACGCCGCAGAACGACGCATACCGACTTAAGCGCAGTCGTGAAGATGTGGTTGATTTCGGGCTCATGCACCCGGGCAACGGGATGCTCACCAAAATCATTGGCATCTTGGCCGTTCTCTTCGTGGCCGCAATGCTTGTGTCGTTCATCTTCCTGACCTAAGTCAGGCGAGGACTAGAGCAGTAGTCCGCCGTCGACGGGAATGACCGCGCCGGTGATGTAGGCGCCCGCTTTCGACGACAAGAAGATTGCAGTGCCGGCCATATCGGAGGGCTCGCCGATTCGGTGCAGCGGAACTGATGCCTTGATGGAATCGCCGAAGTTCTCGAGTGTTGCCGCCATCATCTTCGATTCGAACGGACCCGGTGCAATTGCATTCACGGTGATGTGTTCGCCGGCGAGACGCTTGGCGAGCACTCGTGTGAGCTGATGTACCGCGGCCTTGGAGGCGGAGTACGAGTAGGTCTCCAGCGTTGGCACGTGAATACCGTCGACCGAACCGATGTTGATGACACGTGCGGGATCGGGTGCTGATGCGCCAGCGATGAGTTCGGCATGAAGAAAGCGTGTGAGTTGGAAAACGCCCTTCACGTTGATGTCGAGAACTTTGTCCCATGCGGCATCGTCGAAGTCGTCGAACGGGGCACCCCAAGTTGCGCCGGCATTGTTCACAAGAATGTTGAGCGATCCGTCGCACCATTCGCCCACTTCACGCGCAAGGCGAAGGCATTCGGCTTCGGTGGAAAGGTCGGCGGGGAACGAAACACAGTTGGGGCCGAGTTCGGCGGCGACTGCGTCGCAGACATCGGACTTGCGTGAAGAGATCGCAACCTTGGCGCCCGCTTCAATAAAGCCACTGGCGATCATGAGGCCAATGCCGCGGCTGCCGCCAGTAACAAGTGCGGACTTTCCCGAAATATCAAACAAATCGCTCATGTCGATTCCACTCAATCCTGATTTGGGGTGACGTCGATGAGGAGGTGCTTTGAAAGATCACCGTAGAGAGTGGGACGCATTCGACGTTCAACGAAGCGCCACGTGCCATCGACCTGTTCGAAGGTGTCGGTATACGAACCGGCGATGATCGGCTGCAGGGGAAGTTCTTCAGTTTGTTGAAACACCGTGAATCGTGAGCGACAAACCGCGGACAATTCGTCGTCTGCAATTTCAATGAGCGGATTTGTTGTGACGTGGTGCGAGCGCGGCGTGCCGTCTGGGTACTTGCGTGTCGTTGAGGTGTAGAGGGCAGTCACCGCTTGAGCGCCGACAACCATTGGCGTTCCATCGGCATCTGCAATGGCGCCGTGAGCGAACAACGCGCCGATTGCTTCGTAGTCGCCGGCGTCGATTGCTTCGGCGTAGGTGTAGAGCAGGTTTTCGATTGCACCGCGATGATCAGCCATAGGCCGAGACGCTAGTTGGAATCGTTCCTCAATCGCCCGTGAGGGACCGGATCGTGTCGCCGTACAGCATTTGTTTGTGGATGCCGATGACTTCACGGGATTTGGTGGCGAGCACCGCAGAATGGGCAATGGTGGCGGCGAGGAGTTCCTCTTCGGCAAGGATCTCGTCGGCGATGCCCGCGGTCAGCGCTTCGGGGCCCGTGAACCGGTGGGCGGTATTGAGGGCACGGGCGATTGCAGTGCGGGGGAGACGGGCGAGCAAGAGCTGCGCCATCTTTTCGCTCACAGGAAGTGCGAGATCGAGTTCCGGCATGCACCAGTAGCCGCGGTCGGCGCGCATGGTGATGCGGTCGTGTGCACTCGTGAGCAGCGCTCCGGCTCCGAAGCAATGACCGTTCACTGCAGCAGTGGTGTGGCAATCGAGCCCAAGGATGCGACCCCAAAGGCGATTGAGTTCGTGCAGAAATTCACGGGCGTCGTCGGGGTTGGCCATGAGCCACTCGAGGTTCAGACCGTTTGAATAGAACTTGCCGGTACCGGTCGTGACGAGGGCAAGTGGGCCTTCCTTGGCTGCGACCTGGTCGATGAGGCCATGCCAATGGCGAACGACATCAAGGTCGAAGCGGTTCTCGCCTTCGTCCATGGTGATGACGGCCACGATGCCCTCGGGGCCCTGCCAGGAAAGGGTGACGTTTGGTGCGCTCATGGGCAGAGCATGGCACCCGACGGAGGCGAATGACACCACTCAAACTAAACCTAGTTCTATTCTGTCTCTATGATTGAAAACGCGGACATCACAGCCGATGGAACCCTGTTACAAGCAAGTGGCCGACAGGTCGCCAATGGATCGCTCCTGAGGCGATCCTCGCTCATTGGCGGCGCCGCACTTGCTGCCGGTGGCGGGGCCGCGGCGCTGGCACTTTTTGCTGGACCGGCCTCAAGTGCGGTGACCCTCACGGTCACCACCACCGACGACGGCGTTGCTCAGGCGTCTGACTGCACGACACCTGTCGCGAATTCGTGTTCGCTGCGTGACGCGCTCGCTGCAGCAGCCGACGGCGACACGATCACGTTTAGTCTTCCGGCGACGTCCACCATCACCATGGATGCGACACAAGGACAGATGGTGATCTCGGCAGGAGTCACCATTACGGGTTCGGGTCGCGATGACCTCACCGTTGATGGTCTTTCCGCGACGCGTGTCTTTTACATTCCCGCCAGTGTCACCAGCGACGTCACGATCAGTGGGCTCACAATTACTGGCGGTAACTCCGGTGGAGCAGCCGGCGGCGGTCTCTATTCAAAGGGATCGGGAAATATCACCATCTCGAACCTTGGCTTTTTCGAAAATCAGTCGGCCGGATTTGGCGGTGCGTTTAATTTCAACCATTCCGCTGATGTCGTGATCGACGATGTGATCGCGAATAACAACATTGCTGTGAACGGTGCAGCGGGATACGTGTTGGCGACCGGAACGGTCGACGCAGCGAACTTCGTCGCTACGAATAACGGCACATACACGGGGAGTACCGCCTTTTTGAAAGGTGCGGAGAGCGTCACGGTCACTGGTTCGGTGTTTGAATCAAATACCGCTTATCAAGGCGCAGGCGGTTTGGATGTTTACGGATACTCCGATAACAGTGTCGGCGCGATCACCATTACGAACTCCACCTTCTCTGACAATGTTGGTCTGAATGGTGGCCTCAATGTATTGGGTTGGAACGCTGATGTCGTCATCGCTAATTCAACGGCATCAGGAAACACCGCTACAATAAGCGGCGCCGGCATGAAGGTCCGCGTCGGCGGTAGTGGCACACGTAGTGCCCTAATCGCTCAGGTCACGGTGAGCGGAAACACGTTGAACCCCTCCGGTCCAGCTTCTGGCGCATACTACGGAGGTAGTGGACTGATTCTTTATGGGACTGCGCCGATGAACAACGTATCGATTACGGGATCGATCATTTCAGGCAACGCCGGCACTGGCTTCCACGACATCGATGTCAACGGATATAACACGCCGCAAGATCTCGTGATCACCACCGACCACTCAATCATCGGCACTGCCGGAACCCTTGTTCCACTCACCGATGGCGGCGGCAACACCTTCAATGTCACCGACCCAGGTTTGAATGCACTCGCGAACAACGGTGGCCCAACGAAGACCATGTCGCTCAAAGCAACCTCGCCTGCCATCGATGCCGGACCGAACCCAGTTGCAACATTCCCCGGGAACCAATTCGACCAACGCGGCTCCGGGTTCGCCCGGATTTCAAACGGCAAGGCCGATATCGGCGCCTTCGAACTCCAAGTCGCGACTCCCGTCGATCCCGATGCGCCAGTAGTACCTGCCTTCACTGGCTGAGCCGGTACCGCCGTATCTTCTGAACCTGGTTCTAAACTGTCTGAATGACTAAGAACCTGCTTCCCACCACCCCCACCGGCCGCCGCTTTGTAGGCCTCCTCGGAGGGGCTGCCGCCCTCGCCGGTAGCGCAGCCGCACTTACCTTTGCCGCGTCACCCGCTTCGGGCATCACGACGCTTGTTGTCGACTCCAACGCCGACGCCGCAGCCGATGCCACCCATTGCACCAACGGCACCGCCGGCGACTGCACCCTGCGCGACGCACTCGCCGCCGCACAGGACGGCGACACCATCACCTTCGACGCATCAATCGGCTCCACCATCACCATGGCTCCGGTCAACGGCCAATTCGTCATTGACCAAGCCATCTCCATCAACGGACCCGGTCGCGACAACCTCACCATCGACGGTCTCAACGCAACACGCGTCTTCTACATCGACGGCAGTGTTACTGGCGCAGTCGCAATTAGCGGACTCACCATCACGAACGGAAACTCAGGTGGTTCGACTGGTGGTGGTTTCAAGTCCGCTCCGCTCACTGTTGACGTCACCATTTCCGATGCTGCCTTCACCAACAACACGACAATTTCTGCCGGTGGCGGTATAGCCGTCTACGCCAATAGCGCGACCTTCAGCAACGTGGTTGTCACTGGCAATACAGCTCGACACGATGCAGGAATGCGAGTCATCTCAAACAACATCTCGGCATCACATTTGCAGGTGTTTAGCAACTCAGCAGACGTAAGCAATGGCGGCGCCTACCTCTCGGACTCGTCAGGTGGGCAAACACTGACCGTGAGCGACTCCACCTTCTCGAATAATTCCAGCAGCACTCGTTCTGGCGGTCTCAATGTTCGCTGGTCTGTTGGAACAGCATCGATCACTGGTTCCACATTCGCCGACAACGATGGCCGCGGTGTGATGCTCCGTCCCGAATACGGCTCAACCTTGACGTTCGCTAATTGCACTGTGACAGGGAACAGTTCAGGCGACTCGGGAGCCGGAATTTTCCTCTACTCGTCCTATTCCGATGTCACCATCGCACAGGTCACTGTCACCTCCAACACGTCAACCTCCACCGATCCAGCTGTTGCAGAAGGTTCCGGCCTCGGCTTTTACACCTACTCGGGGAGCGCAGGTTCGGTCACAATCACCGGATCAATCATCGCTGGCAATATCGGGGCGAATGTGCATGACATCGGCGGCACACAGTTAACGTCTCTCCCCTTCACCATCGATCATTCGCTCATCGGAACGGTGAGTTCAAACATTGCGTACACCGATTCGGGTGGCGTGACCGCCAACGTGACCGACCCTGGTTTGAATGCACTCGCCAACAACGGTGGTGCGACCAAGACCATGTCATTGAAGGCCACTTCACCCGCGATCGATGCCGGACCGAACCCGGTTGCAACATTCCCCGGCAACCAATTCGACCAACGCGGGCCCGGATTCGCCCGCATCGCATTCGGACGCAGCGACATCGGCGCATTCGAGATCCAAGAACCGACACCAGATCAGCCCGTCGTTCCAAACTTCACAGGCTGAACTCAATACAGAATTTTTCTGTACACAGGTTGAACAAGAGATGACAGGGCCTCGCGTCTAACGCCTTTATGATGCGAAGGTGGTGAAAAAGAACAGTGCGGCGATAAAGCCAGCGATGAGGAAGGCAATAGCCAAATCGTCGACGCGCGTCACCGCACATAACGATGGCCGCGCCGCCCTCATTGAGGCGGCCATCGTCAAGATGTCGAAAGACGGTCCCGCTCTCGTCCAGCCCAACGAGTTGTGCATTGAACTCGGCCTGTCCAAGTCGCTCGTGAACTTTCATTTCGGTGGACGCGATGGCCTCATTGCCGAGGCACTCACTATTTCCTACGAGCGCTACGTAGAAGGACTCATTGCCGCTCCCGATACCGCTGGCTCCGACCCCATCGACCGGATCTTGGCGTGGGCAGACCGCCAGATTGATTGGACGATCGAGAACCCAGGCATTGCCTGCGCTCTCAATTTCTTCAAGCAGGGGTCAAGTATTCATACCGAACTTGCTCCAGAGCTTCGCGCCCGCATGACCGCTGCCGGCGAAGCAAACCTTCGAAACATGTTCCAACTTGTGATCGATGCTCGGCGCAAGCTGCATGGAGATGACTACGTCGACGATCCAATGTTCGCTTCACATACGGCGTCAACTATTGGCTGGCTCACGATGGGCGAAGCAGTGTGGTTAGGCGGACGGCACGTTCCTTCGAACGAATCCGACGAAGTGGCATTTCTGTTTCCGTTGGCTCGCGAATTTGTTAAGGGAGCGGTTGTCTCGCTCCTTGAACGCAAGCCAGAAGTCTGATCCTTTCGCAGTCTGAGTTAAATCGCGGGTGGAACGAAGTTCTTTGCGCGATCGGTTACCGCGATCCAGGGGAATCGATAAGGCTCGAGCCCTGGGGTCACAACCCGAACCACAGCAACTTCGAATTCGCGACCAAGCTCAAGTTCTCGGGCATAGGCGCCGGTGAATCCGGCGTTGGCCATGCTTTCGAGCAATACCGAAACATCGCCATGGAACGAGCCAGTGCCACGATCGGGAATGTCGTTGATCGAAATCGGCTTCGAGTTTTCCATGATTGATTCGGGCCCAAGGATGTCGCTGCGACGCATGGCATCAAACTGACCGCGGAGCATGTCGTCGCGGGCACCAGCAAAGAAGATCGTTCGGGCCTGCACAGCTTCGGTAAGCGCCCGGATCATGGCAATCTCGGGATCGAGATGACAGCCATAGCCCTTGTATACACCAACACCTGGTTTGTTCGACCACAAGTACGCGGTCACCGTTGGGATACCGACTTCAGTGGGACACCAGAACATCGCGACTTCGGCATCGGCACGATGCACCTGTTCGACAAGGCCGTTGATGACTTCGCCTTCAAGTGACGATTGTTCGATATACGGCCGGGTAGCGCCACGTTCATGCGCGATCCCCCAACAACTCGTTGCGTCGCGCTCGATGCATTCGTACAACGCAGCACACAGAGCTTCCGGAACATGGTTGCCCGATGCCAAACCGTTCGACGACGCTCCCCATGGACCAGCCATCAGCGAAGGGATCGTCGTCGAGAGATTCACCAAGTATTCGGGAACCAACGTTTCTTCGCCGCTAAAGAGATCGGTGGCCTTCGTCCAGTTCATGGCTCGGTCGTAATTCAGCGTTGCCCGTGAAAGTCGAGAAAATGCTTCGGGCTCACATGGCAAGCGGTCGCGCACCTGGTTGATGGTGCCATGCACATCGTCGCAAGGCGTTTCCTCAGCCACGAAACGCTCGATCGCTTCCATTGCCGCCGATGTGGCAGCGGCATGAAGCGTCGCACCCTTACCGGCCTCGACCGCAAGCGATCCCGAACCAGGGCGAACAGCAACGACAACCGGAATACCAACATCGTCCAGACCGGTGATGTCGGCGATACGGGTGATGCCGGCCTTGGGTAAGTGAGGACGAATTCTCTCGAGGGTTTTCACCGGCTCCATGGCACGGTGTGTTCCCTTGACCCAGTCCTTCGGCGCGCGCAGTTCCTGCCCAGCGATCTTGATGGGCGGGTACTGATCGACTTCCGTCACGCCGGGTGAAGCGGTCATGCGGATCTCAGGCTGCAGCTGCTGCCGCACCCGCAACGCTGACCACAACGATGCCAGCAGCGATGGAACCGACCATGATGCCGTTCTCTGCATCATGCGAGAGACCACCTGCGACTGCGGCCAACTGCTCTTCAGTGAGTTGATCGCCGTAGTGCTCAAGAAACGCGTCGCGGACCTCTTCAGGGGTCACTTCAAACCCTGCATCGGCGATGAGTGTTTGCACAGCCGCAGGATCGGCCTTCACCGCCGCAAGCTGTTCAGCAAAAGCATCGTCAGTTGAAAGCCGGTTGAAAAACGCTTCTACGGATTCATTGGACATGGTTTTCTCTTTCCCTGTGTTCGATCAGATAGCCGCGGCCGCCGCGCCGATTCCGATGGCAACGCCGGCACCCGCAATGACTCCGCCAACGATGGCTGCGGTGTCGGCGTCCGAGGCTCGACCCCCAGAAATTGCTGCAAGTTGCTCTTCGGTGAGTTCCGCGCCGAAACGCTCGAGGAATCCGAGACGTACGTCGACAGGGTCAAGATCGAAGCCGGCTTGCAACGCGATCTCGTGAACGGCGTCGACGTCCTCGCGAACGGATTCCAACTGCTGCGCAAACGACTCGTCAGAACTGATTCGATCGAAGAATGCATCCACATCGGTCATACTCATGCGTTCCCCCGGATCAGACGGCACCAGCGGCAGCGGCGCCGACCGCTACGCCAACGCCAGCGACAGCGAGCGTCGTACCCGCTACGATGCTGGTCTGCTCGTCACTCAAGCCTCCGGCGATCGAAGCAAGTTGGTCCTCGCTGAGTTCTGAACCGAATCGTTCGAGGAATGCTTCGTGCACCTCTGCCGGCTCGATGGTGAAACCTGCCTCAGCGATCAGTGACTGCACAGCCATCGGATCCTGCTTCACAGCATCGAGTTGCGTAGCAAAGGACTCATCGGACGAAACTCGATCGAGGAAGGCGTTTACTTCTTCAGTTGACATTACATATTCTCCTTTTCGGCGGACTTTTTTTAGATGGATTGCGATCAGATTGCTGCGCCAGCAGCGGACGAGACAACAACGCCAACCACGACGCCCGTGGTGATCGCCGTCGCAGCAACGGCGCCGCCGGCAATGGCACCGATCTCAACCGTCGACAAACCTCCAGCCACCGCAGCGAGCTGCGCTTCGTCGAGGTACTGGCTCATCTCTTCCATGAACGCTGAGCGAATCTCTTCGGGAGTGGCGTCGAAACCTTCTGCAACCACGACTTCATAGAGTGCTTCGGGGTTGTCCTTGAGCACATCGAGACTGGATGCGAACTCCGTATCGGCGCTCAAACGGGCAATAAATCGATCGGCTTCTGCTGCGCTCATGACATTTCCTTTCAACGGCCACCTGATTGCCACCACAAGATGGCTGAACTCAATTCAGTATAGCCCGCTACAGGCTCGGTGGCACGAAATTCCGGGCCCGATCCGTGATTCCAATCCACTTGAATCGGTAGGGCTCAAGGCCAGGGACAATGACCCTCACGACTGCCACTTCGAACTCTCGGCCCATCTCAAGTTCTCGGGCCAAGACGGTGTTGAACCCGGCATTTCGAAGGCCTTCGAGAATGATCGAAACGTCTCCGTGGAATGAGCCGGTCGCCCGATCGGGGATGTCGTTCACAGAGATGAGCGTGGAATTCGCCGTGATGGTTTCGGGCCCGTGCACATCGCTGCGGCGAAGCGCATCGAACGAACCACGCAACATGTCGTCGCGCGCACCGGCCACGAAAATGGTCCGGGCCTGCACCGCTTCAGTCACCGCACGAATCATGGCGATCTCAGGATCGAGATGGCATCCGTAGCCCTTGTAGATACCGAGACCATTCTGGTTTGACCACACGTAGGCCATGCATGTGGGGATTCCGACTTCAGTTGGACACCAGTTGATTGCCAAATCTGAATCTGACGCCCACACCTGCTCGCAGATGCCCTTGATGATTTCGCCCTTGAGCGTGGAAAGGTCGACCCGAAGGTTTGGAGTTCCGTTCGTGTGCGCGACTTCCCAACAACTGGTCGCATCGCGTTCAACGACTTCGTACAAGCCAGCGCACAAAGCTTCGGCGACATGATTGCCAGAAGCGAGACCGTTTGAAGATGCCGCCCACGGCGATTCAATCATTGACGGTTGCGCAACGGGAAGCTGCACGAGCAACTCAGGGGCCAACATCGCTTTGCCCGTATTGAGTTCCCACATCTCAGACCAGGCATAGGCCCGATCTTCCACAATCGTGGCGTGTGCCATCAAAGGAAATTGATCGGCGGGAACAGCAAGGCGATCACGAACCTGCCCAACAGTCGCAACGAGATCGCGGACAGGGTTCTCCTCCCCCACGAATCGTTCGATTGCTTCCATCGTCGCCGAGGTCGCGGCGGCATGAAGCGTTGCACCCTTACCTGCTTCGACGGCCAACGACCCCGATGCTGGGCGCATCGCAACCACAACGGGAATACCTACCGTGTCGAGGCCCGTGATATCGGCGACGCGTGTGATTCCGGCTTTGTGCAGATGCGGACGAATTCGATTCAGCGTCAGCGCTGGATCCATGGCGCGATGCGTACCGGCCACCCACTCCTTGTATTCACGAATCTCCTGATCGCCGAGACGAATCGGCGGATGGGGATCATCGAGAAAGGAGTCGGCGGCCGAAGTTGCAGTCACAATCAAAGGACCTGACGAGTGGCAAGGGCATGGAACGCGCCGCGCTGTTCCATGAGTTCCTCGTAGGAACCGTCTTCAACAACACGACCGGCTTCAAACACCACGATGCGGTCGGCATCGATGATGGTTGAGAGTCGGTGCGCCACGACGATGCGAGTCATGCCCAGTTCAGCAAGATTTTGGGTCACAACACGCTGGGTGACATTGTCGAGTGCACTCGTTGCTTCATCGAGCAACAAGATGCGAGGACGCGCCGCAAGAGCACGAGCAATAAGCAAGCGCTGACGCTGACCGCCCGAGAATGCACCGCCATTAAGGGTGATCATGGTTTCGAGCTTCATCGGCATGGCCCGAATGTCGTCGGCAAGCGCAACGATCTCGGCGAGTTCCCATGCCTCGTCCGGCGACAAGGTTGTCGCACCTGCCAGGTTCTGATGGATGGTGCCCGGCATGAGCTGGCCATCCTGCAGAACCACGCCGAGCTGACGTCGCACTGATTCAACATCGAGAGACGACAAGTCCTGATCGTCGAACAGCACCGAGCCCTGCTCAGGCGTTTCGAATCCGAGGAGCACTCGCAGAAGCGTCGACTTTCCGCAACCGGAGTGGCCAACAACAGCAACCATTTCACCTGCGTTGATACGCAGATCAAGTTCATCAAGAACTGCAGGCATGTCTGGCTGATAACGGAACGTCACACCACGTAACGCAACATCGCCACGAAGAGGACCTGGATCGGAGCGACCTTCACCCGATTCAGGCGCATCGGCCACAAGCTCGGCAGCGCGCTGCATCGCCGGACGCATCTGCATCGTGGTTCCGATGCCGGTGACGAACGCCATGATGCCCGCCATGAACAAGCCGTAGGTAGTTTGGAACGCAATGAACGCACCAACGTTTTTGCCGGAGTTCGTAATGGCTACACCGGCGAACAACACTGCAGTCGACAACGTTCCGACAATGCCACCGAACAGCACCTGATGCGAGGTGCGAATCGTGAGTTCCTGGCCGACAGCACCACGGAACCGTTGTGCCCATGCGGCAAACGCACGAGGTTCAGCGCCAGCAACGTGCAACTTCGGGATAGCGCCGAGCACCTGGTACAGGAAGCCATTGACGTTACCGGTGGCTTCGTCGACGGTTCGCTGTGCCTTTGCGACACGTGAAGCGAAGATCAGCGATGTCGCCAACACCAACAAGCCCCACACCACTGCGATGAGCGCAAGGATCGGGATGTAGATGAACAGGATGACCACCGAGACGAGCGCACCGATCACGACCGGAAGTGCACCGATGACCGATTGCTCCATGGCATCGCGTGCCATTTCGAGTGCCGACAATCGCATGACCAGATCGCCAGGACCAAGGCGCTTCACCAATGTGACGGGGCTGCGCAGTACGCGTCCCCAGATGCCTCGTTGAAGATTCAGTGACACCGACGCTTCGAGACGAGTCGATGCAGCGGTCTGTGCGATCTGCACCGGAAGCACGGCAATCGCCGCAGTCACCAATGCAACGAGCAGCCACGCCAAACGAGTGCGATCGCCTTCAGGGATGATTTCGCCGAACACAACACCTGAGGCCAACGGCACCGTGAGGCTTACGCCGGCGATGACCAGTGCCCACAGGAACACACGAATGATCTGACGACGTTCGCCCTTGAATGCCAGTTTGAGCAAGGTGGTGGAATCGAGGTCCTCACCCGCCGGCGGCTTCGAGAACACAAACGCGTTTTCAATCAGCGCGGGAGCGTCGGGAGAAGCGGGGTCGATTTCCGTACCCTCGGCGGTGATGATGACGCCCTCGTTGCCACGAATGACAAGCGCGAGCGGCTGGCCATCGACGCTGAAACCAACCATCGGCTCAACTGTGTCGACCCACCACTCCTTCGGCAGCGTGACCGTTCGGACATAAAGGCCTGAGGTCGTCGCGATTGCGCGCACTGCCGAGGTGCCTTCACGTCCGCGCAGACCACCGCGAGGAACTTCGATGTCATAACCGTTGAGTTGCGCAACGATCGAACTCACGAGAACAAGCGGCTCACCCGAAGGGGCAACAACAACGTTCTTGCCCTTGCTCGTAATTTCACGGGCGAGCATTCGAACACCGGCGGCTTCAACTTCAGCCGAAACCACCGGATCGGCCATGGCCATGTCGTGTTCAAGCGCTTCACGTTCGTCGAAAGCTTCAAGCACGCACTTACCTGTGACTTCGTAAAGCCACGACAACGAAGCGACACGCTCTTCAATTGCAATCGAATCGAGCGGCAGCGCGGTGAGAGCCGAAAAGCCTTCACCAACGATGCTCATTCGCTCGCCAACTGGGCCACCACTTTCGGGCAGCAGGACATTGGCGAGACGCGGTTCGCCTTCGACGGCGCGTACCCATGACAAGCGATCGACAAGTGCAGTACGTCCGGCAGAAACAAACACCGGTCGAGTGCCCAGACGATTGATCCGATCGCCGGGAGGCGGCACCGAAGGACGGATCACCGTGTTGAGCGTTTCCGCGGTTGCGGCCATGGCGACAGCGAGTTCTTCTTCGGTCGCTGAGGCAAGCGGCGCTTCGATCGCCGACGCGTGGTGAGCAAGCACCCACGCACGACCGGCCGGAGCTGCACCAGGATTCAAAATGGCGGGCGCATGGACCGTTGCCACCGGGACACGACGGCCGATGCCGACACCCGGAATGTCTTCGGCCAGAAACAGCGTGGTGTAGCCAGAACGCAGGTACACCGGTTCGGCGATGTTGAAAGGTTTGGCCCGTTCAACCTGAATAAGTTCGGATTCAGCAATGGCGTTCATTCCTGCACCAACTTTGCGTAGACGCCATCGAGGGCCATGAGTTCGTCGTGACGACCCATCTCGACAACTTTTCCGGTCGACATCACAAGAATGAGGTCGGCATCGCGAACCGTGCTGAGGCGATGTGCCACCACGATGGTGGTGCAACCTCGCCGTTGCAGTGCTGCATCGACTTCCGCTTCGGTTTCTGTATCGAGGGCACTGGTGGCCTCGTCGAGCAGAAGAATGGATGGGTTACGCACAAGCGCTCGAGCAATTTCGAGTCGTTGGCGCTGACCACCTGACCAGTTCGCACCACCATCGGCGACCAGCGCCGAGTAGGAACCAACACGAGCAGAAATGGCATCGTGGATCTGCGCATCAGATGCAGCGCGAACCATGTCTTCTTCAGGAACCGAAGGATCCCAGAGCGTGAGGTTCTCTCGAACCGTTCCGCTGAACAGCGCAATTCGCTGATCGACCATGGCGATCGAGCGGCTGATCACCGGACGAGGAATGTCTTCACGGCGAAGGCCGTCGAAACGAACCTCGCCCTCCCACGGGTCGTAGAGACCGGCGAGAAGTCGGACCAATGTCGACTTGCCACTGCCGGAGGTTCCGACAACAGCGACGCGAGCACCCGGAGGTACATCAATGCTGAAGTTGGAAATGAGCGGTTCGGCAGTGCTCTTAAACCCGAAGGACACATTGCGCATCGAGATTGCACCCTGCAGACGAGTTTCTTCGTCTTCGTCGAGACCGAACCGCTGAATGGCCGGGTCACACGAAGGGTCGATCTTTTCGTCGAGTACATCGTCGAGGCGCTTTACAAGGTTCTGCACTTGCTGCATCATCCATGCGAAACCAACGAGGTCACCGATTGGTCCTTGGAAGTACCCAACCAGAACCTGGAAGGCCACGAGTGAACCGATTTCGAGCGAACCGCTAATGACCTGCAACGCACCGACGCCCAGAACTGCAGCGGAGGTGAGCGCACGGAGCAAGGTAGGAACGGCGTTACCAACCTGCGTCTTGACCGCAATTTCCTGACGCACATCGGCCACACGAACAGCCGTGCCTTCCCAGCGTGCGTAGTAGTCACCTTCAAGACCGCCGGCCTTGATGCTTTCAAGTGTGATCGCACCGTAGGCAGTGGTCTGCTGCAACATCGCTTGCTGTTGCACAAGGAGTCGTGACGAGTCTCGACGACGCTTGAGAGCGGTGCGCAGGGCAAGGAGGTTGCCGAGGGTAAAGACAAGTGCGATAGCCGCGAGAAGCGGATCGACGATGAACATCGCGACCGCGTAGACCACAACCACAATTGCGCCGACCGAAACAATCGCGAGACGTCCGGTGAGCAGCGACACGACATCGCGGTTGTGCTGAACACGCTGCGAGAGATCGGCGACTGATCGAGCAACGAAGTACTTCTCGGGAAGTCGCAAAGCTTTGTGCACGAATGTCGATGAGTCGACAACCGTGAGCCCAATAGCCGCTTTAATCAACACCCGTTGCTGGTACCACGTGATGAGTGTTTGCAACAGAATCACCGCGAGCAGTCCAACAATCAGGCTGAATGCTGCGCTGCGCTTTCCTGCAATGAGCACATCATCGAGGAACATTTTCGAGATCGCAGCAACGGCAAGACCTGGCACCGTTGCCATCAGGCCGAGCAGGACCACCGCAATGAGTTCGTTCATTGCCTTGGTGGCACGCTGCAGTACGCCACGCCACGGGCGGGGCTTGGTGCCACCAGGTTCGAAGTCTTCAGCCGGACGAAGAATCAAACAAACCTTGGCGTAGTCACTTTCGAGTTCTTCGGTGGTGACAAATCGCGGACCAATCGCCGGATCATTGAGCCACGCGCCACCGTCGACAAGACCTTCGAGCACAACAAAGTGCGCGCCCTTATAGAAGAGAATGATCGGGTAACCGTTCTTGTCGAGCTTTGAGGCTCGCAAGTAACTGCCGTGACCATCGAGCCCGTAGTGACGAGCGGCCTTAAGGAGGTCAGCCATTGTGGTGCCGTCGCGTGAGGCACCGCAGGTATCGCGGAGTTCTTCAAGCGGAACCCACTTGCCGTAATAGGCCAACACCATTCCGAGCGAAGCTGCGCCACATTCGGTGACCTCCATCTGGAGCACGGTGGGAACATTGACACGCTTGGTGCTCCCCGAAGGCCCTTCGGCTTTCGGTTCTGGAGGTGCTTCCATCGTGGTCGCCATTAGCCGAACACCTTCGAAGCGATCGTCTTCTTCGAGATCTCAATGAATGCCACACCAGTGGTTTCGAGCGGAAGCGGAGTGGGAGGGCCCTCGCCGACTGTCCAGTCGTAACCGCTCGGCGTGTCATCGGTCTTCAACTGGATCTGGATTTCATAGGCCGGACCCTGCTGAAGAACGGCAGTTGCCTGAGCGTCGCCACCGAGAACTGAGGAGATTCGGCTGCGAGTAGCGGGCGTACTTCCGACGTAGACAACGGTGCCCATCAGGCGGCCGTATCGCTGCGGATTCACCGTAGGAATTGCAATTGTTGCTTGTTGTCCCGTTTGCAGGCCATTGAGTTGCGACGGCCCAACAAGCCCGATCGCAAGAACAAACTCTCCCTTTGGTGCCAACAAGAACAACGTTGTACCCGGTCCGGTCAACTGCCCCTTCGCTGCATCAACGGCAACCACAGTTCCGTCAATAGGTGACGTAATCGGAAAGTCACCGACACCCGGAATCGACACGGTTGTCAGCGTTTGCCCCGCAACCACCGACTGTTCCTCCTTTACGAGGACATCACCAATCACACCGGTCTGCAACGTTGCGACTGGGTAGAGGCCCGACTTCGGAAGGATGATGACGGATGCTTTCGTTGTCACGACTCGCTGCGCCACAAAGCCCCACACGACGAGTGCAAGGACAAGAAGGAACAGGCCACCAACACCAAGCCAAATACGACTTCCGGTGCGTTTGAACACCGAGTCGATCTGTTCGAGTGGATTCACCACCTCACCAATGGCGCGGTCTTTGAATGACTGCTCTGGCTCAGCGGTCGTCACCGTGTCGGATTCAAGGAACAGTTCATCGAACTGACCCAGCGCACTCTTGGCCCGCTGTGTCGGTTCTGCTTCGGTTTCGTCAGTCATTTCGATTCTCCGTGCTTCCAGCTAGGTCAGATCAGTTAGGGATGAGGACAATGTCGGAGAACGGACCCATAAATGGTCGGATCTCGGAAACGGTGAAGCCGGTTGCCGCAGCCAGTTCGTTCCACTGCGCTTCGGTTCGTGCGCCACCGCCGCCACGAACGAGATTGAACAAGTCGACTGTTGAGGTAGCCATGAGATCGCTCGGGATCGAGTCGATCACGTGGACTTCCGCACCCTCGTTGAGCCACGAGCGCACCGACGCAAGCAACTGCGTTGCGGCATCGTCGGTAAGCGTGCAAATGACGCGGGACATCGTGACCCGATCGGAATTTCCGGCAAAGGTGTCGGCAGCGTGGACCTCGACGCGGGTCCCCGCTGTGGTGGTGCGGGCACGCTCGGCGACCTCTGGCTGATCAACGAGGCTCACTTTGGCGTTTGTGCAATGCGCGGCAACGAACATCGCGGCGCGTCCCAGACCCCCACCAACATCAACGATGTGACCGTCGTAGTCAGCTGAGAACAACCCAGCGATGAGCGCATCAGCGCCGATCGCCCAGGTTGCACTCGAGAATGATGCATCGCCATCGGCGAACGGCGGATTGGCCGATGCTTCAGCGCCACGGACGACCTCGGCAAGTTGCGCCCACATAGGAATGCTGCGATCGCGCATGTCACGGGCGTAGGGGGCCATCGACGCATGATGATCAGACCGGAACACTTCGCCCACGAGGGTGAGCGACCAGGTATCGCCATCGTTTGCAACGAAACCTGCATTGCGAGAGGCGGCCAAAAAGCGGCCCATGCGGTCGGGCGCTGCGCCGCACGCCGTCGCGATTGCCTCAACCGTTGCGGCCCCCGCTGCGAGTGCGTCGGCGACGCCGAGATCTACAAAGGCCAGCGAAATTGCTGTGAGTTGATGCGCCTCAAGAGCACCATGTGCCACTCGGGCAGCGTTTCGTTCGGCTTCGTCAACAACCTCTACAACTGGCGTAGCAGCAGCTGCGCTCTCACCAAACAATTTCGCCATACGTTCGCGGCGAGCAGATGCCTCTTGGCGAGCTGCAGTTGCGTCGAGAATCGCCGTAAGCAAACCAGATGTGTTCTCAAAACCATGATCGTTTGCGGTGGTCTCAAGATCGACAAAGAGCTTCCACTTCGCAGAAATGGAATGGCGGACAATGAGGTCGACGAGCGTTTCGCTGTCGGTCGGCCATTCAATTTGCGGCCGTGACTCGACGAGCTGCCGGCGACGAGAAGCAGCCTTTACCGCATCGATGTACTTATTCTCGAAGCGCAGTTCATCGATGATGATTCGGCGATTGCGCTCGTAGAGGCGAACATCGAGCGCCCAACGCTGCATATGGCGTCGGCGGGCTTCGTCGCGAAGGAAGCGATCAAGCTCGCCGGGCATGAGGTCGTTCGCTTCAA
>Ga0222713_10002998_pt1 | contig 17693 bp, 16 predicted proteins | sample C33_649DmetaG_FD_165061 | JGI IMG/M metagenome (GOLD analysis project Ga0222713, IMG submission 165061) | Estuarine water microbial communities from San Francisco Bay, California, United States - C33_649D | ecosystem: Environmental > Aquatic > Marine > Unclassified | place: USA: California...
CCGCAGGCGCAGCCGAGGACACGGCCCTGCGCGCCTTGACGGCACACGGGAGCGGGCTACGGTCGCGGACAAGGTGATGAAGTCAGGGGAGACGGCTGGACAAGGCAACGGCCGCCCTTGTGTGCCGAATCGCACGCAAGCGAAGCGCGCAGGCCCGAAGCTGGAAGCCGGGCCGTAGGCGTCAGCCGAGCGGAGCGAGGGAACGATGGAAGCCCGTCAGGGGCGAGACTCGCTCAACGAGGCTCGATGCGAAGCACGACAGCGCGACCGGCCATGTTCCTGGCCGGGGACGCCCATACAGTTGCGAAGATGCAGCGAGGATCTTCGGTGGTGGACAAGCGGCCTTTGCGGGGTTCGGTATTGCCGCGCCGGCGCAGCCGGGGCGGCGGCCTTGTAGGGGCGCCAAGCGCAGCGCGGCGGGGATAGTCCGCAGGGCTTTCCCCTGGAGTGCAAGCGGCAGCGCGTAGGCCCACAGAGCCTTACGCGTCAGGGATCAAAGCCGCATGGCCGCGACGCGGCACGTGGCGCGGGGCGTAGCTCGCGAGCCCGACGGCGGCACGCCGGGACGGTCAACCTCTTTTATCAAAATGTAAATGACATTGAGGCACAAACGAGGCACAATGTAGCTACAAAATGCTTGAGGCAGGTATGGCAACCAGTGACGTTGTTCGCGCCCGGATTGACGGGCATATCAAAGAGGAAGCCACAAACGTGCTGGCGGGGATGGGCTTGTCCGTATCGGACGCCATCCGGATACTGCTGACGCGAATTGCGGCTGATAAGGCGCTCCCGTTTGATGTGAACCGGGGGCAGCAGCAGACGAATACCAAGAAGCCATGAGGCATCGCCTGAAAATAACTAAAAACACTAAATCACGGGCTTGAAGCCATGGATCGCTTACAGCAACTCAATTACGAAAAAGATTTCCGCATCACCTTCTTGGAATCCAAAGGGGACGGTTTTCAACGTCTGTTCGAGAAGCTGATGTCGAAAGCCCATCCCAATGATTTCATGGCATGCCGCCCGTGGGGCAATGTTGGCGATCGGAAAAATGATGGGTACCTGCCTTCGGCGCGCATCCTCTACCAAAGTTACGCTCCCAATGAATTGACGGCCGCCGAAGCGATCAAGAAGATCAATGAGGATTTCGACGGCGCTAAAGAGCACTGGGAGAAATACTTCGATGAGTGGACCTTTGTCCACAATGCGCAGGATGGTCGTTTGGGCCCTCACATCATCGAAGCGCTGGCGAAACTCGGGCAGGACAACCCAAAAATCAAAATTGGCCACTGCGGCTACGAGGAGATGCTGGCGAAGTTTCGCCAGTTGAGCTTGCAGGATCTCGAATCCTGGTTGGGCCCGTCGCTAACGATGGAAGCGAATGTCAATTTGGGATTCAGCGACCTGGTGGCCGTCCTCACCCACATCAGCATCACGCCCGTGCCCACGGCAAGCGAAGTGAAGGATGTGTCGCGCGGCAAGATCGAGGCAAACCTGCTGTCTCAGGCCGTGGCCGACTTTCTGAAAATCGGCATGCAGAAGTCAACGCTCGTGGCCCAGTTTTTCAATAACTGGAAAAACCCGACCTACGGCGAACAGATCGCGCAGGCGTTCAAAAGTGAATACGTGACGCTGCGAGACCAAGTTCCTCCACTGCACCCCGATGAGATATTCGGCCGGCTTGAAACGTGGGCCGGAGGCACGGCTAACACCACGCCCACACATAAGGCGGCAGTGCTGGCCGTCATGGCATATCTGTTCGACAAATGCGAGATTTTTGAAGATGCTCAAGCGGTGGGTGCTGCATGATTCTGCCCTCCAAGCATCTGCAACAGGATCGCGCGCTATTGACCGTCGGCGCCCACGTTTTGACCTACCTTGTGCGGCCAAAGACCGTCTCTGCATTGTGGGAGGAACTGAACAAGCATGACGCGAGCGTAGCCGCAATGCCCCGGAAGATTACCTACGACTGGTTCTTGCTCGCCCTCGACCTTCTGTACGCCATGGGAACCATTGAACTCGAAAGCGGCCTCGTGGCACGGAGGGCGCCTTGATTCATCACATTTTCAGTACGCTACCTAGCTTCAAGAGCCTTGAAGACCTGAAGCCTGGTCTGAATGTCTTGCTTGCTCAGAAAACCGAGGGCGCAAGCAGCAAGCAGACGCGCAATCGGGCAGGAAAAACCAGTTTCGTAGAGCTGGTGCATTTCCTGCTCGGCGCCGACGCTGGACCTGAATCGATTTTCCGCGCTCAGGAGCTGGTTGATCACTCCTTCGGAATGGACTTCGACCTGAAGGCGGAACGCACCGTCGTTGAGCGCAGCGGCGGCACCAAAGCCAAAATTTTTGTGACCGTCCCGCCTGCGGCAAAGGTCAAGTTTTCGGCTACCGAGTGGTGCGCATTCCTCGGCGAGCAGATGTTTGGTTTGAGCAGCCTGGAAGCTGCCGGCAGCAAGCCGCCGTCGTTCCGGTCGCTGTTCGCCTACTTCGTGCGCCGGCAAGCGAGTGGCGCCTTCATGACGCCGGAAAAGCAGGCCACGATGCAGGGCACCGGCGACGTGCAAATGGCGCTCATGTTCCTGCTCGGGTTGGACTGGCAGATTGCACGCGATTGGCAGGCTGTTCGTGACCGAGAGAAGACGCTGGAAGAGCTGAAGAAGGCGGCAGGGAATGGCGCGTTCGGCTCGATCATCGGCAAGGCGGCCGATTTGCGCACTGAGCTGACGCTGCAAGAGGCCCGTCTCAAGAAGCTTTATGCAGAAGTCGAGACTTTCCATGTTCTGCCTGAATACCGTGAGCTGGAAGTCGAAAGCGCCGCGCTGACCCGCCAGCTCAGTGAATTGGCCAACGCCAACACCATCGACTTTTCAGCGATCAGGGATCTGGAGAGCGCACTCGCGTGCGAGGTTCCTCCTGACCTTGAAGACCTGCAGGCCGTCTATCAAGAGGTAGGCGTCGTGCTTCCCGGCCTGGTGAAGCGCCGCTATGAGGACGTGAAGAGCTTTCACGAATCGGTGGTGCGCAACCGCAAGGACTACCTATCCAGCGAACTGGAAGCTGCAAAGCTGCGTATCGAACTTCGCGATGGCAAGAAGGCGCAGCTCGACCAACGGCGTAGCGAAGTGCTGGGCATCCTGAAGAGTCACGGTGCGCTGGAACAGTTCCTCAAGTTGCAGGGAGAACTGGGCCGGCTGGAGTCCGAAGTGGAATCGCTGCGGCAACGCTTCGAAGCGGCCGAACAGCTTGAAGGCACCAAGAACGAACTGGAGATCGAGCGCAATCGCCTCACCATCCGCTTGCGGCGTGACTTCGCCGAGCAGAAAGATCGGCTGGCGGAAGCCATCGTTGCCTTTGAGGAGACCTCGCAGCGTCTGTACGAATCGGCCGGCAGCATGACGGTGGATGAAACATCCAATGGCCCGATGTTCAAGTTTCCGATGCAGGGGCAACGTAGCAAGGGCATCAAGAATATGCAGATTTTCTGCTTCGACATGATGCTGATGCGCCTGTGCGCCAAGCGTCAAATGGGGCCTGGATTCTTGATTCATGACAGCCACCTGTTTGACGGCGTCGATGGACGCCAGGTCATCAGCGCGTTGCGTCTTGGCTCGGAGATCGCGCAGGAGCTTGGCTTCCAGTACATCGTGACGATGAATGAAGACGATGCCTTCAAAGAGACCATTGATGGCTTCGACCTCAACGATTACGTGCTGCCTAAGCGCTTGACCGACGCCACGGAAGACGGGGGCTTGTTCGGTATTCGTTTTGGATGACGCAGGAATACAAGGTCAATTAAATCTGAAGGCCGGCGGCATTCCACTAGTTGCACAAGATTTTTCTTTAAGGGGGAGAAATGGACAAGAAGACCAAAGGATCATGGTTGATTCATCACACCAACAAACTCCAAGGAATAACGAACCAAGCTGGCTACGACAAGACCTTTCTCGCGGGTAAGGCGGGCATCTTGCTCTCTGCAATCTCGTCAAACAACCAAGCAACACTCAACAACGATCGTCTGAACGTTCTGGCGCAAGCGGCAAACATCAATACGACCTTCGAGCTTCCAAAACTCATCGAAGTTCTGAAACAGCAGCAACTGGTTGACACCGCGAATGGGGGCGTTGCTGTTCTTGGCGTCACAACTGCGAAGACCCTCCAACATACGGCAGATATATTCGATGCCCTCATGCCAGGCGCGCCCGAGGTCGCTTCGATTGCGCTCGCGGAAAAGGCGTCGATCGAGCCCGTGCTGTCCGCCCATGTCTCCACGGAATTGGCCGATTTTTATAAGCTGGCAACGCCCGATATTCAGCGCCTGATGTCCGATGCTGAACAAATTGGATTCGTGGACGCTGAAGACCTCGGCGCTGGGCAAAGATTGTTGTTTAACGGAAATCTATTCCGTTGTGAAACGACCCGAAAAATAAAAGCGGTCCTCGACTCGCTTTCATCCGCCGAGCAGACAAAGCTCAATGAGCTTACCGATACGCTGAAGAAACGCGCCTGCGTCAGCACGGACTATGCGACACAACTTCTGGGCGAGCCGCTTTTCAAAAAGGTGGCTGCCATTGGGTTGTTTGATATCAGTGTTGTCAGTAATTCGACTGAGGATGCTGGGTTCCTGACACTGCCATCCGCTTTCTCAAAGTACAGCAACTCAATGGTCGATGACGCATTTGATCTGGCTAAGGCATTTGTCAGTTCCGTGACCTATGGTATGACGAAGAGCAGCTATGCCAGGGGGCAGATTCAGATGGTTGACGCGCTACTGAGCACACTGGTTCGAGGTGAAAGCGTGGGACCGGTGAATGCCATTGCGCAGGACTACAAAGTGCTGGAGTTAAAGGGTGTCGTCGAAGTCAAGCATGGCACCAAAAAAGGTCGCAGCGGCCCAATGCTGAAGTTGCTGAAAACGGAAGTTGGTGAGCTTGCATTGCAAGCCATCAGGCAAGGTGATGTCAGCGAACATTCTCTGAATTCACTGCCGACTGCGGCAGTCACCATATTCAACGGCCCTGAACACAATCGTGAGAAAGTTAGGCGAGCACAAATCAAGGCAAGCCCCAAGGCTACCAATGACATGCTCTCTATCCTCCGCACAGGAGGAGGCATATGACCAAGGGACAGCAAGTTTTGCTTAAAGGCCCCCGGATGGAGGAATTGCTGCGAAGCTACTTCCTCAAAGCCGGCTACTACGTGGTGCGAGGGGTTCCATTTATATACGAAGGTTTTGACGTCACCGATATTGATCTGTGGCTCTATAGCCGTACGTCTTCCGTATCCCGTGAAATCACCCTCGTGGATGCCAAAAACAAGAAGACGCCACAAGCTATAGAGCGGATATTCTGGGTTCAAGGGCTTCGCATTGCGACCAAAGCCACCAACGCAGTAGTGGCGACCACGGAGAAGCGTCAAGAAGTAAAGGATTTTGGTCGAGATTTGGGAATCCTTGTTCTCGATGGCACCTTTCTGGGTAAGCTGGACAAGTCAGATGACCCCAATGCGTTGAGGTTCTCTGACGAACAATTTTTCTCAAAGATTGACGAATATTCTCTGAGCAAGCTGGATGGTGACTGGCGTGGTCGCATAGCTCATTCCAAAAGCTTGCTGGCGAAATCACTTTCGTTTGACAGTTGCAATGAATGGCTCATGCAAGGCAAGTTCTTTGCGGAGCAATCAATAACAAAGAACAATCAGCGTGAGGTTGCTCTACGCTGCCTGTATATGGTTTGTTCGTTCATTGCGATCGCAGTTGACTTTTGCATGAAGGAGATTTCGTTCCATGAGCAATCGGAACGCAGTGTACTTATCAAGGACGGATTCACCTATGGCTCGAAAGGTAGTGCAGGTCTCAAGAAGATATTGAATGTCTCGATGGGACTAATCGAGCAACACGCCAGCGATGGTGCGGCGACAGCCAGGCAAGTCCGATCTAGCATTGAACGACAGTTGGCGAACCTTAATACCGCCGTCCTTGGCGAGTTCTTTGCGAAGCAAGATGTCGCCAGAACACTCTTCGCTGTAGCGAAGGAATTCGAGCAACTCGCGATGAGCAGGGATTTTTCTTCCGATGCGACAGCGACACCTGAGCTTCGTAGCATGCTCTATTGTTTGCTCGATTATTGGGAGCTTGACCGAGTCATGTTTTCAACCGTTTTGAAGGACAGTTAGTACGGCCCCGATGACGGTTGACCGCCAACCGCGAGGGAGAAAAGAATTTAAAAATTGGTCTGGACTTTTAGAGTCGGCAAGGGAGGCTTGATGTATTTGGGCGGACTAACAATTTCGCGCTTTCGGTCTTGCGACAATGTGACCGTCAGTCTCCGTCCCGATCTGACGGTCTTGGTCGGTGAGAACAATGGCGGCAAATCCAACGTCGTAGATGCGATCCGGTTACTCACCTTGCCGTTGAGCGGACGCCGGGAGCGGTATCCGGAGGATGAAGATGTACGACGCCACGCGACTGCCCCGAACTTCCAGATCGAAGGTGTTTTCCGAGAACTCAGCGACACGCTGAAAGGACTGCTGATCTCGGCAGTCCCTGATCCCACCAAGAACGAAGCCGTCTTCGGCTATCGGTATGAGTCACGGTCCGAGCGCGCGCCGCGGGGCAAAACCACTGTCTGGGCCGGGCGCTTTGACACCAACGAACCGGAGGCTGGTTCCTCTGAACTGATCCGGCATGTCTACCTGCCGCCCTTACGCGATGCGCATCAGGCGCTAGGCACTGGCAGCGGTACACGGGTCATGGCGCTGCTGCGCAACTTCCTGCCAAAGGATCAAGAACAAGATTTCCTCGCTGGCGTCAGGCGCGCGGATGACCGGCCTGACATCCTGACTACGATGAACACGGAGATCGGTACCGCTTTAGGTTTGCTGACCAATGGGGTCCGCCCGCAAACGGCAGCGTTGGACTTCGGCTCCGAAACCCTACTCGACGTCGCCCGCGATTTGAGGTTTCGTCTTGCCGATTCCGGTCTAGTGCCCGAAGACATCCGGGCTTCTGGTCTGGGCTACTCCAATCTACTCTATATGGCCACGGTGGTGGTCGAACTGGCCAAAGCCAAGGAAGCCGACCTCACGATTTTTCTCGTCGAAGAACCTGAAGCGCATCTGCACCCGCAGTTGCAGGTTCTTGTGCTCGAATTCCTGCTAGACCAAGCGCGCCAATCGACTGATCGTGTCATCGAGCCTGGCAAGCCGGAAGGCCGCATCCAGATCGTCGTGACGACCCATTCGCCGAACCTGACGGCATGGGTCTCTCCGACGCATCTAGTGGTCATGCGCTCGCGTCGTCGCGACCAAAACGGTGTCGCAGTTTCAGAATCGGTCAGTGTGCCCATTGCCGAAATCGGGCTCAAGCCAAAGACACTGGATAAGATCAGCCGCTATCTGGACGTGACGCGCTCCGCGCTGCTGTTCGGCAATAGGGCCATCCTAGTGGAAGGAATCGCGGAGGCGCTGCTGCTGCCAGTATTGGCGCAGAAGCTTGTTCTTGTCGGTGATGCCGATGGATGGCTCCGATTCAAGGGAGCGGTCATCGTGCCGATCGAAGGTGTGGACTTCCGCCCCTATGTAGAGGTGCTGCTACGCCCACATGGCGATGCACGCATCGCTGACCGGCTGATTGTGATCACCGACGCGGACCCAACTGTGTTGGGAAATCGGAAGGTTGATCTGGAAAACCTCGCCGTAACGCATGGCGCACCGCAGGCACTGACCGTGCTAACCAATCAGCACACGTTGGAGCACGAGATTTTCAGCGCTGGAAACGAAGCCTTCCTCAAGAGTGCGTTTCTTCGTCTGCATCGCAACTCGCGCCGCGACTGGGAGGATCAGATCGAGAGAGTCGCAGTGCAAGACCGTCCCGATGCATTTCTCAAACTGATTGAGGCGAAAAAGACCCGCAAGGGCGACTTGGCCCAGGCCATGGCTTCACGTATTGCGGCGGGCGAAGCATTTGTTGTACCGCCCTATCTCGCAGATGCAATTCGTGGCGCTTCGCAAGCATGACCGGCATTCACGGTCTAACGGCAGAGCAGGAAGCATTTGCCGCACACGTTGGCGGTGCCTTCGTTCATGCTTGTCCCGGCGCTGGAAAGACCCGCACGATCATTGCTCGCCTAGCTAGGATCGCCGCCACGTTACCACCACGCCGTGGTGTGGCGGTACTCTCGTTCACAAACTCTGCCGTCGATGAGTTTCGCGAACGCTGCCAGGCCGCAGGGCTCGACTCGCTCTTGAAGCATCCTAGTTTCATGGGGACGCTTGATGCTTTCGTTAGGCATTTCGTGGTACTGCCAAGCTGCGCGGCAACAAGCCCGACGCGACCAATCATCCTCGATAGTTGGGACACTCTTGGCATAGAAATCCGACTGTCTGGGCAATTCGCTTTTCGAGGTGATCCGGTAAGCCTAGATTTGTTCGACCCGGAAACCAATATCATTGATCCAGAGAGGATCGGACACGCCGGATTGCAAAATCATGTGCGCCAGCATCAGGTCCGATATCAACAGGCTGCGGCGCACCGGCGACGTGGCTTGTTGCAGGCAGGCTATATGAGTGCCGGCGACGCCCGCGTTCAAACGTTGGGGCTGATTCGTGATCCAGTGAATGGCGGGGCACTCGGTCGCTCGCTGGCGGCACGTTTCCACGAAGTCATGGTGGACGAAGGTCAGGATTGCAATCCGCTCGATCTGCAAATCCTGTCTTGGCTCAGAGCGCACGGCGTACATGTCACCTTCGTGTGCGACCCCGACCAGGCAATCTACGAATTTCGTAACGGCAATCCTGCGGGGGTTCATGAATTCAAGGCGACGTACCCCGTTGAATCGCATCGAGGGTTAACGGGCAATTTTCGTAGTAGCCCTGCGGTCTGCCGGTTAGCCGCCACACTTAGGAATGCTGGTCAGGTAGATCAGTCTGTCGGTGACACTGCGAATGTTGAACATCCAGTTTTGCTTCTGACATACGGTGGCCGAGGCCCAACAGCGACGATCGGTCAGGCTTTCCTTGATCGGGTTGCTGAGCTTGGCTTGGATTCGACGGACGCGATTATCCTGGCGCATTCAGGCAAGGTTGCGCAGCGGGCTGCGGGCGCGACCACCAATGACTCGAACGGAAGCTCGCGGATTGAGTCGCTGGCTCGGAAAGTGGCGGAGTTCTGGTCACCCGCCGCGACGGCGCGATCGAGAGAGGCTGTGGTTCAGGTAGTGGAAACGGTGCTTCTGGATCTCATGGGGCTACGCCAACCAAGCGAGCATCTATGGAGAACCGTCGAACGCCTTGGTATGGATCGGCGAGCACATCGAAGACGTACGCTGAGTTTCCTCATGAGCCTTCCCAGAGAGTGCGGGAATACTGATGCTGATCGGCTCGCCTGGATAGCCTGTGTGCATGCGGAGATGGAACGAATGGAACTACCGCTGCCGGCCGGTGTGACCGTGCGTAATTTCTTTCGTCGGCCACCCAATGCGCAATGGTCGAACCATCTTCAAATGCCGATCGTTCTTGGCCTTGCATGTGCCAAGATTCACGAGGCGAAAGGCCGTGAATACGGTGCAGTGTGCGTCGTGATTCCACCCAATCGCGCTCCTGAAAACCGGAGTGAAGCTCTGTTCGAGTCGTGGGAAGCACGCGCCGACGCAGAGGCCAAGCGCGTGCTCTACGTCGGTTTGACGCGCGCCCAGCATCTTGGTGTGCTTGCAGTGCCAGTCGCCTTCGCCGATCGTTGCGTTGCTGTGCTGACCGCTGGTCAAGTGGTTCATACAAGGAGGGACTTGTAAAGTCCCGGCAGAATGCCATGTCGATCATCATTGGTGCCACTCCTGCACCGATGAGCACGAGTGTTTCGTGCATATTGACCCTGATCGACTTGGGGCTCTGAATCAGCGCCTAGCTATGTCGTCGTCACGCTGTTCAATTTGCAGCCGGGCACGCGCGGTCGCCTGCTGTAGCCGCTCGGCCAGCATTTCGCGTGGCGGCAATGTCGTTAGATATTCGGCAACGTGGATACCTGACTTATCCAGTTCCAGCAGTTCGATCTGCTCGCGCTTCTTGCCGGTGCAAAGGATGATCCCCAGCGGCGAGGCTTCAGCCGGCTCGCGCTCGTGTTTGTCCAGCCAGCGAAGGTAAAGCTCCATCTGTCCTTTGTAGGCCGCCTTGAAGTCGCCTACCTTCAACTCCACCGCCACCAATCGCTGCAGCTTTCGGTTGTAGAACAGCAGATCTAGGTAAAAGTCGTCATTGTCAATAGGGATGCGCTTCTGTCGGGCCACGAAGCTGAACCCCGCGCCCAGTTCTAGCAGGAAGGATTCCATTTCTCGGATGATTGCCTCTTCCAAGTCGCCTTCCTGCCAAGTGTCCCGCAGCCCCAGGAAGTCGAGGATGTACGGGTCGCGCATGACCAGAGCGGGCGACATGCGCTGCGCATCGCGCAGGGTCGCAAGCTCCTGCACAATCGTCTCGCCTGGCTTCTGGGACAGTGCCGTGCGCTCGTACAGCATCGAGTCGATGCGCTCGCGCAGCGTCCGCACGCTCCAGCGTTCGGCGCTCGCCATCTGCGCGTAGTAGTCCCGCTGGAGTGGGTCTTTCAGCGGGATCAGGGCGATGAAGTGCGTCCAGCTCAATTCTCGTATCAGTGATACGAGAATCTGCTCGTCGGGAAAGGTGGCCGCGAATTGCACCATGCGGCGCAGGTTCTGCTCGGCAAAGCTGCTGCCGTACTCCTTCTCCAACTGCGCCGCCAAGGTGGATAGGACCTCCTTGCCGTAGGCGCCGCGGCGCCCGTCCAAGACCTTCGTGCGGATGCGCTGGCCGATGCGCCAGTAGAGCATCGTCAGTTCGCTATTCACCGTCGAGGCGGCGCGCTTGCGCGCCGCCTCGATCAGTGCCCGAATGTCGCCCAGCAGCGCCGAAGGCGCTGCGGACAATGCTGCCGATGACCGGCGCGTGTTCATGCCGTCGCCTCCGCAGGCTGCTGCTTGGCGCCGGTGATCGCCTTGCGCCGATTCGCCACCAGTTCGGCGGCCTCCCGCACCGGCTTGTCCTCGGTGTGCACGTAGCGCATGAACATCACCACGGTCTTGTGCGCCGTCAGCGCCATGCCGACCTTGACCGGAATGCCCGAATTGGCAATGTCGGTCGCCGAGCGGTGGCGGATGCCGTGCGTCCCCACATGCGTTGCCCCCGCCGCTTTGAGCGCACGGCTCCAGCCACCGTAATACTCGCCTGTGGTCAGGTGTTGCCCCGGATGGCGCGGCGACGGCAGCACATAGCGAGCGCCTTCCTCGTGCGGCGCTGTCGAAAGCAGCCGGTAGGCTTCCTCGCTCATGGGCTTGGACATGCCGCCGGTCTTGCTGTCGGGCCAGACGACCCGCCGGTTCTCCAGATCGACCCATTTCCATTCGAGCGAGACGATTTCGCCACGGCGGCCAGCGAATTCGAACTGCAGGCGGATCGCCAACGGGATCACATAGTTCTCCAGCCCTTCGGCCTCGATCTTGTCGAGCTGCCGGAACAGCTTGCCCATGTCCTCGTCGCTGATGAGATGGGTGGACTTGCCAGCCGGAAACAACTGGATATGCCGGCAGGGGTTGCTGCCATCAGGCCGGTAGCCCCACACCTCGGCCAGATTGAACATCTTGCGCAAGATGCTGAACGCTTTGTTCGCCTCGGTGGGCTTGTACGAGAACTTTTCCATCAGCCCGGCAACATCGGGGCGCTTCACGTCTTGGACCTTCTTGCGGCCCAGCAGCGGGATGATGCAGCGGTCGATGACACGCTGATAGCCGAGCTGGGTGCTGGGCTTGTTGCGCTTCTTGGAGTGATCCTCCATGAACTTCTTGCACAGCTCCTCGACGGTAGGTGCTTTGCGCGCTTCGGCCTTGGCTGCGCCGGGATCACCGCCCCGACGAACCTGAGCCAGCCACTCCTGCGCCAAGGATCGGGCCTGTTCGACGGTCAGCTCCCCGTACTGACCGAGCGCAGGCTTGCGGCGCTCGCCGGCGTTCGTCCGGTACTGGAGCATGAACACCTTGCGACCCGATGGGGTAATCTTGCACAAGAAGCCGGGCACCAATGTGTCCCGGAGTTCGACGGCCTGCGCCTGGGGTTGTGCCGCATCGACAGCGGACTTGGTGAGCTTGATCTTTGCCATGATGACTCCTCGGAAAGACCCGGTTCCCAGGAGCCTTCTAGGGGCCAACAGACGGGAAGTCGGGTCAAGTTTCGGAAAGCACCGGCATATGTTGAACACGCCCAAGTCCTTGATAAACCTGCTGTATCTGGCTGTGGCGTAGTCCAGCGAAGTCCGGTGCTGGAGTCATCCTGAAATGAAAAAGGCCGGCGATCGCCGGCCTTTCTCATGCGCGTGATACGCGCCTGCGTCAGGAGCGCGGCTTGAGCGATTGCACGCGATAGAACGTGTGGTCGCCGATGGTCGCCACCGTGTAGGAGTTGCTCCAGGTCGGGTTGGCGATCGCGTGCGCCGCGAAGTGGCTGGCGCCGGGGACGATCTCGCGCCGGGTGCCGCGCGGCAATGCCCAGTTGCGCTCCGAGTCCAGCGCCACTCGAACCGAGCTGGCCCACGCGCCATTGTTCCGCAGGCGGGTGGAGGCCGGCACGATGCCCGGCGCGAACTGATGCCGGGCGGTGACCACATCGCACAGCGAGTCGCCCCACAGGCCGCTGTCGCGGCGCCGCAGAGCGACCTCTGCAACCGCTTCCTGCCCGCGCAGGCTCTGGTCGCGGGCTTCCAGGTAAACCGTCGTCGACAGGCACAGCGAGTCGGCGGCTGGCTGCGGCAATACATGCGACAGCCAGAGAATCCAGGCCAGTTTCATCGAACTCCTTGCTCCGTTTGGCCACATCGGGGCTGTCGTCCCGGTACACCAGGGAAGACGGCTGACGACATGGTTGGGCGTCATGGGGAGGCAGCCGTCTCGCGGGCTGCCCGGTGCCGGTTGCACTGGGGATCAGTGCGGAGACCGGACAAACCCGCCTGAACTGGGCGGCGGGTCGAAAAAGTTGGCGCACGGTAAGGGGCGAATTCGAAACCTCACCTGAACATGGCGGCTTGCATTCACCCCCCGATTCAGGGTCATGGCGCGCCGTTTTCGACGTGGGGAATGCCTCTCGAAGCCTGCTCAGAGTGACGCGGCGAGGCGGCTGGCCTGGTCGATGGCGCGCTTGGCATCCAGTTCCGCGGCGACGTCCGCGCCGCCGATCAGATGAATCTTCATGCCTGCCGCTTCCAGCGCCGTGGCCAGCTCGCGCCGCGGCTCCTGTCCTGCGCAGACGACGACCGTATCGACAGGCAGCACCTGCACGACATCGTCGATGCGGATGTGCAGCCCGTCGTCATCCATGCGCAGGTATTCCACGCCACCCAGCATGTGCACGCCCTTGGCCTTCAGCGAGGCCCGGTGCACCCAGCCGGAGGTCTTGCCCAGCCGCGCGCCGGGGCGACCGGCAGAGCGCTGCAGCAGCCACACTTCGCGGGCGGCAGGCTCAGGGCGGGGGGCGACCAGGCCGCCCGGTGCCTCGAAGCGGGCGTCCACCCCCCATTCGGCCATCCAGCGTGCAGGATCGGTCGACGGGGATGCGCCGTCCTGGACCAGATACTCGGCCACATCGAAGCCGATGCCGCCAGCCCCGATCAGGGCCACGCGGCGGCCAGGCACGGCGCGTCCGGACAGGACATCCACATAGCCGACGACACGAGGATGGTCGGCGCCGGGAAATTCCACCTGGCGTGGCGTGATGCCCGTTGCGAGCACGACGTGATCGAAGCTGCGTAGCATCGCCAGATCCGCCTGGGTGGACAGGCGCAGCGCGACCCCGGTGTCGTCCAGGCGCTGGCGGAAGTAGCGCAGGGTCTCGTGGAACTCTTCCTTGCCCGGGATGCGCTTGGCGTAGTTGAACTGGCCACCGATCTCAGCGACAGCCTCGAACAGGGTGACGGCGTGCCCACGCTCGGCCGCGACGGTCGCGCAGGCCAGGCCCGCAGGACCTGCACCGACCACGGCCACGCGCTGGGGGGCGTCGGTCTTGCGATAGACCAGTTCGGTCTCGGCGCAGGCGCGGGGATTGACCAGGCAACTTGCGCGCTTGTTCTGGAACACATGATCCAGGCAAGCCTGGTTGCAGGCGATACACGTGTTGATTCGTTTGGCGTCGCCTTGGCGGGCCTTGCGGACCCAGTGCGGATCGGCGAGCAGCGGGCGGGCGAGGGACACCATGTCGGCCTGGCCTGAGGCGAGGATGTCCTCGGCGACCTGGGGCATGTTGATTCGGTTGGTGGCGATGACCGGCACGGCGACCTCGCGCTTGAGCTTGGCGGTCACACCGGCGAAGGCCGCACGCGGCACCGAGGTCACGATCGTGGGAATGCGTGCCTCATGCCAACCGATGCCGGAGTTGATCAAGGTGGCGCCCGCCGCCTCGACCGCGCGCGCCTGTTGGACGATGTCCGGCCACGCATTGCCGCCTTCGACCAGGTCCACGAGGGACAGCCGATAAATGATAATGAAGTCCGGGCCACAGGCCTCGCGCACGCGTTGCACGATCTCCACCGCAAAGCGCATGCGCCGCGCGGCATCGCCGCCCCAGGCGTCGTCGCGTTGGTTGGTGCGGGCGGCGGTGAACTGGTTGATCAGGTAGCCCTCCGAGCCCATGACCTCCACGCCGTCATAGCCGGCTTCGCGGGCCATGCGCGCGGCATGCACGTAGGCGCCGATCTGTCGCTCCACGCCCCGCGCGCTGAGTCCGCGCGGTTTGAACGGGTTGATGGGGGCCTTGATCGCCGACGGCGCGACCGACAGCGGATGGTAGGCATAGCGACCGGCGTGCAGGAGCTGCAGGCAGACCCTGGCGCCATGCGCGTGGGCGGCCTGGGTGACCTGCCGGTGCGGGCGGCCTTCCCACGGCCAGGACAGCTTGCCGCCGAAGGGCTTGAGCCAGCCGACCATGTTGGGCGCGAAACCACCGGTGACGATCAACCCGACCTCTCCCTGCGCGCGCTCGGCCACATAGGCGGCGAGCTTGGGAAAGTCCGTGGCGCGATCTTCCAGGCCGGTATGCATGGAGCCCATCAGCACGCGGTTGCGCAGCCGCGTGAAGCCAAGATCCAGCGGCGCCAGCAGATGGGGATAGGCGACAGGGGTGTCCGGCGCGTCGGAGGTCGGCATGTCAATACGCTTGCGTACGGTAAGTGCGCGCACCTTGCCGCAAGCGCGTTCGTGGAGCAAGGGTCAGCAGTGCGGTGCCATGCCTGAACGGCGGCCAATGAACGATTGAACGATTTGGATACAAATTCGCGGCGCGGATTTCACGCTCTGTGCGCCTTGGCCTCCGTATAACGTGCCCCGCGCCCAGCACGGAGCGCTGAAGACTTGTTAGGCAGCTGTTAACGTGGTCTTCACGAGTCCCTGCATAATGTGCGCCGGATGTTGACGGCCCAACCGCTGTTCAAACATGGAACTGGAATGCAGGACAGGTCGGGTTTTCCCACTCCCACGCAGTTCGGTTTTCAAATCTCTGATCTCTCAAGGAGTCGCAAATGAACAAGAAACTTCTCTGCGCCGCGATGCTGGCCGGACTGAGCGTGGCGCAGGCCGCTGCGGCTCAGGAATTTGATGACCGGTGGTACCTGACCGGCGCTGTGGGCTGGAATGTGCAGGATGGCGATCGCCAGACCGAAGACACGCCGTTCGCTTCGATCGGCCTGGGCAAGTTCATCAGCCCGAACTGGTCGCTCGACGGTGAGCTGAACTATCAGAACCCCCATTTCGAAGACAACCAGGATCTGAACTGGAGCCAGTACGGCATCTCGTTCGATCTGCGTCGCCACTTCATCCAGGAAGGTCGCGGCTGGAACCCCTACGTGCTGATGGGCCTGGGCTACCAGCGCTCGGAAGAAGAGTACGACGCGTTCCCGAACCCGAATTCTCCGGGCCAGGAAAAGGACGGCAACTTCGCCGCCAAGGTCGGCGTCGGTCTGCAGACCACTTTCGACAGCCGGGTTGCCGTGCGTGCCGAAGTCGCCTACCGCGGTGATTTCAACGACCAGAGCGTCCGCGCTCCGGACGAGTCCTACTTCGGTGACGTGCTGGCCTCGGTCGGTGTGATCATTCCGCTGGGCACCAAGGCTGAGGCCGCTCCGCCGCCGCCGCCGCCGCCGCCGGCCCAGACCTGCGCGGACCTGGATGACGACGGTGACGGCGTCAACAACTGCGACGACAAGTGCCCCGGTTCGCAGGCTGGCCAGACCATCGGTCCGGACGGCTGCCCGGCTCCGGTCACCATCGACCTGAAGGGTGTGAACTTCGACTTCGACAAGTCGACCCTGCGTCCTGACGCGGTGGCGATCCTGTCCGAGGCCGTGCAGATCCTGCAGCGCTACCCCGACCTGCGCGTTGAAGTCGCCGGCCACACCGACTCGGTCGGTACCGACGCCTATAACCAGAAGCTGTCCGAGCGTCGCGCCAAGGCTGTGTACGACTACCTGACCAGCAACGGCATCGACTCCTCGCGTCTGGTCGGCCCGATCGGCTATGGCGAGAGCCGTCCGATCGACACCAACGAGACCGCCGAAGGCCGTGCGAAGAACCGTCGCACCGAGTTGAACGTCCAGAACTAATCTGGCGTCTCGCCGAGCGCCGTAGCCCTGCTGCGGCGCTTCGGGAAATTCGCAGAAGCCCGGCCTCGTGCCGGGCTTCTGCGTTTCCGGGAGCAGGCGGGAAGGCGGAGCGTATTCAGTCTTTTTATTTCAAGTATTTGCAGGAAAAACATCGCGTAACGGTTGATTGCCGGGCGGACGCCTGCCTACACTCGCGCCACCCCTTTGCCAGACACTTTTCCTCCATGCGCGTGCTTCCGTTTGCCGTCCTGTCGCTGCTCGTTGTCGCCCCATTCGCACACGCCCAGCAAGCAGGCGGCTGCAGCGGGATCAGTCCGCAGCCGTTGCCGCAGCGGGCGACGATCCTGCCGCCGGTCGCGGTGGAACTGTTCGCCAACACCACGCGTCTGGGCGCGCCAAGCGGTGTGCTGGCGCAGTCCTATGACGAGTCACAGTCGGTCGACCGCGTGTTGACGCGAATGAAGCTGGACGGCTGCCGGGAGACCGCCATGGCCACGCCTGCGGCCTCGGCCAACGATCCGGCGGCTTACAAGCCCAAGACGCAGTTCGACAACTCGCCCTGGCGTTTCGACATGAACCAGAACGGCAAGCGCATGACCGCCGACGAGTTCGATGCCTGGATGAAGGCGCGTGGGGTGCGCGTGGTCAAGGCCAAGCCAGCCGCGGCCGTTCCAGCCCCGGCAGCGCCGGGTGAGGCCTCCACGGCGCCGGCGGGCCAGGTGCCGGCCGTGGCTGAGCCGGCGGGCAAGAACTGAGCACCTCCGTCCGTCACAGCGGTCGATAGGGCTGGGTTTTAACGGATGACCGTGCGCCGCAGGCCCTTGCCGGGCGCCGCACCGCGCCACGGGTTGGCGCGGGCACTCTCCAAGCTGGGGCTGTGTTCGCGCACCGAAGCGGCGCGCTGGATCGAAGCCGGTCGCGTGTGCGTTGACGGGCGTGTGGTGCGGGATCCCGAGTTTCCGACGATCGCAGGCGAGTCGCGCATCGAGGTCGACGGTCTGTCCGGTGCAGGCGCCAAGCGCCGCTATCTGATGCTCAACAAGCCACGCGGCTTG
>Ga0222713_10002999_pt1 | contig 17686 bp, 21 predicted proteins | sample C33_649DmetaG_FD_165061 | JGI IMG/M metagenome (GOLD analysis project Ga0222713, IMG submission 165061) | Estuarine water microbial communities from San Francisco Bay, California, United States - C33_649D | ecosystem: Environmental > Aquatic > Marine > Unclassified | place: USA: California...
CTGCAGCTGTGGCCAGCGGGCCGGATCGATGACCCGGCGCCACCGGGTGCGGATCCGCGCGCGCCGGACCGTCGGCGCCATCCCCTTGCATGCACAGGAAAACCAACATGGACCTGAGGACCGAATCCAGGGTGTACACGGTGGGCGAGGCGAGCGTCACCCGCATCACCGACCGCGTGCTGGACACGTTGCGCGGCCCGGACATCTTTCCCGACTGGACGCACGAGGCGGTGCGGGACCACGCCCAGCCCATGCGGCCCGAGCACCTGGGCGAAGACGGCGAGCGCCTGCTGATGAGCGTGCACAGCTGGCTGGTGCGCGTGGGCGGCAAAACCGTCCTAGTCGACACGGGGATCGGCAATGGCAAGTCGCGACCGTTCAACCCGATCTTCCACCAGCTCAACACCGACTACCTGCGCAGGCTGGCGCACGCCGGTGTGACGCCCGAGGCGGTGGACATGGTGCTGCTGACCCACCTGCACGTGGACCACGTGGGCTGGAACACCATCAATGTCGATGGTGCGTGGGTGCCGACTTTTCCCAACGCACGCTACATCTATGCGCAGGCCGAAGAGGATTTCTACGCCAGCGACGAAGGCGCGTCGCGCCGAATGGTGTTTGACGACAGCGTGCTGCCGCTGATCGAGGCAGGCCTGGTCCAGCGCATCGGCGATGGCGGCGGCGCGGTCGATGCGCACTTCCACTTCCATCCCACGCCCGGGCACTGCGTGGGCCACATGTCGATCGGGCTGGCGTCGGCGGGTGCGTCGGCACTGTTCGGCGGCGATGTCATGCACCATCCGCTGCAATTACGGCATCCGGCGTGGAACGCGGTCTTCTGCGCGGAGGCGGAGCAGGCGCGGCGCTCGCGCGCCTGGGCGCTGGCGTACGTGGCCGACACGCGTGGGCTGTATTTCAGCTCGCACTTCGCCGGAACCTCGGTGGTGCAAGCCACGGGGCCGGACCCAGCGCAGTGGGCTTTTGTTTGAGCGGTTCGCCGGCTGCGTGGCGGCGCCGCCCCGGCGGGCGAGGCGCCAATGACCTGCATGGTCGTCCGCCATCGGCAGCACCAGCGGCGTGCATGCGCCAGGCCCTGGCGCCCGGATGGGTAGGGCCGGCTGGCCCCGTGATTCAGGCATTGGTGTCGCGATACCGGGCATTGACGAAGCAGTACACGCCATAGGCCACCAGCCCCAGCGCGACCACCAGCAGCAGCCAAGGCCCAAAGGGTTGCTGGGCCAGCGTCGTGAGCGCGCCACCCAGGCCCTTGGCCTCACTGGGGTCGGTCTGCAGCGCCGCCAGGCACAGGAATCCGCCAATCATCAGGAAGACCAGCCCACGCGCAGAGAGCCCCCAACGGGCGATGCCCTCGGCCCACTTGAGTTGATGGGCCGGCATGTCCTCGGTATGCCAATGCGCGCGGTAGCTGCGTTTGATGGCGCGGCGGAACTGGGCTACGCCCACCAGCGCGATGATGATCCCCACCAGGCCGATGGCGATCAGCCCGCCCGCGTGCTGCATCACCATGGCGGTGCGCTGCGGAGTGCTGGAGGAATCGCTGCCGCTGTGCATCAGCAGGCTGATGCAGCGCCAGGCCAGCGCCGCATAGCTCAGGCCGCTGATGACGAACCCGGCGCGCATCAGCAGGCCCTTGGCGCCGTTGCCCTTGTTTTCCGAATCGAGCACGGCCTGGATCAGCCGCCAGGCGGTGTAGCAGATCAGGCCCACCGCCAGGAACACCAGCAGCGTGGTGCCCATGGGCTGGGCGGCCATGTGGGTGATGGCCTCGGAGGCGCCGCCGCGTTGACCGCCCAGGCCGAACGCCGCCATCGCAGCCAGCCCGCCGATCAGCAGGTAGACCACGCCCTTGGCGGTGTAGCCGATCCGGGCAGCCACGGTGACACCGCGCTGCGTGTTCCCACTGGGGTGTTCCATGCCGAGTCCTCTGCGTTGGGGCAGGCGATTGCGCCACTGGCCGTGCCAACGCGCATCACGCTACCGCCCGGCTCGGAAGGTGACGTGATGTGGGCGCCTCGGCCCCCCGCGCCGCGCTGAAGGGACGACATGGCCCGCATGTCTGCAGCGGACCGCCGGCGCGCGGGACCGGCTCGATCCAACCCCGCACGCCGCGCGCGATGCATGCAGCTACACCTGCGCCTGACCTCCATCGACGAACAGCTCCGCGCCGTTGACGAAGCTGGCGTCGTCGGAGGCGAGGAACACGGCGGCACGCGCGATCTCGATCGGCTCGCCCACGCGTCCCAACGGCACCTGGGTGGCCAGGAAGTCCAGCAGGCCCTGCTGCTGGGCGGCATCCGGGCCGGCCAGTTCCACCAGCCCGGGCGTGCGCGTCGGGCCCGGCGCCAGGATGTTGAAGCGCAGCTTGCGTGTCTTGTCGACTTCGAGAATCCAGTTGCGGACCAAGGCCCGCACCGCGGCCTTGGACGCGCCATAGACGCTGAAGCCCGGCGAGCCGGTGGAACCGGCGGTCGAGCCGGTGAGGATGACCGAGGCGCCCTCGGCCAGAACCGGCAGCAGCGCCTGCACGGTAAACAAGGTGCCCTTGACGTTGCGATCGAAGGTGTCATCGAAGTGCGCTTCGGTGATTTCCCCCAAGGGGACCAGGCTGCCGCCGCCTGCGTTCACGAACAGCACGTCGAGGCGGCCGTGGTCGGCCTTGATGGTCTGCGCCAGATGCGCGAGTTCGCCGAGCTTGGCCGAATCGACCTGGATGCCGGTCGCCTTGGCGCCGATCGAGGCCACCGCGGCATCGAGCTGTTCCTTGCGGCGACCGGTGACGTACACCGTGGCCCCTTCGAGGGCGAACTGGCGCGCGGTTTCCAGGCCGATGCCGGTCGTGCCGCCGGTGACCAGGGCGATCTTGTTGTTGAGCTTGAGTGACATGAGAAAAACCTCGACAAGGGATGGTGACCCTCAACGTATCGACGCTCCTGTATCGACAAAATAGAATTGCCTGAAAGGCATCATTTCAGGAATGTCATGTCCAAGCTGCCGGACTTCGAGGGACTGGCGCTGTTCGCCAAGGTGGCCGAATCCCGTTCGTTCGCCGCGGCGGCCAGGGAACTGGATCTTTCGGTGCCCACCGTGTCGCGCGGCATCGCCAGGCTGGAAACGCGGTTGGGCGCGCGCGTGTTCAACCGCACTTCGCGGCGGCTGGCGCTGACGGCCTTCGGCCAGGACCTGCTGGGGCGGGCAAGCCAGCTGTATCGGGATGCCGAAGCAGCCGAGGCCATCGCCCGCGATCAATCCGCCTCCCCGCGCGGCACCGTGCGCCTGGCCGTGCCGATGACCTTCGGTGTGCACTGGATCGCGCCGCTGCTGCCTGGCCTGCTCGAACGCTACCCGCAGCTGTCGCTGGACCTGCACCTGTCCGACGCCAAGGTCGATGTGGTCGGGGACGGCTTCGATGCTGCGCTGCGCATCGCTTCACTGCCTGATTCAACGCTGGCCGCGCGGCGCCTGTGTCCGGTCTCGCGCTATACCGTGGCCGCACCGAGCTACGTCGCTCGCTACGGCCAGCCCAGTCACCCGCGCGATCTTGACCCCGCACACTGCCTGGCATTCGCGCTGCGCGCCGGCGGCGATACCTGGCGTTTCAGCAACGGGCGCAGGAAGGAAACCGTGCATCCCCTGGGCCGCCTGCGCGTGACCAATTCGGAGGCCTTGCTGCCCGTGCTGCTGGCGGGCCAGGCCGTCGCCGCGCTCCCCGAGTTCATCGCCGCCGAGTACCTGCGCGACGGGCGGCTGGTGCCGTTGCTGACCCAATGGAAGCAGTCGGACGGCGGTCTGTACTTCGTCACCCCGACCACACAGAACCGGCCGGCGAAGGTGGAAGCAGTGGCCCGCTATTTCATCGAGATGTTCGCCGCGCCGCCGTGGCGACACTGAGGACAGCGCCAGCACGGCCCTCGCGGTGCTGACCAGGCAGCTGGTCTACAGCGTTCGTAGATCCGAAGCCGCCGCCGCCCGCTGCTCGGGCTACATCAACCTGACTCCGCTTCCCGAATCGCGCGTGATCTGCAGGCAGAAGTCCAGGAACGCCCGCACCTTGGCCGGCGGATGCCGACGCGAGGGATAGATTGCGTAGAGCGGGAACACCTCGTCCGGCCAGTCAGGGAACAACTCCACCAACGCTCCGGACGCCAGGAGCGGTTGCAGGCCCAGCGACATCAACTGGGCAATCCCTGCTCCTGCCACGCACGCATTGATCATCGTCCCCACGTCCGTGAGCAGCAGCGTTCCGCGCGTCGCCACCGGCAGGGTCACCCGGCCTTTCTGAAATTCCCAGTCAAAGGGATGGCCGGTCTGCGGATCGCGAAATTGCAGGCAATCATGGGCTTCCAGCTCCTGCGGCGTAGCCGGCCTCCCGCAGCGCTCCAGGTAAGCCGGTGCGGCCACGGTGAGGATGCGCGTTTCCAGCAGGCGTCGCGCGACCAGCGATGAACTCGGCTGGGGACCGAACCGGACCGCCACGTCCACGCCATCGGACACCAGATCGCCGATCACCTCGCGGGTCAACACCTCGATGTGCAGGTCCGGATAGCGTTGGCAGAACGCGGGCAGATGCGGCGCCATGACCAACGCCGAGAAGAACGGATCGACCTGCACGCGCAACCGCCCTTCGACACGGTGGGCGGCTCCCGAGGCACGCCCGGCGGCCATCCCGATCGCCTCCAGGTGCGGCATCACCTCCTCATAGAACCGCTGGCCTTCGGAGGTCAGCCGGAGCGAGCGCGTGTTGCGGTCGAACAGGCGGATCCCCACGCTCGCCTCCAGGCGGGCGATCGCGCGGCTCACACCCGAAGGCGACATCTCCAGGCGCTCGGCTGTCCTGGCAAAACTCCCCGCTTCGACCACCGCCGCCAGCAGACTCACGCCACCCAGCAATCGACCATCGAACTGCATCACCTCTCCTGGCCAAGACACGCCCGCAGGCGCAACTCACGACTTCAGCGCGCTGGCCATACGGCCGACTCGTGCATTCGAGTCAAGAGTCTACTTCCCTGGATTCGCTTCAGTCCCAGGCCAGCGCCTTGCATGATGGCTGCGTCCTGTGACCCCACTGCTCGGGGTAGCGCACCGCCCCGGTGAGCCCCGTGCCGCCGGCCGCCTCTGGAGTCCGTCCCGCTCCGCGCGGGAGGTCACGCATCACACCACGCGTGCCGCGCACGGCGTCTCGGCCGTCCACCCTGGGATCCACACGGCCCTGCCTGATCGGCGCTCCAACCGGCCGCCCCAACCCCGGAGATTTTCCATGCCCCCCAAGAACACCATCCTCATCATCGGCGCCTCGCGCGGCCTGGGCCTGGCCCTGACCGAAGCGTTCTGCCAGCGCGGCTGGCACGTCATCGCCACCACGCGGGGCCCGTCCGCGGCGCTGGATGAAGTCGCCCAGCGCTTCCCTGCCAGCCTGGAAGCCGAGCGCGTCGACCTTGCAGAGGCCGCCAGCGTCCAGGCCCTGCGCGACCGCCTCTCCGGCCGTTCCCTGGACATGCTCTTCGTCAACGCCGGCATCGCCAAATCGATCACCGCCACCGCGAGCACGGCACCCCAGCAGGACTTCCTGGACATGATGCTCGTCAACGCCTTGGGACCCATGCGCCTGATCGAGCTGTTCGAACCCTTGGTCGCGCCCCACGGGACGATTGCGGCGATGTCCTCCGAGCTTGGCAGCATCACCCAAAACAGCGGCGCCTGGGATCTCTATGCCTCGACCAAGGCCGCGCTCAACATGCTGATGAAGTGCTTCGCCGCGCGGCGTCCCCACGATGGCCGCGCGATGCTCGTGGTCGCCCCGGGCTGGGTCAAGACGAACATGGGCGGTGACGAGGCGACCTATTCGATCGAGGAGGCCATCCCGCTTGTGGTCGACACGCTGGAAAAGAACCACGGCCGCCCAGGCCTGCGTTACGTCGATCGCTTCGACGCCACGCTGCCCTGGTAGCGATTGACGGGCATCGGGATCGTTGCTGGATGCGCACCTGGATCCGCCGGTGACGCCCGGCGTGGACCGGCGCCATCTCCAGGATGATGCAAGCGCGCGGAGGGGGCGACGTGAGGCGGTTCAGTGCGCGCCGCCGTCGTACCCGCACGTCGTGCGGATTCAAGACAAGCTGACCTCGTGATCCCGATCCCCGGCCCAGGCAAATAAAAACGGCGCCAGGGTGTTGCCACCCGGCGCCGCCGCTGTCCCGTAGGCCAATCAGGCTGGCCGAGGAAAGCCGCCTACTTGTTCTTCTTTGCAGCCTTGGCCGCGCGCTTTTCCTTCAGCGTCTTGGTCGGCTCTTTCTTCTGGGTCTTCTTCTGGTCCATACCCTTGCTCATGACATCCTCGCGTTCGGCGGTTGGATCGATCTGGCACCGCCAGGGCCCTGGCGTGCGCGGCTAATGTACGCCTGGCGCGCTGCGTGGTGTCAGGGCTAATTCGGGCGCTGAATCTTCGTTGGCCATCCAGTCATGCACGGCCTGCGCGGGGTCGCATCCGACGGTCAAAACAACGGGCTAGTAAGCCTGGGTCGCCGTCCTCCGCGCGCTCCTAAGATCCGGGCGTGGACCATCGCGGCCGCCCTTGCGCATCTGTGGCCAACGGCCGCAGGTTGAGCTGGCCCCCCTGCAAGGGTGCTAGCGTTGCGCCGGGCCGGCCGCACGATGGGATGGGGGAGCGAGCAATGACATACCGAGTCGAAGCGCAGGCGCGCCGCGCACGTCGCGGGGCGAGTGTCACCTGCATTTCCGGCGTTCTGCTCTGGCTGGGCCTGGCCGTTGTCGGCGGCAGCTTCCTGCATGCGGCGTATGGGAAATACGCCTCGCTGGCGTCGCCGGCCTATGCGATGTTCGTGGCGCGGCATGGATGGCTGTGGTGCCACCTGGCCGGGGGGAGCGTGGGCGTCGTGCTGGGCCTGGTGCAGCTGCTGACCCAGCGCTGGCCGCGGCTGTGGCGTGTGCACCGTGTGTCGGGTCGCGTGTACTTCGCCGCGATGCTGGTGGCCATGGTCGGCGCGGTCGGCCTGATCGCGACCTCGCCGGCACCGGTGGGCATCCGCGTGGCCTTCAGCGCGACCCTGCTGGCGTGGCTGGTCACCGGCGGTGCGGGCCTGGTGGCCATCCTGCGTCGCGACGTGGCGGCGCACCGGCGCTGGATGCTGCGCGCGTATCTGGTGACGCTGGCCCCGGCGGTGTTCCGGCTGGCGCTTGCGGGCGTGGTGGCGCAGGGTATCGCGCCATCGCCGGGCCTGATCGCGTGGATGCTGTGGGGCAGCTGGGCCGTGCCGTTGCTGGCCTATCAGGCCGGCACGTGGGCGACCGGCAGCGCTGCCCGGCGAGACGCGCGCACCGCCGCCGCCTGAGGCCGTCCGGGAGCGCAGGGCGCGGCAAGCACCAAGGCTGAAGGGTCGAGACAGTGCAACTAGGTTGCCGAATCGATCATCGGGAAGTGCCGGGCTTCGCGGGCGCTTCATTCCCGATATCCCGATCGAGCAGGCAGTCGATAAAGGCACGCAGCGCCGGCAGCATGTAGTGCCGGCTCGAGTAGTAGAGGAACAGGCCGGGGACCGTCGGCGACCAGTCGGCCAGGACGCGCCTGAGGCGTCCGTCCTGCAGGGCTTCGGCGATGTCTGCGTCGTTGTACGCATACAGGATGCCCAGTCCTTGAAGCGCGGCGGGCACGATGATGTCCTGATGGTTGGAGATCACCTGTCCCTCGCCGAAAAACTCAATGGCCTTGTCCTTTTTCTTGAAGGGCCAGCCGGCGACCTTACCGCTGCCGGGGAAGCGCCAGTTGATGCAGGCATGGCGGCTCAGATCCGCTGGCGTCCTGGGCTCGCCATGCCGGGCCAGGTAGTCGGGCGAAGCGACAGCGAGCAGTTCGAAGTCCGGCGTCAGCCGGACCGCCACCATGTCCTTCTGCAGCCGGCCGCCCACGCGGATGCCGGCATCGAAGCCTTCTCCGGCGATGTCGCTCAGGCCGTCGTCGATGACGATGTCGAGCACGACATCGGGGTTGGCCTGCGCGAAACGCCCCAGCCGCTGCGCGAGCACGCGCTTTGCCGCCATGCTCAGCGTGTTGATGCGCAAGGTGCCTGCCACGCGGGCGCGCGTGCCCACCGCCTGCGCCACGGCCTGGTCCATGTCGCGAAGCAGGGGGGCCATGCGCTCATGCAGCCGCCGGCCGGGCTCGGTCGGTGAAACGCTGCGGGTGGTGCGATTCAATAGGCGCACGCCGAGCCGGGCTTCCAGCTGGCGAATGATCTGGCTGAGCGCGGAGCGCGACAGCCCCAGGTGATCGGCGGCACGGGCGAAGCTGGCCCGGTCGACGACGGCCACGAAGGCCTTGAGTTCCGCAAACTCGGCGCCGCGCATTGTGCACTGATTCCTACATAGCCTGATCAGATCATAGGCGATTCTCTAACCTCGCCAAGCGGATCAATCTTGCGCTGCACACCCTAACTGGAGCATCGCAATGAAAGATCTGGAGCTGCCCGAGCCGATCTCGGCCTACTTCGAAGCCGACCGCCAAGATGGCCAGGCGGTGGCCCGCTGCTTCACCAAGACCGGCGTCGTCCTCGACGAGGGCAGCACGCACGCCGGCGCGGCCGCGATCGAGGCCTGGAAGAACGCGGCGTCCGCCAAATACACCTACACCGCCAGGCCCCACACGCTGGAGGTCCAGGCGGGGCGCTACATCGTCACCAGCCAGGTGTCGGGAAACTTCCCGGGCAGCCCGCTGGACCTGCGCTACGCCTTCGTCCTCGAGCGCGGCAAGATCGCCTCGCTGGAGGTGGCGTGATGCACTTCGACCTCCAACTGGCAGGCAAGCGCATCGTCGTCACCGGCGGCACGCGCGGCGTCGGGGCGGCAGTGGTCGAACTGCTGTCCCAGCTCGATGCACGGGTCGTGGCGATGGCGCGCTCGATGCCGAAGACGCCTGTCGAAGGCGTCCACTACGTGGCCGCCAACCTGGCGACGGCCGACGGCGTCCGTCAAGCGGTCGAAGCGGCGCGGGAACGGCTCGGCGGCGTCGACATCCTGATCAACGTGGTGGGCGGTTCTTCGGCGCCTGCGGGAGGCTTCGCCCGGCTGGACGATGCGCAATGGGCCACGGCGCTCGACTTGAACCTGATGTCGGCCGTGCGGATGGATCGCGCCTTGCTTCCGGCGATGCTGGCGCAGGAATCCGGCGTGATCCTGCATGTGACCTCGATCCAACGCATGCTGCCGCTGCATGACGCCACGATCGCCTATGCCGCGGCGAAGGCTGCGCTGTCCACCTACAGCAAGGCGCTGTCCAAGGAAGTGACCTCCCAGGGTGTGCGCGTGGTCCGCGTCTCGCCGGGCTGGGTGGAGACGGAAGCGGCGGTCGATTTCCTCGGCGCCATCGCGGCCAATGCGGGCACCGATTACGAAGGTGCGAAGCAGAAGGTCATGGAGGCGCTGGGTGGGATTCCGTTGGGGCGTCCGGCCAAGCCGAGCGAAGTGGCCGATCTCATCGCCTTCCTGGTGTCGCCCCGCGCCGAGTCCATCTCGGGGGCCGAGTACACGATCGACGGCGGGACCGTGCCGACGACGTAAACGCCCGATCGGCACTCGCGGCACCACGGCGCCGCGCGCCTCGCGGGCAGGCGCCTTGCTGGACCGCCCACCGACGGTGGGTGGCTTTCCGTTCGCAGTCGATCAGTCCGGGGTCACCGTTGATCGTCCTCGCGCACCGGCCTGTCCGAGGCATCGATGCCGGCGATCAGCAGATCGACCAAGGCCTTGGCTGCCCGCTGCCCATCCGGCCCGGCATTGACGTTGGCCACGCCGGCCAGCGCACGGAGCAGATCCAGGGGTTCCAGGTCGAGCCGGATGGGACGGGTTTCGGCAATTCCGTCGACCAATCGGCGCACGGCCTGCTTGAGCTTCAGCCGCGACGAGGCGTAGACCTCGGACGCCTGGCCGTCCATGGAACTCAGCACTTCGCGCATCCCATGTTTGGCGACCAGGTAGTCCACGGACAGCAGCAACCATTCGCGCAGCGCCGTGATCGGTGGGTGGGCTGCGGCCAGGCGTTCGGCCGCGGCAAGGAGATGCTCCAACTCGTTCTGGTAGACCGCCAGCACGAGCGCGTCGCGATTGGGAAAGTGGCGGTACAGCGTCCCCGGGCCGACCCCGGCGCTGCGGGCGATTTCGTCCAGGCTCGCCTCCGACCCCTTCTCGGCAAACGCCGCCTTGGCCGTCTCCAGCAGGCGGAGACGATTGCGTTCCGCGTCGGCCCGCGGCTTGCGTCCGGGGGGCTTCGCGCCGGCTTTGGTCATTCCAGTCGTTGCCTCTTGATAAGCGGAGAGTGTCTCCGCATACTAAACGGAGAGCACTTCCTTTTAAGTCTAGCGTCGGGCTCATGGTAGCCGCTGGCGCGCTCGCCCAGTCACCCACCGAGGAACCCACCATGTCCAATGTATTCGGAGCCAAATCCACCACGGACGATGTCCTGGCAGGAATGGATCTCAGCGGCAAGCGCGTCCTGGTCACGGGCGTGTCGGCCGGTCTGGGCGTCGAAACCGCCCGCGCCCTGGTCGCCCACGGTGCCCACGTGGTCGGCGCGGCGAGGAATCTCGCCAAGGCCAAAGAAGCCACGGCCGGCATTCACGCCCAGGCGGCGAACGGCGGGCAGCTGGACTTGATCGAGCTGGACCTGGCTTCGCTGCAGAGCGTGCGGAGCTGCGCCGACGCGCTGCTGGCCGATGGCCGCCCCTTCGATGTCGTCATCGCCAACGCCGGGGTGATGCGCACGCCGTTCGGTCACACCGCCGATGGTTTCGAAACGCAGTTCGGCACCAACCACCTGGGCCACTTCGTGCTGGCCAACCGGATCGCCTCGCTGATTGCGCCAGGCGGGCGCCTGATCTGCCTCTCATCCGCTGGGCATCGCTACTCGGACGTGGATCTGGACGATCCCAACTTCGAACGGACCCCCTACGATCCGAGCGCGGCCTACGGCCGCTCCAAGACCGCCAACATCCTGTTTGCCGTCGAGTTCGATCGCCGTCACAAGGCACAAGGCGTCCGCGCAGCCGCCGTGCACCCGGGCGGCATCATGACCGAGCTCGGTCGCCACCTGGCACCCGGCGAACTTGAAGCGACGGTGGAGAAGATCAACGCGCAGTCCGCGGCCGAAGGCCATCCCCCGTTCGAGTTCAAGTCCATCCCACAAGGAGCGGCCACGTCGGTCTGGGCCGCGTTCGTCGCCAACGCGGACGACATCGGTGGGCGATACACCGAGGACTGCCAGGTGTCATCGGTCACCGACGGACTGATCACGCCCGGCACCCCTGGCGTCCGCTCCTACGCACTGGACCCGGAGCGCGCAAAGGCACTGTGGGCATTGAGCGAAAAGCTGGTGGGCGAACGTTTCTGACGGCTCCAACGCGACGCAAGCACACGGATTCATCGGCCTCGGTGCCGGCGATGACTCCGGTAACAGCGCGAGGAACGGGTTTGGTTTCACTGCTCCAGTGCTGACCTTTTTGCTGATCGGCAACCGCGCGCTGACCCTGAGGACTCCGCCCCCGCCAACCGGGACGACGAAGCGAGGGCGGGTCGACGTGGCTTCAGGCCTCCCTGAAACCAGCTGACCCGCCCCCGCGCCGGCCCTCGTCTCAAGGCGGCTACTGATACCTCTGCTGCGAGCGGTGCGACGCGCCGCCGCCAGCAGGCACAGGCGCCGGCAGCACCAGGTAGCTGGCAGGCGCTTCACGCACGCTGCCCAGCGGGCGCCTGGGGGTGAAGCGCTGCGAGGCGTAGATCTCATTGACGATGCCGTGGATCGCGCCCACGTCCCGGCGAATGGCATCGCCCATCACCGCCAACGTGGCCTCAGCGTACTCGGCATGATCGGCGCAGCCGACGACGTTGCCGATGGCGCGCAGGCTTTCCAGCAGCAGATTGATCTCGTCGATCTGGCGCAGGGTGATACCGGAGAGGTAGCGCTTGCCCGTCGCCGGATGGATCGCGCCTCCCGCCTCGATGCCTGCTTCCAATGAATCATCCGGCGCCCCGTGCGCGTCGCGCTCCATCCCGGCCGCGGCCGCGTCCTTTCCAAGTTTGGCTGGCCACGCGAATGTTTCCATGACCTCGGCGATCTGTTGATCTATCTGTCTCAAGCGCCTCGCCATCTTGCCCAGGCGACGCGACGCGTCTCCCTCGGCGGCGTCGCCTCCCTTGCGCGGCCGGGCCAGATTGGCCAGCTCGGCCACGTCGGTGTGCAGCTGCTTCAGCCGTCGTTGGCTGTCCTCCGGAAGAAAATAGCCGGTCGTTTCCTGATCGTGCGTATCGTGCGTCGACATGCTTGCCTCCTCGTTCCATGAAGTACCCGCACGCCGGGATGGCGACGGGAAGTCGGGAGGTTCGAAACCGCTAGTAGCCGGCGGGCGTATTTCCCCGAAGGGTGTTGTATTAGCCGCCCTCCCGACGCAGGCATCGCGTCGGCTTGCCCCTGCAGAATCGCAGGCACAAAAAACCCACCGGTTTGACGGAGGTGGGTACCGCTACTAGAGGAGTTTCGACGCTCCTTGAGGGGGAGAGTGCTACTGGCTTACACGCGTGTCAACAGGCTCTCAGCCAATCATGGTGCGCGACGGATGAGCGGTCCGCCTTGTACCAGGGAGACGCCACCCGCGGCCTCAGCAGGCTGACTATGGGAAACGAAGGGGGTCTTGCATCAACGCATCGGCCGCTCATCTCTTTGGATGCAGGTGCCAACGCAGACGGCCCGACATTCGTACCGCACCTCGTCTGCGGAAGGGATGCGGGCGCGCGCTGCGTGGATTCAACGCAACTTGGCCGCGTTACTTCCGATCCGCTGGATGATTGACGCCGTCACTGATGGGAACATCCGGGATGGCAAAGGGATCGATGCCCTCAAGGCAGCCCACGTTGTAACCGTACAGCGCTGGGTTGGAGCGGCGCTGGTGGTGGGTGTAGATGCCGCAGTTCGAGCAGAAATAGTGCTTGGCGGTATGCGTATTGAACTCGTAGAGCTTCAGGTGCTCGGCGCCCTTGAGGATGCGGATGCCACTCAGCGGGACCGAGGCGACAACAGCCCCTTTGCGCCGGCAGATGGAGCAGTTACAGCGGCGCGGGTCGACGATGCCGTCCGGCAGATCGAGTTCCAGCTCCACCAAGCCGCAATGACAGGTAGCCCGATGCTTGGGCTGTACCTGGACACCACCAACTTCCTTCAACATTGAGGGTCTCTCCTGTAAGGGCAATCGCCTGGACTAAGCCGCGCCGCTAAGTGGGTCGGACTTGAATGGATAGTCAGCGCGAGATGCTCGACGCATATGTCGCCAACCCCAGCAGGATAAGGCAGCACACGAACAGGGTCCGCACTGCAACGACATGACGACCTGCTGCCGGCGAGGCAAGCAGCTTCGCCCTGCGTGTAAACGCGACGCGCATGACCCGCAAGCTCACATTCGGGTCGAACATGCGCGGCGTGGACTGGAAGAAGATGCTGGGCTCTCCCTTATAGCTGAGCCACTCAGGGTGCTCATCGTCAATGATGTGGTAAAGCTGACGGAACGACCAGAAATAGGCAGCCAGCAGGACAAGGTACAAGAGTGTTGCGATGGAGTAAGCGGATGTCATCGATAAGCGTCCTAACTCGTTAATCAGCGACTGGATGTGAACCTGATCCCGCTCCCGGTGCCTCTCCTAGAACCCCTTCGCACTGACGGTCGCATATAGCGAAGCGATGCGCGGCTTGCCGACCTGCAGCACGATGGACATCCGCTCATGCGAGACGGACGAGACCGGGCGACCGTAGAGTTCGCCCTTTTCGGTCACGGTGTCGCTGGCGGTTGCCGATTGACCGTCGGCGGCGACAGTGATGACGATATTGCTTACCTCATAACTAAGGCCGGTGTACGCCCGCCAGTTCTGGATCATTACCTCGCGGTACTGGCTCGCTGAGAACTGCTGGGTTCCACCCAGGCGCGCCGGGGCGACGACGGTGATCCGCGCGTCGGTCGAGAACGCGGCCATCACCATGTTTGCATCATGCCGCCGGACGGCGGCCTCGGTCTGCGCCAACAGCCGCGAGACCGCTGCCTTGGTGAGGCCGGTGGTGTCCTGCGCCGCCAACGGGCAACATGTCAGCGACAGTGCGAGTAACAACAACGTCCTGGTCAATGGAATCTCCTTTCTTTGCGTGTGGATCAAGTCAATCTGACTCGGTTAATCCGCCACCTGTAGCGCCGAGCTTGCTCGGCGGCACTTCGGACAGGTCGTCGGGAAAGCCCCAGCGGACCAAGGTCCGCTCTACAAAGGGGGGGGCGCTGGCATGGTCCTCCACGCTGATTACCTGCAGCTTGTTGGCGAGGGTGCGCTCGTGATACCGGATCGGCGGTACCTGCAGCTAGGGGGCGCACAGCGGCGCCACCGCGAGCAGACCGCACAGGCCGAGCAGCGCCCGTTGTGCGAGGGGCTCCAGGGAGAGGCGGGGTATCGCGATGGTTCCTTTGAAAGCCGAGGCTGAGAATTGAGTGCAGGTTTGGAATTATGAAGTGCGCTGTGACCCCCGTTGTTCGAGGTCCCAGTCCGCGTCGCGCTGTACATGGCCACGCTCTCGGCCGTGCATCGGGACCTTGCAATGAAAGCGCATTTCCAACAGCTGTGTGCGCGCGGAAAGCGGCCAAAGTGCGCTTGTCGCATGCATGCACAAGCTATTGACGATTCCCAATGCTCGCCGTCGGGATGAGTTGGCCAAGGAGACTGTGATGTCTAGATGACCGCCGGTCGGGAGACAGTTGCTGACTTAAGCTGCGCCGCAAGGCGGCGTCGGCTTGAAAAAACGGTTATACATCCTTGCGAGCTACCCACTGAGTATGCTCCCGCGAAAATGCATTCTCAGTGTCGGCGACGAAGACTGAAAATTGCGACTCTGGGACGTCTACCGCTTGATCTCTGATAATTCCTATCTCATGAGCAGCCAAAGCGTAGGAAGCGGCGAGCTCGGAGTATCGCTTGCCTTGAATCCAAGTCAACAGTGAAGCCGAGAGAGCAACAAAGATGTCAGTAGGAAAAAACTGCGTCGTAGGTTCAATTATCCGATACATCGATAGCGATAGCGCAACGACGTTCGACAACACAAGGGCGCAGAAAAAAATCCTCGCGCGTTTTCTGTTGAAGCTAGCCTTTCGCGCATACCAGTGGCACTGATCTTCAATTCGCTCTTTGACGTAGATGCGCCTACGCTCTTCGAAGGTATTTTCACGCATCAACCGGGTTGCCTCGGTGACTTGCCTATCCGCGAGGTTCGCACTTAGAAACCCCAGCGCCTGCTGGTTCTGCTCTAGGACTTCGCGCAGCCTCCTCTGGAAGTCGCGTAGCGGAGTTTCGTCCGTGGCTTGGAATGGCTCCGCGCGCATCATATAGCGCCATGTAAGCGTTTTTACCGACTCCGCTACCGCTCGTGCGTTGTACCAGATACGATCTGGCTTCTGATGTCCGATAAAAATTGAAAGAAAAACTGTAACAAGAAGGCAGGCAGCTTGGGCATAAGCAACGGCAGGACTTGCAACATAAAAGACTGATAGTGCAGCTGCTATGACTAACAGTAATAAATGCGATCCCAAACTTATCAAAAATACGGCTTGCTGCTGTCTGGACAGCGCATCGGCGGACCGATAAAGGGCAGGGAAGTCTTGCTCGTTCACTAGTTGAGACCCAACTGGGCGTAGACGGTGTCGTTGTAGGTACGAGGCCCCGAGTCGTTCTGACGCCTAGCAAACTCGTCTGGGAAGTGGTCCAGTGCGTACTGCACGATCTTCGCCCTAAAGGGAATATGCACAACGTACTTGTCGCGGACTATCGGCGGGCAGCGATCGTCTTGAGACCGGCTGCCATTTAAGTTGACAGCAATAATAGGAATGCCCATTGCTTGGCACATCTCGAGCTCCCAGCGTACAAATTGGTACAGGTTTTTGGTTTTTTCACCGATCAGCAGTAAGGCCTGCTTGGTGTTCTTTAATCGATCACGTAGATGTCGCTTCACCGTTTCTTCCCCTGCTGTTGCGCCTAGCGGAGCTAAGTCATGGGCATCATGGAAATCGAAGTCGATGTGGTCTCTCGAGATCCAGCCCAGCATGTAGGCGTACGCCCACATGTCTTCGTCTCCATCAAAAATTACGTAGGTCTTGTTCCTGTATGCCATGCTTGCCCCTAGATGTCCAAAGTCTGGATTAATAATTGTTAGACGGCGCTTACCGCGTGTTACGCGTCAGGACGGCTTCTTGAGGATTGGCAATCGCAGAAAGAATATTTTCCGCCACTTTGTCCATTAGCTTGTTTCCCCAAAAAGGATCACTGGTGTCGTAATAAATAACACGGATGTGCTTCAGGTCGAAGGGGACGTCCATTTCATTTCCACAAATCAAGACAACGGGCTTTTCTAGTGCATGCGCAAGGCCGAGCTCGTAAAAGACGTTGGGGTTTCTTGTTGTCAGTTCCGCAACGAGCACTTTTGCGGCATGTATGCCAGACCAAATTTGATCTATTATCTTACCGGTAGCAAATATCTCATTATCAGCCCGCACTGGGCGCAACCCTGCCTTCTCGATTGCGGGCTTGTAAACTTTTGAATAGTAGTCACCATGTGGAGAGGCGAAGGGCATCATCACAAAGCAGCTGTCTCCGGAATCTACTTTTACTGCTTTGTCGAGCTTCTTGAAAGTCGCAGTGTTTCCAGTTTGCTTATCGTGACTTGAAGCAACATCCAGAAGCCGGAACTTTCCATCTGTTTCTGCGATGAGTTCGGCTGAGCGAAGCGACTCAAGAAAGACATCTTGAAACTCATCTACCTTGTCCGCGGGTATTTCAAATGTGTCCGTCAGCGCGTTGTGAAAGAACTGGTTGTCTGGCAAATTTTCGCCACGGTAATGGCCATATACGTCGGATATAATGGGCGCCGTCAACACTGCGTCGCGGATTCCACGTCGCTTATCTTCAGCATCCTGTGGTCGCAATATTTGCTTCGCCCTATCCGTAACTTGAACTTGCCCAGCAACGGGTCGATCTAAAAATCCGTACTTTATTCCGGAGCTGACCTCAGTCTGGAAGGGGCCTGCATCACCAACGCCCAAGAAGGCCGCGGCCTCTTTTACCGTGCAAGATCTACCGGCGTTTTGTTCAAGGATCGCCTTCGGGATTCTCAGTGCCTTCTCGACTGCATGCCGCGGGTATTTTGCTGGCGGAGCTTTATCTTTGGCAGGTAGGCGCTTCGTCGCTCTCCTCTTGTTGGTCGCGACTCTCTTGGTAGCGGGCTTTCCTTTTTTTGCGGGCTTCTTCGTCGCCATAATTTTCCCGTGTTGATTGCTGCTATCTAGCGCTTGATTTAAGCCGAGCTACGAGGCGGCTTCGGCTTGAATTAACTGCTATGACGTACCCTCGGAGCCGTCGTCGGCTTCTTTACCGAAGTACTTATCTAGGCGTTCGTTCGGTCAGCGGTCCGGAACTAGCCCCTCGATCGCCTCAAGTACATCTTCGCGATCACTACCCATTTTGACGAGCTTATCCAGAAACAGGGTCAGGTTCTGAGGTATCCCCACGTTTCTAGCCCAACACCATCTGTTGGTGAACGTGGTCTGGCAACGTGCGCAGGCAGGCCAACCATTGGCCGATGGGTTCCACT
>Ga0222713_10003000_pt1 | contig 17683 bp, 25 predicted proteins | sample C33_649DmetaG_FD_165061 | JGI IMG/M metagenome (GOLD analysis project Ga0222713, IMG submission 165061) | Estuarine water microbial communities from San Francisco Bay, California, United States - C33_649D | ecosystem: Environmental > Aquatic > Marine > Unclassified | place: USA: California...
TAAAAACAAGGGCGCTTCGGATATGATTGCATGTGTTTGGTTTGGCTTGGAAGATAAAGGTCAAATTGAATCTGTGTTGGTCTATCCAACTGATGTAGTTCTACAAAACTTGAAAGAACGTAAGGGCAAACAACCAGTCTTTGATAAGAAAGCTCAATTGGCTCTTAAGGATCAGGCAATCGATCTTACGCACATTTTTAAAAAATATGTGTAAATATTTGGTCCAAGATTTTTTTATGTCGCGGATTTTGCTTATATTTATACTATAAATAAGAGATAAATAAAAAATGAAGAGCGTGAAATTGTTTGAACAGTTCGTTAATGAATCAAAAGATTCTCAGTTTTCTCATACCGTCTTAAGCGCACTGGAACCAACCATCCTGGAAATGGTCGAGTCTATTAAGAAATGGATCGTCGAAAGTTACAATAAAAAAGGTATTGATTACAAGATTACTGAGTTTGAGGCTGAAATGATCAGATTGGGTCTAATCGTTGATATGCTGAAATCGTTTGAGAAATACACAGAGCCAACTGATAAATTGATCAAGATCCAAGCAACTCAAGGCGGCAAAGGTATCGAAATCACTGCAACAATCGAGAGAGACGGTGTAGAATATTCATATTACACTGAAGCAATCAGCGCAGGAGGATACAACATTCAATCTTTCCACTATCGATATTTAACTAAGACTAAATTACCTAACGCGAAAATTAAAGGTACCTTGGCCACCCAATACGCTGAACGTGTAAAGAGATTGTCAAAGGCTGAAAAGTTGAATAATGAAATTAAAGCATTAGAAGCCAGAATTGAGGACAACAATCAACGCATTCAATCTTCGCTAGGATTAACTGATGAAGAAATTTTAGCAGATTATTATGAAAATGGCAACGGTGTTGGAAAACCGTATGCTTGGCCAACTTGGCAACAAATCATTAAAAATGGTGCTGCTAAGAACTATAACAATGATGAAGCTTATTACTATCAACAAAAGGCTGAGTCTGAGGCATCTAGCGTCAATTTCTGGAAGAAAAAGAATATTGAATGGCCTCAACAGAATAATCGTATTCTTGAAAAAGAAATTCTTAAAGCAAGAAAGAAGTTAGAGGCTATTGTAAATCAATAAGCCAAATATTTTACCATGTCAAGTTTTTGTGTTATATTAGCAGTATAATAAAATCAATATGGTTCAAACTTCTGGATTTAGCAAGCAACAAACCCGAATTCGTCGAGCAGCTGAAAATCTCAAGCAACATTTAGGCATTGATGTAAAAGTCAATCTGCGTAAAATGAAGCAGATCCGCCCTGATAAGTATGGATTTGCATATCACTTTATGAATCAACATGGTATTTGTATCTTTGGCGATTGCCCAGATGATATGCTGGGCGTAGTGATTTCACATGAAATGGTGCATGTCCATCAAACCGTGCGTGGTGATTTAAAGTTTGATCATGAAAGTGGTACCTTTTGGTGGAAGGGTGATCGATGGGATCCAGCCCGATTGGACGGGGTCAAATATTACGATCGACCTTGGGAGGCAGAGGCCAAAAGTTTAGAAGCTGAATTAGCCAGTAAGTTTTTCTAAAAAACACTGAAACAAAAATGACGTATATAATATAATTATTAAACATTTTATACATTATGCAAAAAATTGGTATTATTGGACAGGGATTTGTTGGATCTGCTGTATATGAGGGATTTAAAGACCACTTTGAGATCTTTAGATATGATAAATACAACTCTGAAAAGTCAAATACTGATTTGGAAGGAGTTGTACGCAACGCAGACATTATTTTTGTTTGTGTACCAACCCCAATGGTGGCTGAAACTGGTGAAGCATCAATCCATATTGTTAAAGAAGTGGTTGAAGACATCGATTTGATTGCAGGTGATTGGGATTGCGCACCAACATTGGTTGTAAAATCAACAGTGCCACCTGGAACAATCGACTACTTGAATACACTTACACATTACTGTGAAGTCACATTCAATCCAGAATTCTTGACTGAGGCCAATGCAGTGAATGACTTCAAGAATCAAAACCGCATCATCATTGGTACTACTGATGAGTATCCAGCAGACGACGTGGTTGCTGTATTTGCAAAAGTATTTCCAAATGTGCACACTGTTGTATGTGACTCTAAAGAGGCTGAAATGTGTAAATATACAATCAACAACTTCTTGTCGGTGAAAGTTAGTTTTGCAAATGAAATGTATGATATTTGTAGAGCATACGGTATTGATTACGACAATGTTGCTGAACTTGCAAAGTTGGACAATCGATTGGGACAATCACACTGGATGGTACCAGGCCCAGACGGTGATCGAGGATTTGGTGGTCACTGCTTTCCAAAAGATTTGCAAGCAATTAATTATGTTGCCCGCGCAGCTGGTGTAAAGACCGATGTTCTTGATGCTGCTTGGAACACTAACAACCGAGTTCGCGAAGATCGTGATTGGGAAAAGCAGGAGGGTCGAGCAATCATTCGCTCAACCACAGCCGCAGAATCAAGTAAAACAAAATCATTCTTCGCCAGATTATTTAGTTAAACAATTCACGAATGAAAGGTATAAATTATATGAAAGATATTTTACTCTATTGGCCCAGGTTTCTGCAAGAAGCCTGGTTCACCTATAAATACTATAAGGCAGTTAAATCAATTGAACCTGAATTAACTGAAGCTGGTCTTAGAGTGGATTGGATTGGCAGAATTTATACTGTGATCAATCTAGAAGGTGATATTGTTAAACAACCTGAAGTGTTGCAACAATCTTATGTGTTCCAGCAGCTTGGACCTATTAATCAAATCTTGATCAAACACGGTCTATCAAATGATTCTTTTCCAGAAATAACTAGATTGAGTCCAGAGTCCTATCTGATTGTGCTCTATCCTGAAAATGATTATTTCAATATTTACTCATTTATCAGAAATGTACTTTTTGCAGGATTGGTTGTGGCAGCAGGATCTGCGGTAGCATACGCACTTAAGTTTATACCCCAGATTTAATGTTAGAATCAATTAAAAGGGTAGAGAAGAACGGTCTTAGATATTATCAAGTTTTACAGGGTGATCAAGAGATCGGTGTTTTTCCGTCGATCACAACAGTACTGGGAGAAACTGGCGATAAGAGTGGATTGATCAAATGGAAAGAGCGTATTGGCGAAGAAGAGGCCAAGCGTATAGGTGAACTTTCGATGAATCGAGGCACCATCATGCACCGACTGATTGAACTATACAAACCATTACAAGGATCAAAGCAGGAGCGCCTGGAACAACTCAAAGGGATCGCAAAAGATGATCCTGAAGTTAATCAATATAGCAAACATCCAGATGGAAAAGTCTGGTTAGCGGCTGGTTGGGAAATGTTCATGAAATTCTATATGAACTCCAGTCAATACTTTGATCGAGTAAAGCGAGTGATTGAGGCTGAAACATTTCTTTGGTCTGTAAAAGGCGGAGGTTATGCAGGCACAGTTGATAATATCTCAGAGATGGTTGATGATCGAGTTCTTGTGATAGACTATAAGAACTCTAGAAAGCCTAAACGAGAAGATTGGATCCAGGACTATTTTGTACAAGGATCCGCCTATTTTGTAGCATACTGGGAAAGATCCGGTACCAAACCAAATGGTGTTGAAATTTGGATTGCCAATGAAGTTGATTCAATTCCACAAACGTTTATTCTTACTGAAAACGATGTTAAATTTTACTTTAAAGAGTTTCAGCGCCGATTAAAAATATTTAATCAGAAATATCCATGAAAACTAGAGAATTAACTTATGAACTATTGAATGGCGAATATCTTAATTGGGCGATTCAATATGGTGATGCACGTAACGATCAAGATCTAAGATTTGGTCAAATGTTATATGCAAAGTATGATATGTCTTCATTTAAGATTGATGTGTTCTATCGTGAAGGATGTGAAGATGTTTATAGTGATCTATTAAAAGATTTATATGAAAGAAGAGTTGAATAATTCACTATACGAACAGTATATTAAAAGTCCAATAAAATATACTGAAGATGGTTTAATGTTATCCAATGAGGTAGATATTCACATCATGAGTACACATGAAGATCTTATTATGCGTGAGAGTGCAAGAGTAATTTGTTCAAGTGGAGGAAAGATATTGAACGTTGGCTTTGGGATGGGGATCATTGATGGATATATCAGGGCCCAAGAGCCAGATATGCATGTTATTATTGAAGCACACCCAGATGTTGTTAAACACGCAATCAAACTTGGATTTGATCAAACTGCAATTATATATGAGGGTGATTGGCGAAATGTAATCTCTGAATTTATTGAGAGTGATCTTAAATTTGATGGAATCTATTTTGACACTATCATCTTGGACTGGGAAAGAAACGAATGGCTAGACTTTGCAAGAGAGGTAGACAAGATCTTGGCACCTGGAGGAATATTCGCCTATTTCAATCACACAGCAGCAGCCATGTCAAAGGGCCTTATTCAAACCTTGATGAACTATGGATACCAGTTAAATGTTGACATCATCCCACTTGCAGATATTCATAATTCTGTTGATCGGGAGTTTGATGTGAAACTTTTGGAACAAGAGGATTATAAATTACTCTGGTATATTAAAAAAAGATAATGATGAAGAATAAAGCGGATGATGCTTGGCAGATCCTAAGAATTCAAGGAGAATTCACAAAAGGATTTGATACATTTAGTGAACTTGGACCCTGTATTTCAGTGTTTGGTTCTGCAAGAACGAATGTTGGAACCAAGTGGTACGAAGAGGCAAAACTATTTGGTATGTTAATGGCAGCTGAAGGATTTGGTATCATTACAGGCGGAGGACCTGGTATCATGAAGGCTGCAAACCACGGAGCCAAAGAAGTTGCTGGTAAATCAATCGGTATTGGAATTGAATTGCCTTTTGAAGCAGGTATGAATCCATACGTGGATCTTGGTATTGAGTGTCGATACTTCTTCACACGTAAAGTAATGTTCCTTAAATACTCACAAGGATTTGTGGTCTTTCCTGGTGGTCTTGGTACCCTAGATGAATTATTCGAAGCCCTAACCTTGGCACAAACTGGACATAACATTAAATATCCAATTGTTCTTGTTGGTAAAAAGTACTGGTCTGGCCTGATTGATTGGATTAAAAATACATTGGTTGAAGACGGTAAAATGAGCGAAAAAGATTTGGATTTATTTAGAATTGTCGATACCGCAGTAGAAGCCCGAGATAAAGTGATTGAATATCACAATAAGTACAAAGAAAATAATACTGATACGAATTTTTAATATGAAAAAGAGCAAACAATTTTTATACGATTATTTGAATGCATACGCACCGGTTGCTCAAGAGAGTGAAGGTCAAGGGGTATGGGTTGATTACATCTCACAATATGTGGATGAAGTTCATACCGATGCGTATGGTACTGCATACGGAATCTTGAAATCTGGTGGTCAATTCCCAGCTGGGATGCGAGTTGCTATTGAGGCACACTGTGATGAAATTGCTTGGATTATTACCTATATTGAAGAGAGTGGTATGATCCGCGTTAAGCGACATGGAGGTTCTGATAATATGATCGCACCTTCAAAAACTGTGATGATCCATACACACGATGGTAAAAAGGTTAGAGGTCTATTTGGTTGGCCAGCAATCCACACCCGTGAAAAATACACCAGTATGGGATATGATCAACATGAATTATGGATCGATACTGGATTGGCGGATAAAGCCGCAGTAACCAAGGCCGGCGTTGAAGTTGGTAATTTGGTAACGTTCGATACGCAATTGGAGGAGATTGGAGACTATTATGTTGGTCGATCATTAGATAATAAGATCGGTGGATACATCATCGCTGAGGCACTTAGACACATCAAGGAGAATGATATTAAACTTCCTTATGATTTATACGTTGTTAATAGCGTACAGGAAGAGGTTGGTCTATATGGTGCTAAAAAGATTGCTAAAGAAATCCAGGCTGATTTAGCATTGGTTCACGATGTTTGTCACAATACTAATACACCAAAGATTGATAAGGCCAAGGACGGAGATAATAAAGGTGGATTAGGACCCTGTCTTGAATACACTGCACAAAACCACAGAGAGATTAATGCAATGTTGCGCAAGGTCGCTAAAAAGAATGGGATTCCATTGCAATTGACTGTTGGATCTTATGGTAACGATACAATGGCGTTCTTCTTGGAAAATACACCAACTGCAATCCTTGCAACCCCATTGAAATATATGCACACCACTGTTGAAATGGCGCACAAGGATGACGTCAAGAACGCAATCAAATTATATGTAGAGTTCTTGAAGAAGTTAACCCCTAAGAAAATCGCAAACATTAATAAATATTAATTAGATATATAATAAGGTATAGTTAAAAATAAACCACAAACTATTATGAACAAATTAGATACGTTTTTATCGAAACATGGAATGAAAGTTGTAATCGTATTACTTCTTTTAACCTATATGAAATCTTGCTCAGTTGATTCTGAAGTTACTTTAGTTAAAAAAGAATTTAGAGCACAAAAAGAAATTATTGACGCGCTACCAACCAGAACTGATGTTAAAATCGAGGGTCTTAAGGTTGAAAAGAGAATGATCCAAGCAACTGACCGTAAAATGTTAGATGTACAGCGTCAAAACGCAATTGAAGCAGAAATCGCTGAATTGCAAGGAAAATAAGATACTATTATGAATCAAAGTAAATGGGTTAGTAGATTTATTATCGGAACATTTGTTTCTCTATATCTACTAGTTTCTATCATCTCGACGATCCACGTAATTGACTTCTTTGAATTGTCTAATCCTTATTGGTTAGCAGTTTCATTAGCAATTGGATTTGAAATTGGTGCTGCTGCATCATTAGCATCCTTAATCACGTTGGACAAAATGAATAAGACCATTGTTTGGGCCCTATTCATCACGATCACGGCAATGCAAATGCAAGGTAACATGTATTACGCATTTAAGAACTTACAAGACTATCAAGGTTGGGTTGAATTATTTAACCTAATTGAGTGGGAACCTCTTGCACAGAAAAGATTATTAGCATTTGTTTCAGGTGCAATCTTACCTCTAGTAGCATTAGGATTTATTAAATCACTTGTAGATTACATTAAACCAGACGAAATCCGTGAACTATCTGATAAAGAACTTGATGAGGTTGCTTCAGAAATTAATGAAGCAACTAAAAAAAAAATCTAACGAACCAGATTTAAACGACATTGATGTAATTTCTGAGGAGGTATCTTCATCAACAGAAAAAGAGCAAAGATTCGATGAATTATCTCAAATGGGACCTCGCGAATTGCTTGCTGAAATAATGAAATTAGATCAAGAGGATGGTTTATATGATGAATCAGAAGATCTAACTCAAAATTCAAATATCTATACCCAAGAGGATACTGATGAATTTAAGGAGTGGGATGCTACCTTAATGGATGGCTTAGAGGATGAAGAATGGGAAGAAGAGATTCAAGTTGAACCTTTTCCAGTTGAAAAATCAATTGAATTAAACCTAAAGCCAGACGGTGAATTTGTATTTGAAGAAGGTCCTTATACATTTGAAACTGATCAAGAAGTTGCTGAAATTGAGGCTGAACAATCAGAAGAAATCAATGTAGGTATGGGAGCACCCGTTGAAGAGCCTGCTAAAAGGACTGAGACCGTTGTTGATCGATCAAATACTGGAAGCGCAAACTTTAGACCTAGAGTAACTAGAGTTATTGAAGAACCACCAACCGAAGTTAAACCGCCAGTTCCAACCCCAAACCTTTATGCTCAAGACGAAGAAGAAGATCTTGAAGCATTAAGATATAAGAAGGGTCCAAAATGGCAAGTTAAAAATAACAACAATGGTAAAACCATTTAAGTTAGAAAAACCATACATTACCAAGAAAATTGAGCCAACTGCATTTAAAACTGCGCTTGGCTCAACTTATCAAACTGCATATCGATTGTATTTAATTACAAGCGGTATTAAGGAGATTCAATCATTCTTTGAATGTTCTCATGACAAATATTTTGTAATTGCTCATATTAAAACTGAAGCTGCTGCAGCGGGAGAGGCCAGACAGCAGATTTGGTCAGTGAAGCATCTGCAACCAATCTTGACAAAAAAACCAAGATACATATTAAAATGCGACGTGACTGATAAGCAAACCAACCGGTCGATCTATCGATCAGAGGTTGTTTCAATCAATCCGGACGTAATTTACGAACAAGCTCAAATTTGTATCGATGAACTAAAACAAATACTTGCATGAAAGCGATAATTAAATTAGGAGACAAGGGTCCTGAAGTTGCACTGGTACAGAAAGCATTAGGCATTAAGGATGATGGCCACTTTGGACCAGTAACACTTAAAAAGGTAAAACTATTCCAAGCAATGCATGGTCTGAACCCAGATGGTATTGTTGGACCAAGCACTCAAAAAATACTATTCAAACTGGTTGAAGAAGAATTAGAAACTGAAGTAACAGAGTTGCTAATTGAAACTATGATGTTGGATCAGGATGAATATTTATCAGGTCCGATAGAACCTGAATACTTATTCTTACACCACACAGCAGGATGGCACAATCCATACAATGTAGTTAAAAGTTGGAATACAGATACTCGAGGTAGAATTGCAACTGAGTTTGTAGTTGGTGGTACTTCAATCAATGGAGATCGAACTCACGATGGCAAGGTGGTTAAATGTATGCCAGACGGCGCTTGGGCATATCACCTAGGCAAGATTAAGTCATCCTCAATGCATCAAAATTCAGTTGGTATTGAACTATGTAATTTTGGATGTCTCACTCCAGCGGGTGAAGGATTTAAAACCTACACCGGCCAATTGGTAAAAGAGAGTGAAATTTGCGATCTTGGTACTGAATGGAGAGGATTTAGATACTGGCACAAATATTCAGAATCGCAGATTCAATCAACTTATGAATTGATCAAATTTATTGCCGAAAGAGATGGCATTGATATTAAAAAAGGATTGATCCAATGGATTAAAAAGGATCCAATAAAAGCATTTGATTACAGACTTGACGCAGATCAAGGTAAAGTTAAAGGAATGCTGAGTCACTCTAATGTTAGAGTTGACAAATTAGATACCGCTCCACAACCTTTATTTATAGAAATGTTGAAAAGTTTGTAAACAAATACATAAAACCATATATAATAACCAAATTAATTTTAAAATTATGAATCAAATGACCGAACAACTCGAACAAGAAGCACAAGCAGCTGCTCCAAAAACTCCTGTTTTTGATGAAGTAGCAAACATGACGGCTGAGCAAGCAGTTAATGTACTCGTACAAGCTGCTCAATTGGCACAAAGCTCTGGTAATCTTACAGTGCGTGACTCTGTGATGCTTGCTAAAGCAATTAACGTCGTGATGCCAGGATCTCTGTAAGATCTTAACACTATGTTTAAAATAAAGGCTGGAAATTCCAGCCTTTTTTTGTTTTTATCACAATCAGATTGATATATAAAAAGTAATGAATTAAATTACATTTTATTATTATGAGAGATATCATCGATAAATTCTGTGACTGCTTTCCTAGCATTTCATTTGATGTCACAAAAGAAAAAGTTAAACTTCAACTCTCTGTAGAAAGCGCATCGACGGGCGAAAGAGAAATTCAACGCATGTTGAACGAAGCAGTCAGACAACTATCCAAATTTAAAAAGCTACATCGACAAGGTAAAGTTAGTGCCGAAGAGGTATTTGACTGTGAATGGCGCGTTAGTGAATTAGAGGAGGAGTTGAAAAGATTTAAGAGCGATCTCAATCCAGACGAATTAGAGGATTTATTTTAAACATTCTACACGATTTAGATATAATAACTAAATTAAATTTAGATGAATAATTTAGATAAAGCGTATCAGGCGCTCCTTCAAGATATTTTAGATAATGGTGTAGAGAAAAAGGATCGAACAGGTACTGGAACTGTTTCAGTGTTTGGTCGTCAAATCAGACATAAAATGTCTGAAGGTTATCCTTTGCTCACTACAAAGAAAATGGCATTCAAAACTATGGTAACTGAACTACTATGGTTTTTAAGAGGAGATACCAATATCAAGTATTTGGTTGATAATGGATGTCGTATTTGGGATGGCGATGCATATAAGAATTATGAAAAGGAATTTGAGAAAGGTAACGCTCCTGGAAGGACTTTATTAATTCAAAGAGTTGACGGTAAAAATACACTTCGTAAATTATCAACGGAAGATTTTATATTGCTAATCAAAACAGATGATGAGTTTGCTAAGAAGTGGGGTGAGCTAGGTCCAATTTATGGTAAGCAATGGAGAGCTTGGTTCCAATACGATAGAAACGTTAATGGCGTTTATGTTGATCAAATCAAAGAATTGATCAACAACCTTAAAACAAACCCGGATAGTAGAAGATTGATGGTTTCAGCTTGGAATGTAGGTGAATTAAGTCAAATGGTTCTTCCTCCTTGTCACTATGGATTTCAAGTTTATACAAGAGAGTTGAGCTTTGAAGAAAGATACGCTCTTTATAGTGATGAACCCTATAATGGAAATGCGTATGGAAAGATAAGCACATTAGACTATTTAGATGATAAAAATATTCCAACCAGATCAATCTCTCTAATGTGGAATCAACGAAGCGTAGACACATTCTTAGGTTTACCATTCAACATTGCTTCATACGGACTATTGCTTGAAATGATTGCCGATGAGGTTAATATGGTTCCTGATGAATTGATCGGTAATTTGGGAGATGTTCATTTATATTCTAACCACATTGAGCAAGCCAAAGAACAAATTGGTAGAGAACCATTTGAATTGCCAACAGTACATGTTCGAGATGGAATCTTTTCCAATTCACCTACTGATATTATTTTAGAAAATTATCAAGCACACCCAACCATTAAAGCACCTTTGTCGAACTAATAGAGTGATATATACTCTATGAGATTTATACAATCATTTAGTCAATTTGAATTAGATAGGATAGTTTATGCCACTTCTCCTACAAAGAAGCATGCTAAAAGACTTGGAACTCAATTGCTAAATGATAAAATTGTAGCAGATCCTTTTGATGCACCTGTTGCGATCCCACCTGTTAATTCTGGTGTCGATACTTATACAGATCTAATCAATATGTCATGTATGATTGATATGATGAGTGAAAAGGATCAAGCAGAACTGGTTGAAAGATACGATGAAGATTTTCACATTGATTTTGAGAGGATCGTAAAAGAGGCTGGACATTTTTATCCAAAACAATGGTTAGAAGAATTAGTGGACGAATCCTCTGATATTATACTTCATATTAAATATAAATTTAATAGACCTAGACCATATCAATTGGCTCCAGTACTTGGTGTTGAATTAAGATACGACGACACAAACACAGCCAAGACACCTAGCTTTCCATCAGGTCACTCTGCTCAAGCTACTTTAATTGCTTATGTCCTATCTGAGTTATACCCAGAATTGAGACAGGAATTATACCAAGTGGCTGATCAAGTTGCATATTCAAGATACATTGGTGGTTTACACTTTAGTACCGATTTAGAATATGGTAGAATAATTGGGGATTGGTTAGGTGAAAGAACCAGACTTAGAGGTCTGAAAGAGACTATTGTTGAACAGACTCAAACAATTGCTGGCAAATTTATAAAGCCAAATACCTTACCAAATCCAACACAAGCTGGACAGGATGAGGATGCTAGATTATTAAAGATCAGGCAGTATAAAGCAACAATGCAGGATTATAAAGAATATTGGGATGACAGAATCAATCAGAACCGCAGTTGAGACACTTTTAGGTCAATGGGGTTGGCTTATCGGCGCCGGTATTTTTTCACTTGCTTTTAAAGATGCAATTGCCAATACTTGGCAGGGGATCAAGTTCCTATGGGGCAATGATTTTAATGTTGATGATATAGTTTACATCAACGGGGTAAAGAAGGCCAGGATCGTTCGACAGGGTATTTACAAGACCACTTTTTATCTATACGATCACAATCGAAAGTTTATTGTGCCTAACGACAGACTTTGGAGTCTTCATATTGAAAAAGATTTACCAAAAGTTGAAAAAAGGTCAGAAAATTAATAAACTTTTCTGATTTTCGTTATATATAAACTAAGTAGTAATTACACTGCCTCTCCTCTAAAAAAATCTACAAAGAAATGGAATCTATTATCGAAGTTCAGCTGACTTCGCTAAATGATCCAAGAAAAAATGAACTGCTAAACAGTATTAACCTAATCGATGACTCTATCTCAACTATTTGGGAAGAAGGTTGGGGATTCTACTGCGAATCAGACGATGACAACTTGGCATTGTTTGGTGTTGGAGGTCCTGCTTAAATTGAATGCAGCCTTAGGGCTGCATTTTTTATAGATATATACTACATGGAAAGAAAGTCGCATGTCAAATTGCTTGAGCAATTTTTAAATGAGAAGAAACCCAAAGGGGCACCTGATTTTCATCAATCAGATGCGCCAGAGGCAGAGGGCCGATTCAAAGAACTTGGCATTAAAGAACTTGCGGCATGGTTAATTAAGACCCGCAATAAAGATATTAAAAAAATTAGTGGTTCATTAACTCAACAGGTTGTATTTAACCGTAATGATGATCCTGAGTATGCTGAGAAGATGGAAAAGGTTCGTAAAGAAGTTTACAAGCAATTGGGCCGAGAGGACCTATTAGATAATATGAAAGAATCATTTGATATTGATGATCTTACCGAAGGTGTAAAAGTTGTACACAATAGATATATTGCTTCACACGGTAAAGCTCCAAAGGGCTTTGGCAAGTGGGCTTTCTCTTACGATAGAAAAGGAGAAGATTATTTCTTTGTACCAAACTCAATGTCTTTTACAGACGCAGTTAAATGGGTCAAATCTAAAGCAGTTGAAGATAACAAATACGAAGTTTTTGTAATGGAAGGTATTAATGATTTTTCACCGCTATCTTATGCTAAAAAGGTTGCAAATAAAGTTATGACACTTGCAGACGCAGCAGCTGAAGCAAATATGTCAATGGTTGAATTATTAAAATTAGTTAGAAAGTTTGATAAGAACTTTAAAATGTACACTGAAGCAGAGGTTAATGAAAAGATGAAAGTCTTTATGAATAGCATTATTCAGAAAATGATTCCAGCAGCATTTGGCGCATCAAGCAATGTTAAGATGCGTGAAGAGATGAAAGCTGCCGTTGCTGCTGCAATTGAACCAATCTTGAAGAAATACGATTATATTGTTGAACAGGAAGAGGGCAGAGATACTTTAGATGAACTGAATGAAATGACGCTTGGTCAACTTGAAAGAATTGAAGATTATGCTGAAATGATTGCAGATCGCATGGAGGAAGGTCAACAATTAGAATCTTGGATGTTTTCACAAATCACAGTTGCATTAGAGAACTTAAACGCAGTACATGACGGCATGGATGGATCTGACGGTGTTAAAGAAGGATTTTCAATGGATATGCATATTGATAAAATGCGAAATAGAATCAATGAGAAAGCAAAAGGGGACCGTGGTCCATTAGACAATCCAGATATTGAAGTTGCCCTAAAGAAAAAGGCAGAAGAGAGTGGAATTGATATTGGACTATTAAGAATTGTAATGCGTAGAGGTATGGATGCATGGAACAGTGGCCACCGTGAAGGTATGGGTCAGGAACAATGGGGATATGCCAGAGTGAACGCGTTTATCGATAAAGGAGAAGGAACTTGGGGTGGTGCAGATAAAGATGTAGCAGCCGAAGTTAAAAAGAAATAGGGATTCAATAAAGCATCTCTATAAAAAAAGAATTTATTTGTATGGATATTATTGAAATGATTGGTTTATGCGTTATCCTAGGTGGATTTGCATTTGTCGTTGTAAGGATCATTGGTTCAAAGAAGAAAGATTCTGGATACGTTGCTAAGCCAGGTGATGGTTACATCATTCCTGCGGAATTACCAGATGAAGAGCCTTTAAAGCCAATTAAAGATCATCCAAGACCTTTACAAGATAACGATATTGAGATTGTTGATCAAGAAGAGGCTGATGTTATTGTTGAGCCTAAGGATCGTAAGAAACAATTATAATTATTTTTTAAAAAAGATTGGCCCGGCATTTTTTTATGTCGGGCTTTTTTTGTATATTTACATAGATAAACATAGATAAATAAAGTATGAGATACATTAAAACATTTGAAGCGTACGTTACCTATAACGACATCAAGAAATCTGCGTCTGATATCGAGAATGAATTGCGTGGTGAATTGATCAAACTATTCACTTATGCTGGTATCTCAGATCACATTGATGATTTAATCTACACTGATCAATCAACTGATAAAGGTATTAAGTGGCAGATTGAAGTCAAAGGTAAAGGCTCTGATACAATTCACGCATACAAAGATGGTAAGTGGATGGGCCAATATGAATGGTACTTGAACAAGAAAAAGTCTAGCAAGTACGATATTCAACAATACTTTCTTAAGAAGTATATTTCACCATTAGACATTTTCCTAACAGCAGCTAAGAGCTACGATTATCATGCAGAGTACATTGACAATGGAGCTCAATATCGCGCTGCGGTTGCTAAGAACAAAGGGATCGAAGATCAATTCAATCAATTAAGCGCTTCAGATAAGAAAGCAGCTGTTAAAGAGCTTGAAAAGAAGATCAATAAAGAACTGGTCCAAAAAGTATTTAAATTCTGATTATAATTCCGTAAGACAACTGTTCAGTCTTTTTAGCGTGATATATACAATAGACACTAAAAAGACTTTGTTGTATTGTAATGGACCAGGATAAAACACCTAAAGAGTTAATTGAGGATATGTACAACCTATTCGCTACTTTTAAGCAGCGAATGGAGGATCCTAATTTTATACAGATTGAGAATGCATTATCACAATTAGTAGATGCTCAGCAAGAGATGAAAGCTGAGATTAAAGAGTTGAAAAGACAACTCTTGAACCCTTTTGACGGTGTAATCGTTGAAACAAAGAAGAATACTGAATTCAGACTGGAACAACAGGAGAAGGAAGCTGCTGCGGCAGAGATTTTAGAAGAGCACAAATCTTTAGTTAGATGGAAATCAAATGTGCAAAAAATAGGGGTTGCGATCTTAACATCAATTGGTGCTATTATTGCATTCTTTTTAAATAAATATTTCGGTCTATAATGATAACAGATAGAATATCTCTTAATTTAGCGTATATTTATTTAGAAAGGTTTCAGGCAATCGAAGGTACTCTATCCAATATTGTATTTAGAAAAACTTCATACGACGATAACACTACCAAGCTTGAAACTTCTTTTGCTTCTTTAAGTACATTTAAATCTTGGATTGATTTGAATGCACCAATTAAGCCATTTGAAGATTTAGAATGTTTTCCATTAGCAATATATGAATTGATAAAATTCGATGTGATCAAGTCTGTCACTAATAAAAACACAATAGTAAGTAATAATAGAACTTATGAAACCAATAGTTCTAATATTAATTCTGCTAGCTTAGAGCTTTTAAACACAAATTATATGTTGTATTTCTTAAAAACCTTAAGTGAATTTAATCAACTTAAGTTGGATGAATATATTCTGGTTCAAAGAGAATATATTGATTGTAAATATATTCAGGTATATTTTCAAAATTCATTAGATAAATTATTACAACTATATAAAGATTATAAAAATAGAACAACATAAAAATGCCGCAAACTCCACTACCACCAAACTATAGGGGCGATCAAGGTATATACAATCCGTTATATCCTAAAGATAATTCGCCTAAAAAGGCGCTGAGTCATGATCAAATGGATTATAATCTTGATCTTATTGGTCAAGTTATTAAAGGATACCGTGTGATGGGAACAGGCCCACAAGGGGCTATTGACCCAACTAACGACGTTGAAAAAGTATTAAAATTATATCAAGTATTATCGACTGATACCGATCTTATTGAAGCGGGCGCAGTTGCCGATGATTATGTATGGGTTCCTAGTTATGCTGGTGGTGGTACCGGCGGAGATCAAGGACCTCAAGGATCAATTGGACCACAAGGTTTCCAAGGTTCTACTGGCCCACAGGGTGTTAGAGGATTCCAAGGATTTCAAGGATTTCAAGGAGACCAAGGTTTCCAAGGAGATCAAGGTTTTCAAGGTATTAATGGCGTACAAGGAGATCAAGGTTTCCAAGGTACTCAAGGAGATACTGGTCTTAAAGGAGATCAAGGATTCCAAGGTATTGATGGTGTACAAGGAGATCAAGGTTTCCAAGGTACTCAAGGAGATACTGGTCTTAAAGGAGATCAAGGATTCCAAGGTATTGATGGTTTAACGGGTCAACAGGGTTTCCAAGGAGATCAAGGTCTTAAAGGAGATCAAGGAGATCAAGGTTTCCAAGGTTTCCAAGGTATTCAAGGTGCTAAAGGAGATCAAGGTTTCCAAGGTATTCAAGGTGCTAAAGGAGATCAAGGAGATCAAGGTTTTAAAGGAGATCAAGGAGATCAAGGAGATACAGGTCAATTAGGAGACCAAGGTTTTCAAGGATTCCAAGGAGCTCAGGGAACACAAGGTTTCCAAGGAGATCAAGGTTTCCAAGGAGATAGAGGTTTCCAAGGTTATCAAGGTATTCAAGGTTTCCAAGGAATTAAAGGAGACCAGGGAGATACGGGTCAATTAGGAGATCAAGGTTTCCAAGGATTCCAAGGAGCACAGGGTTATCAAGGAGATCAAGGAGATCAAGGTATTAAAGGTGATCAAGGAGATAGAGGTTTCCAAGGTTATCAAGGAATTCAAGGTTTCCAGGGTACTAAGGGAGACCAAGGAGATACAGGTCAATTAGGTGATCAAGGTTTCCAAGGTTTTCAAGGATCTAAAGGAGATCAAGGAACACAAGGAACACAAGGAACTCAAGGTTTCCAAGGAGACAGAGGTTTCCAAGGTTATCAAGGAATTCAAGGTTTCCAGGGTACTAAGGGAGACCAAGGAGATACAGGTCAATTAGGTGATCAAGGTTTCCAAGGTACTCAAGGTACACAAGGTTCTCAAGGAACACAGGGATTCCAAGGAATCAAAGGTGATCAAGGAGACAGAGGTTTCCAAGGTTATCAAGGTATTCAAGGTTTCCAAGGAGCTAAAGGTGACCAAGGAGATACAGGTCAATTAGGAGACCAAGGTTTCCAAGGATTTCAAGGAACGCAAGGAACACAAGGTTTCCAAGGAGCTAAAGGTGACCAAGGAGATACAGGTCAATTAGGAGACCAAGGTTTCCAAGGTTTCCAAGGAACACAAGGAACACAAGGTTTCCAAGGAATACAGGGTCTTAAAGGTGATCAAGGTTCTCAAGGAACTCAAGGTTTCCAAGGAATACAAGGTCTTAAAGGAGATCAAGGAGATACAGGTCAATTAGGAGACCAAGGTTTCCAAGGATTCCAAGGAACACAAGGAACGCAAGGTTTCCAAGGAACTATAGGAGAACAAGGTAATCAAGGAGATCAAGGTTCTCAAGGAACTCAAGGTTCTCAAGGAACACAAGGTCTTAAAGGAGATCAAGGAGATACCGGTCAATTAGGAGACCAAGGTTTCCAAGGATTCCAAGGAGCACAAGGTTCTCAAGGAACACAAGGTTTCCAAGGAACACAGGGTCTTAAAGGTGATCAAGGTTTCCAAGGAACACAGGGTATTCAAGGTTTCCAAGG
>Ga0222713_10003001_pt1 | contig 17679 bp, 16 predicted proteins | sample C33_649DmetaG_FD_165061 | JGI IMG/M metagenome (GOLD analysis project Ga0222713, IMG submission 165061) | Estuarine water microbial communities from San Francisco Bay, California, United States - C33_649D | ecosystem: Environmental > Aquatic > Marine > Unclassified | place: USA: California...
CCACGTTCAGGGGAGCATTACGGAATGACCGACGTCATGTCGCCATGGTCCGGAGCCGTAGCCACCTGAGCCAACTTCCATGATACTGTATATAATTACAGTATTATGACCTACTCCAGCACCCCGCCCCGCAGATCTTCCCCATCGCGCCGGATTCCCATCGGCGTGCCGCTGTCACCCGCACTGAACCAGACCAGACAGGCATTACCGCTGGGCGCAGGCCGGGTCGCCGCCGGCTTCCCCTCTCCGGCAACCGATCACGTCGAGCAGCGCCTGGATCTGAGCGAATACCTGGTGCTGCATCCGGAAGCGACTTTTTTTCTGCGCGTCAAAGGCGATTCGATGACCGGCGCCGGCATCCACCATGGCGACCTGCTGATTGTTGACCGGTCGCTGTCCCCGGCATCGGGTCGCGTCGTTGTCGCCACGCTGAACGGCGAACTGACCGTCAAACGCCTGCAGCGCAGCCGCGGCAAACTCACGCTGAAAGCGGAAAACCCGGCCTACCCCGATCTCGCCGTCAGCGACGAACACGACTTCCAGATCTGGGGCGTGGTCGCGCACGTCGTGCACACGCCATGACTACGACCATCGCACTGGTCGACGGCAACAATTTTTATGTCTCCTGCGAACGGGTGTTCAATCCGGCGCTGGAATGCCGGCCGGTTGTCGTGCTGTCGAACAATGACGGCTGCGTGGTCTCGCGGAGCAATGAAGCCAAGGCGCTGGGCATCCGGATGGGCGTGCCGTTTTTTGAAATCCGCAGCTTCATCAAAAGCCACGGCCTGACCTGGCTCAGCTCCAATTACGCGCTCTACGGCGACATGAGTGCGCGCATGATGGCACTGCTCGGCGAGTTCGCGCCGCGCCAGGAAATTTATTCGATCGATGAATGTTTTCTCGATTTCACCGGAACGCCGGGAAAAGTCCGCGATCATGGCCGAAGCATCCGTCGTCGAGTACGCCAATACCTAGGCATCACCACCTGCACCGGGATCGGTACATCCAAAACGCTTGCCAAACTGGCGAATCACGTCGCCAAGACACATCGGCAATACCAAGGGGTCTTTGACTGGGAGCAATTATCGCTGCTGGAACAGGAGGCACTGATGGACACGCTCGATGTCGGCGAAATCTGGGGCATCGGCCGCAGACTCTCCCCGCAATTGAAGGCGATGAGCATCCATACCGTGCTTGACATGAAGCGCGCGAACGCCACGCTGATGAGAAAACGGTTCAGCGTTCTGCTGCAGCGTACCGTTGCCGAACTCAACGGCGAATCCTGCATGAATCTGGATGACGTCGCAGAGCCTAAATCACAGATCCTCGCCAGCCGGAGTTTCGGCAGACCGGTGACTGCACTGCAGGAATTGCGCGAAGCCGCATCCAGCCACATTATCCGTGCGGCGGAACGGCTGCGGTCACAACACTCGTCCTGCTCACAGGTCACCGTGTTCATGCATACCAATCGTTTCCGCAATAACGACCCGCAATACAACCCCGCGATACTGGTACCGCTTACCGTCGCGACCGATGACACCCGGCGGCTGATTGCCGCGGCGATGTCGGGCCTGGAGAGCATTTACCGCACGGGATTCCGCTACAAAAAAATCGGCGTCATGCTGACCGGCTTGCAACCGGTGCACGCCGTTCAGGATGATCTTTTCTCGACTGTCGAGCAGCCGCGAGCCACACGCCTGATGAGCACCATGGATCGCATCAACCGGATTTATGGCATGAACACGGCGACGTTTGCCAGCGCGGGAATCGACCAACCCTGGCGCATGCAGACCGCGCAGAAATCACCGCGTTACACAACGTCCTGGAATGAATTGCCGCAGGCCCGTTGACAATGACTGAATTGTCAGCGCCGGTTCGCCGCCGAACCGCTTTGCCACAAATGGCTCCACCAGTACCAGGCAATCAACGCCGTCGTTAACAACCCAAAAAGACTGTAAGCCGTGGCCATCAGGCCATAGCCGAAATGCGCAATCAACTGTCCCGCCAGCAGCAGCCCCGGCAGATTGCCGTAAATTGCCAGCATGCGGATGCCCATGATGCGCCCGCGATAGCGTTCATCGGAAGTGCGCAGCAGCAGCGTGCTGATCGGGATCAGGCCCATGGTCTGCATGATGCCGGCAATGAACAACAGCGGAATGCCTTCCGCCGGACTGCGCGTCTGCGCGAACAGCAGCAGCATGCCCAGCCAGGCCGCGCCGAAGACCAGCATTGCACGCGCCGGCGCAAAAGAACCGCCGAAGCGGCTCATGATGATGGATCCGAACAGCGCACCGCTGGCCCCTGCCGCCACCATCGTACCCAGCGTGGTCTGGCTCGCGCCGTAAACCTCCTTGGCGACATAAGGCATCAGCCCGGTAAACAGCGGAAATGCGGTGAGGTTGAGCAGGAAAGCAAAAAACATCGTTGCGCGAAGATGCGGCGCGCGCCAGACATAACTCATGCCCTCTTTCAGATCGCGCCAGGGCGTGGCCTGCTGCACGGCAGCCGCGTGGCTGGCACTGCGCGACTCGATCACGCGGGTGCTCAGCAGCAGGCTGATGCCGTAAAAGATGACCACGAACACATAGGCCCAGGACATGCCCAGCATTGCGACTAGGCCGGCGCCAGTCAGCGCGCCGGCGATGCGCGCCGAATCCTGCGTGGTGCGCTGGATACTCATCGCCGGCATCAGATGCGCCGGGGGCACGGTTTCGCCGACCAGCGCCGTGCGCATGCCGATATCCGAGGGTTTGACCAAGCCGAGCACTGCCGTGGTCATCAGCACCAGCGTCGGCGTCACTGTGTCCATGAAGGCAGCGACCATCAGCACCGAAGCCAGGGTTGCATACAGTCCGCGCATCGCACAAAGCACAATGCGATGACCGATGCGATCGCCCATCACGCCGAACATCGGCGACAACAGGGTACCGACATACTGCAGCGACGCAAAAACCGTCAGCATCAGCACCGACCGGGTCTCGACCAGCACATACCAGCCGAGAATCAGCATTTCCATTTCCATCGCCCAGGACGCGGCCAGATCGGCCGGCCACTGGAAGCGGAAAGAACGGACACGGAACGGCGCCAGCGCCGGGCTGCGGACAGCTCCGCCGGATGCGCTCATGGCATCAATCCAGCACCATCAGCCAATCAACCGCAGTAACGCCCTGCGGGCCGGCCAGCACCGGGTTCAAATCGAGTTCGGCGAGCCGCGGCCCCGCCGCCGCGCCAAACCGCGACACCGCGCTGACCATCTGCGCCAGCGCCTGTTTGTTGACCGGCGGCTTGCCACGCACGCCATCGAGCACGGCCCTGCTTTTTAATTCATCGAGCATGCGCATCGCTTCGCCTTCGGTCACCGGCGCCACGCGGAACACCACGTCCTTGAACACTTCGATCAGCACGCCGCCCAGGCCCACCATCACCACGGGACCGAAAGAAGCGTCGCGTTTGAGGCCGATCACCAGCTCCACATCGCCCTGCGCCATCGCCTGTACCAGCACGCCGCTGATGTGGACACCGGCCTTGTAGACTTTGGCATTGGCGACCAGTTGAGAGAAAGCCGTGCGTACCGCATCCGCATCCTTCAGATTCAGGGCAACACCTTTCGCTTCGGTTTTATGCAGGATATCGGGCGACTCGATTTTCAGCACTACCGGGTAACCCAGCGACTGCGCCGCAGCGACCGCCTCATCCGCCGTCGTCGCAAGCTTCGCGGCCGCCGTCTGCACGCCGCAGCTTTGCAGCAGCGCCTGACCTTCGAGACTCGACACCGCACCGGACTGCGCCGGCAGCTTCAGTTTTGGCAGTTGCAATGCCGCACGTGCAGGGGCATCAGCCATCCAGTTGCGCCGGGCTTCGGCATAACGCACGATGGCGCCCACCGCATCGACCGCGGCTTCGGCACTGCGCAGCACCGGAATGCCGGCAGCACGCATCTTTTCACCGGCAGCATCGGGCATGCCCATCCAGCACACGATGAACGGCTTTGTCGTCCGCGCTTTAGCCTCGACGAAATTCTGTACGTTCATGTCGGCCTGCTTTTCCGAGAACGACAGCCAGGCAATGGCCACATCCACCCTGGGATCGGACAGCAGGATATTGATGCTCTCGCGCATCAGGTTCGGGTTCACCAGTCCCTGCGCGGTGATATCCACCGGATTGCCGGTGGAACCGAAGGCCGGCACCACCTTGCGCAACGCCGTTGTGGTCGCCTCACCGAGTGTGGCAACGTTGAGGCCGATTTCTTCGGCCCGGTCTGCCATCAGCGCACCGGCGCCGCCGGAGCGCGTGATGATGCCGATACCGTTGCCGGCCGGTAGTGGGCAGTTTGAAAATATCTCAACAAAATCAAGTAGTTGCTCATCACTGCGGGCGCGGATGATACCGCGCTGGCGAATCACGCCATCAAACACCGCATCCTCGCCCGCGAGCGAACCGGTATGCGAGGCAATCGCCTTCGCGCCGGCGCGGGTGCGTCCAACCTTGGTCAGTATCAGCGGTTTGCAGCGTTGCATCGCATCCTCGGCAACCTGCAACAAGCCCGTACCGTTTTTCAAACCTTCGATATAACCGGCGCCGACCTTGATCTGCGGTTCGGCAATGATCGCGCCCATGACATCGACAAACTGGATATCGCTTTCATTGCCGGTGTTGACGAAGAATCCGAAATTGAGACCGCGCTTGCGTGCCACGCCAGCCGTTGCCGTACCCAATGCACCGGACTGCGTGACAAAGGCCGCCGGTCCTTGCGGCGTCGGCCCCAGCGAAAACTGGCTGAAAGTCGCCATCACGTTCTCGAACACATTGACCAGTCCCAGGCAGTTCGGGCCAAGGATGCGCACACCGCTGTCGCGGATCGCCTGTTTCAGCTCGGCTTCAAGACGAACACCATCACCGCCCACTTCACTGAAGCCGGAACTGAACACCACGGCCGCCTTGACGCCCTTGCGCCCGAGTTCGCGCAGGGTGTCGGGCACATGACGCGCCGGTACCGCCACTACCGCGAGATCCACGGAACCGGGGATGGAAGCGATGTCCGGATAACAGGGCCGATCCAGCAGCGTCTGGTATTTCGGATTGACCGGAATGATGCGCCCGGCATAACCCTTGTCAACCAGCGCCTTGAAGGTGCGGCCGTTGATCTTGTTGAAGTCGCTGGATGCGCCGATGACGGCAATCGATTGCGGGTGAAGCAGCGCACGGATGGCGTCGTTCATTGTTTGGACTCGGTTAAATAAAATAAGGTTGGCCGAAGATAGCCGCTGCACATGCCCGGGTCAAACCGGACTCGTGATAGATTCGACAGTACGGACTGCGCAAAACAAGAGGAGGAACCATGAAAAAAATCATTCAATGCGGTATTGCCGGGGCACTGATGGCCTGCGCGACGCTCGCAGGCGCGCAGACGGCGCAGAACTATCCTTCACGCTCCATACGCATGATCATTCATTTCCCGCCGGGCGGACCGACCGATTTTGTCGGCCGCGCACTGGGACAAAAGCTGACTGAAGCCTGGAAACAGCAGATCATCGTCGAGAACCGCCCCGGTGCGGGCGGCGTGATCGGCGTCGAAACCGTGCTGCGGGCGCCTGCCGACGGCTACACCCTGCTCTTCGGCACATCAGGCTCGCTGGCGCTGGCGCCCGCGCTGCAGAAACTACCCTATAACGTTTTCACCGACCTCGCGCCAATCGTGCTCACCGTAATCAATCCACAGGTCCTCGTCGTCCACCCTTCGCTCCCGGTGCGTTCTGTCCAGGATCTGATCAAGCTCGCCAAAAGCAAGCCGGGCCAGATCAACTACGGGTCGGTCGGCCCGGGCAGCCCCCAGCACATGGGCATGGAATTGCTGAAATCGATGACCGGCACCAACCTGCTGCATGTGCCATACAAAGGCACTTCTCCCGCGATGACTGATCTGATATCCGGTCAGATCACCGTGATGTTCAACAGCATTCCGACTGTTCTGGCGCAGATGCAGGCCGGACGTATGCGCGGCATCGCCGTCGGTAGCGCAAACCGATCGCCGGCGATTCCGGATATTCCGACTGTCGCCGAATCCGGTGTCAAAGGCTTTCAGTACGCTACCTGGTACGCGCTGATGGGACAGGCCGCCCTGCCCAAGGACATCGTTGCCAAAATCAATGCCGAATCCGTGAAGGCCCTGTCCGAACCCGAAATGGCCAAGCGGCTATCAAGTCAGGGCGCGGAACCTTCGCCCGGCACCCCGGAAGCGCTGGGAAAATTCATGCGCGACGAATACGAAAACTGGGTAAAAGTGATCAAGACCGCGAACATCAAGCTCGAATGACCACCGCATCGCCGCGGCGGCGATCAGCGCAGCCCGGCGATGTGTTTGAGCAGGCCCTGTGCGGCCAGCTCAACCAGGTCCAGCACTTCCTCAAAGCCCTGTGCCCCGCCATAGTAGGGATCGGGTACATCACGACGGCCGGCCTCCGGCGCGAATTCCAGAAACAGTTTCACGCGCTCGCGATAGTGTGCCGGGCATATCCTGCGCAGGGCTGCGAGATTCACTTCGTCCATCGCCAGCACGTAATCAAACGCTGCAAAATCATCCTGATTGACCTGGCGGGCTCTCAAAGCACTGAGATCGTAACCGCGCCTACCGGCGGCAGCCTGCGAACGTGCATCCGGCGGCTCACCAATATGGTAATCATGGGTGCCAACCGATTCAGACTCGATGTCAGCAGACAGCCCATTCTTCCCGACCAGATGCTTGAACACGCCTTCGGCAGTCGGCGAGCGGCAGATATTGCCCATGCAGACAAAAAGCACACGCGTCGCCATTGTTATTATGCCGCTTCGATGAACAAACGCTGCTTCAGCACATGCAGCTCATCACGCAACTTTGCCGCCTTCTCGAACTCCAGATTGCGCGCCGCATCGAGCATCTCTTTCTCGACACGTTTGATTTCGCGGGTCATGTCCTTGGTGCCCATGGCATCGTAGCGGGCCTGGTTCTGCGCCGCCTTCAGTTCCATGCGTGCGCCTTCCTGGTTGTAAACGCCGTCGATGATGTCCTTGATGCGTTTGGTCACGCCGACCGGGGTGATGCCGTGCGCCAGATTGTGCGCAACCTGCTTGGTGCGGCGACGGTCGGTTTCGTCCATTGCCTTGCGCATCGAATCGGTGATGCGGTCGGCATACAGAATGGCCTTGCCGTTGAGATGGCGCGCCGCGCGGCCGATGGTCTGGATCAGCGAGCGCTCCGACCGCAGGAAACCCTCCTTGTCGGCATCCAGTATCGCGACCAACGACACTTCCGGCAGGTCGAGACCTTCGCGTAGCAGGTTGATGCCTACCAACACGTCGAACTCGCCGAGGCGCAGATCGCGGATGATCTCGACCCGCTCTACGGTATCGATGTCGGAGTGCAGGTAACGCACCTTGATGCCGTGTTCCGCCAGATAGTCGGTGAGGTCTTCGGACATGCGCTTGGTCAGCGTCGTCACCAGCACCCGCTCGCCGGCGGTGATGCGCAGATTGATTTCCGACAGCAGGTCATCGACCTGGGTGGTTGCCGGCCGCACTTCCAGCACCGGATCAACCAGTCCGGTCGGCCGCACCACCTGCTCAACCACCTGCCCCTGGTGCATGCGTTCGTATTCCGCCGGCGTTGCCGACACGAACACCACGCGACGCATGAACTTCTCGAATTCATCAAAACGCAGCGGCCGGTTGTCCAGCGCCGACGGCAGCCGAAAACCATAGCCGACGAGGTTTTCCTTGCGCGCACGATCGCCCTTGTACATGCCGCCCACCTGCGGAATCGTCACATGGCTTTCGTCGATGAACATCAGCGCATCGGGCGGCAGATAGTCGATCAGCGTCGGCGGCGGCTCCCCCGGCCGGCGGCCGGAGAGATGCCGTGAATAGTTTTCAATGCCCTTGCAGAATCCCATCTCATTGAGCATTTCCAGGTCAAAACGGGTGCGCTGCTCGATACGCTGCGCCTCCACCAACTTGTGATCCCCGGTGAAGGTTTCGATGCGTTCACGCAGCTCGACCTTGATCGCCTCAATCGCCCGCAGCGTCGTTGCGCGCGGCGTTACGTAATGGCTGGACGGGTAGACGGTAAACCGTGATACACGCTGCAGGATATGGCCGGTCAGCGGATCGAAGATCTGGATGCTTTCGACCTCATCATCAAACAGCGAGACCCGCACCGCGGTCTCGGAGTTTTCCGCCGGAAAGATGTCGAGTACGTCGCCGCGCACGCGGAACACACCGCGCTTGAACTCGAATTCGTTGCGGTCGTACTGCATTTCGGTCAAGCGCTTGATTGCGTCGCGCTGCGGCAGTTTTTCGTTCTCGCGCAGGTGCAGGATCATACCGTGGTAATCCGACGGATCGCCGATACCGTAAATCGCCGATACTGTGGCGACAATGATCACGTCGGGTCGCTCCAGCAGCGCCTTGGTTGCCGACAGGCGCATCTGTTCAATATGTTCGTTGATGTTCGAGTCTTTCTCGATGAACAGGTCTTTCGACGGCACATAGGCTTCCGGCTGGTAGTAATCGTAGTACGATACGAAATACTCCACCGCATTCTCGGGATAGAACTCGCGCATCTCGGCATAGAGCTGCGCCGCCAGCGTCTTGTTGGGGGCCATGATCAGCGCGGGACGGCCCATGCGGCCGATGACATGCGCCATGGTGTAAGTCTTGCCGGAACCGGTGACGCCGAGCAGCGTCTGGAACGACAGACCGTCGCGCAACCCTTCAGTCAGCTTGTTGATGGCTTCGGGCTGGTCCCCGGCCGGCGCAAACGTCTGGTGCAGACGATAAGGGCTGTTGGGGAAGGTGACGATTTCCATGGGCGGCAGACGAAAGGAGCAATTTTAACAAATCGCGTAGCGCAGAGCCGCCAATTCCCGCGCACTGCACCGGATCAAACCGATCAGTCCCGGCGATTCGACTTCAATCTTTAACTAAATCAAAGTAAAGCGGTCCTCAAGAACTAAAATCGTCTTAGCCCAATCTGACAAGAGCAAGAATATGGGCGCTACCAATGGCCATGAACCCAAAAACGGGAAACCCTTCCCCATCGCGCTGATGCCGCTGCCTGACGGCCTGAGCATCGCTTGTCAGCGCATCCTTGCCAATCTGGCGTTTGCGGTAATTGTCTGGCTGACGGGCATCAGTTACGTGCTGCTGCTGGTATTCGCGCTGACCTGGTGGAAGTTTCCGGGTTACGTTTGAGCCAATAGCGCAGACTTGGCATAACCGGAAATATGAATAGCGGTGCGATTGGCTGCATTATTTATTTATAAACAATAAGTTATGTAATTTTCCAATAGTGATGCTGTAAAACTTGCCACGACGATCCAGATTGTCATATTGTCTGACAATCCTGCAAAAGTCAGCCGCTATGCCCAAAGCCCCACTGCTGGAGATCCCCAAATTCGGCGCCCTCCCCCTACGCCAGCAGGCAGAACATGCCATACGTCAGGCACTCATCGAGGGGCAATTTCTGCCCGGCCAGCGAATCACCGAGCGCGAACTGACTGCCGGTCTGGGCGTATCCCGGACTCTGATCCGCGAAGCCCTCCGCCAACTTGAGTTCGAAGGCTTGATCAGCGTGATCCCCAACCGCGGCACCGTCGTGCGCGAACTCAACAGTGATGAAATCCAGGATCTGTATGCCATCCGCGCGGTTCTTGAGGGTCTCGCGGCAAGAACATTTACGGAAAAAGCCGGGGAGCAGCAATTGCAGTTACTCGGCAAAGCTGCCCAAGACACCATCAAGGCCTATCAGTCCGGCGATTCCACTGCGGCGTTGGAAGGTAAAAACCGGTTCTACGATATTCTCGTGGAAGGCGCCGCCAGCCCGCCCCTGTCTACCATGCTCGGCACTCTTCAAACGAGATTCCGGCAATGGCGAGCCGTTGGCATCAAGCATCCGCAACGCTCCCCCGCAAGACCGCAGGAAGCCATCGCCGGCATCCAGGCGATCTGGGAAGCCGTCAACCGGCGTGATGCGGCAAGCGCAGAATCCGCAACGCGAGATGAAGCCCGGCGCGGTGCGGCCGAACTGTTGCGCGTCATTGCATTAGCGCCGAAAGCTGTTGCAGCCCGACACTGAAGCCCCTTTTCCCAATGCCGTTCAACCGGCAAACCGTTGGAGAACCATGATGGCAAGACTGAGTTACGTTGATCCAGAAACCATAACTGATCCGCAAATACGTCGATGGCTGGATGATGCTGTCACCGCTGGCAGGCCCGGTCCCGAAAATCAGGCCATACGCGCACACCAACCTGATGTGATGCGCTCATTCACGTTGACGCGAGAAATGCTGTTCGACAACAACGCCGGCATCGTCGAACATGACCTCAAGGAACTGCTGAGGGCTTACATCGCGCATACCATCGAATGCGGCTACTGAAGCAATCAAGGTACCGCGCGGTCCGCGCGGGATGCGAACGACCGGATGTTCGAATTGATGCAATACGAAAAATCAGAAAAATTCACGCTACGAGAAAAAATTGCACTGCGTTATGCCGACGCCATCATGTACGATCCCAATCAGGCCGACGATATACTGTGGGCCCAACTGAAGAGAGAATTCTCCGAAGCCGAAATTGTTGAAATCGGCTACTGGATTGGCTTCACTTTTGGCGGCCAGCGATGGCTGAAGACCTTGTCTGCAAAACAAGGGGAATTCGATGCCTATCTCAAGGCTAACAAAGCCACCTCCTAAAGTTCTGGTCGTCCGGCGATGTCAAAGTCAGTGCAATCCGCTCAACACACATTCCGGGCCACACCCCTTAACGGATGGATACCGCGGCGGACAGCTTCGTAACCGGCATTGACGCTGGCAACGACCTGCTTGCCCTGCCACGCAACTCCACGATATTGATCAATGTCAGCCTTAAGTCCACTTTATAGACAATATAGGGTGGATGCCCACTCACCGGATACGGTGCTGTGGTACGAGTCTGCCCAAAAAATCGGGAAAGTTAAGTATAATTTCGAAGCAATTCATCAACGAATTGTTATGAATTCTGGTAACTGCTTCTTTTCTGATTTTTCACCAATCCCGGAGGGTATAAATTGAAATTCGGTAAATCGATTTTTGCGGTAGCTGCTGTTGCATTTTTTGCGGCTGGTCAGGTCCATGCTCAACCCGGATCGCGCGTATGCGGCTGGTATTCCGATGCCGAAAAAAACAAGAAGGGCAACTTTGCCTTTGTTTATGAGTCCCGCGAAGCGGATGTTTCGGACAAGAAACAGTGCGAAAAATTCATCGACGAGATGAGGAAGGCCATCAACACCAAGCAAGAATTGGCAATGTTTAAAGAAATGCCTTGGGACAAGGTCGGTCATGGCACCAAGTGCGAATCACTCGGTGCGCGCTTTGTTGACGGCAAACAATACAAAAGCAATGACATGTGCGACTACATGGCAGCCAAAGGCCACGGCTACATGGTTATGAAGACCATGGAGATAGACCAGGCTACGGGAAAGCCCATACTGGTAAACAAACAGCCTGTTATCACCACCACCTACAAGAAGCTGTAATACTTTCTGCACTTGTTTAACGTGGTCACATAAAAAACCCGCCTCGGCGGGTTTTTTATTTCTAGCTTCGGCTACCGTAATGCATGATAGCCTGTCCCTGTTCATTCCATGAAATTTCGAAGCCGCAGAGACCGCTTCTGAGGGCTTCTACGCTCTCTTCAAATCGCCCCAGGGCAACCGCTTTGACGCGGGTGAGCCCACCCTCCGGTCTGCTGCCGAGATTTTGAACAAGAATCAGACGTTCATACCCGCCATAGAGAAGTGTCGCCTGCATGACCAGGAAACCTGTGCCAAGGAGGTTTTTAAGGCTTTTGAAATTTCTGGGAGACACTGTGACGCCAATGACATCCCGTCCAAGACGGCGTGCGTAACTCATTCGCTCGGCGATCAACGCATGATGTATCCCGCGAAACTGCCATTTCGGGTGGACGGCAACCCCGTCAAATAAGCAAAATCTTTTTCGACTAGCCGGATCAATTTCAAGTAAATCTGCAACCTTGTGAGTGGCGGAATTTGAAACTGTCAGAACAGCGTAGGCGACAAGGTCCCCTTCTCCCGAAAATCCCCCGACAACGAAGCCATCATTGATCTGCTCACGGATAAACTCCAGAGACTCTCTGCGAACAATGTTGTTGGACAGATGGCTGGTTGCAGCGCAATGAACTGCAAAGGCGGCTTCCGCATCGGACCCCAGCAGCAATCGACACGATATGCCATCACTGATTTCCGCACCACTCATGAAATTACTTCGGCAAAATTCACGACCTTCAGTGAAGGATACAAGTTGAGCTGGGCAGCAACATTCATGTTTACTATGTATGAAAACGATGGCAACGTTTCAACCTCGATTTCATGGGGTTTTTTGCCGCCCTGGAGGATTAAGGCAGCCTTGTATGCCGCAAGCTGACCAACGTTGCGATAAGGCGAGACAAGACCAAATAATGCTTTGCCATCGCGCAGCATGACTTCTGTAGCCGAATAAACCGGAACTCTCAGTTGAAGCGCCGTTTCAGTGACCAGCTTGCGGTTCTGCCCAAGGAAGCTGTCTGCGCCCAAGTACAGGAAATCCGGCTGTCGACGCGCAATTTCGCCGATCAGGGCAGGCAGTGATGATTCGATCGGACGCTTCTTCTCATCAAGGGGTACTGGAAACTCGATAAGCGTGAATTTTGCCCGATTGCTGATTTCCTTGAGCTCGTCCACGCTCTGTTTGGAGTTTGATTCGGCAGGATTGAATGCCACGGCAAGTGTCTTGAAACTGCGATAAGCACGTATGGCATCAATCTGTCGTTCGATAGGAACGACGTGCGAAACGCCGGTAATGTTACGTCCACTGGCGCCGCGCTTGGCTATTAACCCTGCGCCCTCGGGGGAGGACACCATTGTGAATACGATGGGTATGTCAGTCACGTGCTTTTTCGGATCAATTTTTCCGATTGCACCACACACAGCCACAGTGACCGGCGTTCCCCAGAGATAGATCAGATCGGGTTGCATCGCCCGCGCCTCACGAATCAGCTCGGGTACGCGATTCACATCGCGGTCGACATTGCGGACGATGAATTCCGCGGCAATCCCCTTGGAAAGGAAATAGTCCTTGAAACCAAGCTCAACCGGCGTTTCACCTCGAAAAAGAATCATGTAGATGCGGAATGGTTTGCCATTTGCCGCAAGTAAAGATCCAAAGGGAAGTCCGAAAGCACCGGCGACGCCCGCCCTCAAGACGCCCCTGCGATTCAATTTCATCGGGCGATCCTTTCATCGCGTTTCCGTAGCCATATTGTTATGAGCAGGCAGAAGATCGTCGACGACACCATTACAAAACCCAGAATGGAAATCGCGCTAACGGGCCCCATGCGAAGAGCAATAATACCTGCAATTACCGGGCCGAGCGCACCGCCGATTCTCTCGATCAGGCGGAACAGTCCAAGTGCGCTACTTGCATTCTCATGACCATTTATCGTTTCCACGGAACGGGAGATCAAGGTAAGTTGGGAGGAAATGCTCATTGCCTGCCCCAAGCCTAGCCCCACGATACCCAACAGTACCATTCTCGATGAGGGTTCAAGAGCGATCGGCAGCAAGCAAATGCCCGATATCAAGCCACCGGCAATTACCAGCGGAAAATGACACTGATAGCGGTCGCCGATCATGGAAAACAAAGGCATCGCCAACAGAGCTATAACCCCGTAAACAATTGCGAAACGGCCGATTTCGGAATTGGAGCTGCCGAAATTTGCTAGGACAACCGGGGTCAGGAAAATCAGAAATCCGCTGAGCAATATCTTGGCTGGGATCGCGGCAAAAATCGATATGGCCATGAAACGGCTATTACGTAACAGACTGGTGCCACCCGCGTAGGCATCCTTGCTGTTTTCTTTGCGGTTTGATGCGTTACCGTTTACAGCAAGTATCTTCCAGGCCAAAGGCAGCGCGAATACAGAGAGCAGGGCCGCGACTGCGAGAACTCCGCTGAAACCCATGGAGTCGGCGAGCACACCTCCAACTGCCGGCGCGCAGACTTCGGAGACCATGATGGCGCTGACAAAGGTCGCAATGCCACGGCTGCGGTTTTCAGCATTTGTGTTGTCGACGACATAGCCTTGGCAGGACATGAACATCAACGCATACCCTACACCCTCAATCACCCTGGAAACTACCAGCACCCAGAAATTTCCGGCCAGCGCCGTTCCCAGAAGCCCGCCAGCCATAAGTAATGCACCCAACATATAACTGTTACGACGCCCATAAGTATCAGACCAGCGGGCTGCGTAAGGCATGCAAAGCGCCATACTGGCGAGATAAGCGGTGATCGGGATGCTTGAGGACAGTTCCGGGGACAGTGTCGATGACTGATCGGCGATTTCGCCCAGATAAACGGGAAGAAACGGTCTCGACAGCATCGATGCAAACATAAAAATGAACGTTAGGATCCGCACCCTCACGACATCTTTAGCGTTGTCGCTTACATCCGCTTCTTGGCGTATGCGCAAGCGTTCGCCAATGGATTCCAGCGTTGCCACAGCGGATTGCACCCTGCTTTGAGGTAGCCCCCGTGCGATATCAATCATGCTGGAGTAAGTCTCATTGATCCGCTCGGTAATCCGATCAAGCCGCGCATTCAGTCTGGCTGCGATGCCACCGCTGCTGCTTTTGGCCGGGTTGCTGAAATCGCCGCGGGCCATACGCTCAATCCGGTTTGCCGCTGCTTTAAGCGGTCCAATAAAGTTCCCGGTCAGTAATGCAAGCAGGATTTCGAAACCAATCAACAGGCTCGCGAACAGCACAATTACCACGTCATACTTGAGGTCACTCACCTTGCGTTCCGAGTAGTCAGGATCGAACCCGACATGTATAAGTGCCTTGTCGATTTCTTCTTGTTGCAGAACTTTGACGGCAGTGTTTCGGTAACTACGGCTTGCACTTGGGTTACCAGTTTCGCTCGCAACCGTGATGATAGCCGGGACACCCAGTGTGCTCGTGATTTCCGAAAGCGATGCTGATAGTCCCTGCTGCAGTCCCCTGCTGTCGATACCCCTACTGACAAGAATATTGCCGTCAAGCTTGCTAAGGGCCAGATAGGAGATACCTTCGGTCTGTCCGAGAACTTCATCAAAAAATATTTCTACCCCATACAATTCCTCGAGCGGCACGCCGTAGTCGAGGGCACGCGCGATTTTTGTCGATAACGAGACGCTGATCGACAACGCCTTCCTGTCGAGTTCGGGGACAAGTTTTCCCTTAATACCTGGCCAGCTGCTGATGGAAACACCCGCCTGGGAAACCAGCATCAATAGCAACATGAACACAAAGAAGCTTCGTGCCGCGACCACGTAAAGCTGTTTTCTGATCAAAGTCATTGCTGCACCAGCGCCTTTTCGGTTTCACGAATTTCCTGAATGGCGAGCCGTGCGGCTGCGAGCGCTGGCTGGACCGTTCCGTCAGCTTTGCCGGTGACCGAGGTGTCACTGTTCTCCATAGACCCCAATTCCAGCGAATGCTCAATGACGCCAATCTTTCTGACCGCCTTGCTTACCAGCAGATGCACGCCGAATGCGCCAATAAGGATGCTCAGTATGATCGCCGCCGAATTGACGGGCACCAAGGCTTTGAATACTTCGCGCATGGTTTCATCGTGCAAGTCCCGCGAGTAGCGGACGGCCAGCGCTCCCGAGAAATCCTCTGTAATACCTAGCAGCGGTGCCACCAGCAGGAAAGAATCGGGGGCAAGGATCTCGAGCGTCTTCTGTTTCTTGATCACGCTGGCACGCCAATTTTTTGGGGCTGAACCCAGCCCCGCCCCTTGCCCCGCCTTAAAGATTGGCGTTCCTGTATGGTCAAGCACATCGATGGAGAGGATCGAAGAGTCCTTTCTTGAGGCAAAAGTGATGACTTCCTGAGCATTGGCGATTGCTTTTACCGGCAGGCCCAGGCGCAACCCGTTCTCCAGATTTGCCCTGATGTCGTCAACGGAAAACTTCATGCGAGACATCTCGACCTGGATCAGATGTTTCTGGAACTTTGCATAATTCAAATAACCGTTAAAAGCGATCGCAAAGGTCGCGATAGCAATAACAGGCAGCGTAATGTGCAGCGAAAGACCGATAGGTTTCATGTTTGATCAGACTGCCCCTTGCTCAGGGCAGTTTTATTCCTTCAAGCAGGGTTTGCATTTCCGGCTTGCGCAGGGCGCTATCAAGTTCGCGCAGGGCCTTCTCGTGCGCATCGAAAAAGAGCGGGTAGAACAGCTCCCCGATGGCGAAATAGCGGGCCACCGATGCCTCGAGGATTCTCTCCCAGTCTGGCGCGATTTCCTGCATCGCAAGCATCCGCCCAGGCAGGAAATTGTCGAAAATGGTTCCCGCAATGTTGCCGTTGTTCAGAATGGTATTCTTTAGCGCGATCGCCAAACGAAGCCTGTCGAGATCGGTCTTGTCGTTAATGACGATTGTGTAATGCTTCTGCAAGCCGTTCACAGGTTGGTTTTGATCCCATAGCAGCTTGCGCCATGCTTCACGGTCCGGGCAGTCCACCAGCTCTACTTCCGCTTGGGGCTCCGAAACCCATGCCCCAGGCTTCATCGAAGACCGCGTGTCGTTGAACCGCAGCAGTAAAGCCTTCCCCGGGTTACGCTTGAAAAAGCTGTCTACTGTATTTCCGTCGCCCATTCTTCGGAGGATTCCGCCGACCGTTTCCTTTCTAAAGGATGCGCCTTGTACACCCTCGAAAAATGCCAGGCGGTCGATATTGACAGGATCCGCAACTTTCAGTCTGGCCAGCATGCGGGACATCATCCCCGAAACAAATATGAACTCGCCCGGTACACGTTGCCCGCGAAACTGGATGAAAGGCTCGACATTGGCGAGGTTTGGATTGCGGCTGATCACTTCGTTGGCGATTTTTCGGTAGGTCAGCAACCTCTGGTTGGCGCGGATGTACTGGCTGTCGATCAGATCTTCGGCGCGAATCCGGTACGCCGTCCGGAATAGTGCCGTATCGCCGGAATCAAAGTAATCATCGTCGCGGGGTATCTGCGGCTTGGTCGCACGGAACTCTTCAGTAAGCACTGAAGGTGTCAGCACTATAATCACCTCTCGCTGTGAATTCGACTTTGATTCGAACCCGAACAGCTTGCCGAAAAAGGGGACATCTCCGAGAGCGGGCACCTTGTCCTCGTGGGTAACCTGATCGCGAGTGACAAGCCCGCCGATGATGAGTGGCGTGTTATTTACGATCCTCGCGTAAGTCTGCACTCGCCGCTGTGATATGGTAGGCGCTGAAGCCAGAAGAAAACCATTGGTCGGATCGACCACTCTGAGATCAGCGCCAGGCACAGTCGACGACACCGTTGTATCAACGAGCATGCTGATTTCGTTGCCTTCCTCGTTTGCCCTGGGTCTGACGTTTAACTGGATTCCAGTCGGCAGATAGTTGAAGCTGAACGAAACTCGGCCCCCTGCAGTACCGGTGCCCGAATCTTTGCTTGTGGCAATCGGGATGTCTCTCCCAACCCTGATCGTGGCCTGCCGATTGTCCAGGGTCAGTACGCTGGGTCGTGACAGCACTTCGGCCAGATTCCGGTCGACAAGAGCGTTGACTTTGGCAAGGAACCCTACTGGACTAAACCCCGCTGT
>Ga0222713_10003003_pt1 | contig 17675 bp, 17 predicted proteins | sample C33_649DmetaG_FD_165061 | JGI IMG/M metagenome (GOLD analysis project Ga0222713, IMG submission 165061) | Estuarine water microbial communities from San Francisco Bay, California, United States - C33_649D | ecosystem: Environmental > Aquatic > Marine > Unclassified | place: USA: California...
AAGAGTTCCTTCACGGTATGCGGGAGGCGCAGCAGGATGTAGCTGCCAAATCTCGCTCCGGCAGCGGCCGCGGCTTGCAGGATGGCGGGCATTTCGTGATCGGTCAGACCGGGGATCACCGGCGCCACCATCACCCCGACCGGAATACCCGCGGCGGTGAGTTCACGAATGGCCTGCAACCTAGCGGTGGGACGGGAGGCGCGCGGTTCGAGTTTACCCGCCAAGTCGGTGTCGAGTGTAGTGATCGAAATATAAACCGAGGTAGCCGACCAGCGGTTGAGTTCGCGGAGCACATCGAGGTCACGCGTGACCAATGCGTTCTTGGTGATGATAGAGATGGGCTGACGAAACTCGGCGCAGACCTCGAGGCAGGCGCGGGTCAGTTTGAATTGTCGCTCACAAGGTTGGTAGCAGTCGGTGATCCCGCTCATCGAAATGCTTTCCGCCATCCATTTTGGCTTGGCCAATTCCTTGCGCAGCAATTCCGGCGCGCGCTTTTTCACCATGATGTTGGTTTCAAAATCGAGCCCACTGCTGAAGCCGAGGTATTCGTGGGTGGGCCGGGCGAAACAGTAGGCGCAGCCGTGTTCACACCCTCGGTAGGGATTGAGTCCGTAGGCAAAAGGCAGATCGGGGCTGTCGTTGCGGGTTAGCAAAGTCTCACTGGCATCGTCCAAAAACCGGGTGCGGGGATGGGGACGTTCCTCTGGCGGACAATCCGGGTCAGGCTCTAGATGGAGGTGTTCGAAGCGATTGGGTGGGTTGATCGCCGTGCCGCGGCCGGGGAGGGGAGGAATGGGGTTCGGCGACGGCATAGGCACACGTTAACAAAAAACGTGCCGATGCGAGCGTGATTCGCTTTGATGTGGCCGATGTCCCTTAAAAAAAGCACCCGAGCAGTCGCCATCACCCGTTGGGATGGCCCGGCGGCGGTCGATTCCTGTGCCGATGAGATCGCCGTGGAAGAGCCGTTGGAGATTCGGGTGGGCGGTCAGAGTGTGGCGGTAGTCATGCGCACCCCGGGGCATGACCGGGAACTGACGGCCGGGTTTTTGATCACCGAGGGGATTTTGCACCGGATCGAGGACGTGCTCGACATGGTCTATTGCCGGGGCGACCGCGCTGAGCCGGAAGAAAACGTGCTCGATGTGCTGTTGGCCCCGGAAGCGCAGGTCGATACCACCAAGCTCACGCGCCACGTATTCACCTCGTCGAGTTGCGGGATTTGCAGCAAGGCGAGCATTGAGGCGGTGCAGGCTCAGTTTCCGCCGATTGAGCAACCAGTGACGCCAAGCCGGATGGTGCTGGGGCAATTGCCCGCCAAACTACGCGCCGCGCAGGCGGCCTTTGATCGCACCGGAGGGCTGCACGCCAACGCGTTGTTTGGGTTGGACGGAGCCTTGAAAACCGTGCGCGAAGACGTGGGACGTCATAACGCCTTGGACAAGGTGGTGGGCCGGGCCTTTTGGGACGGAGCTCTGCCTCTGTCGCAGTGCATCCTGTTGGTGAGCGGCCGGGTTTCATTTGAAATCATGCAAAAGGCCCTTGGGGCCGGTATTCCCGTGGTGGCAGCGATTTCCGCTCCGACCAGTGCGGCCGTGGAATTTGCCCAAGCGAGCGGGCAGGTGCTGGTAGGCTTTCTCCGGCCGTCCAAACAGGGCGGCGATGCGATGCGGATGAATGTTTACGCGGGCACCTTGGCCGATTGAAGCTGTCGCACCCAACCTGCATGAAATCCTGGTTCTGTATATTTCTGGTCCTGACCGCCCCGCTCTGGGGACAGCCACAAGATGAAACGATGGCCGAGCGCGGTTTGCGCCAGTTGGTGGAAGAACAGCGCACCCTGTTGGGCGCGATGACCAAGGCCGGCGATAATTTCGACCCCGATCAATACCAGCCCCGAGTGCAGCAGCTTTGCCTGGGCTATGAATCTCTGTTGCGCGAGAATCCGGAATTTGCCGCGGGCTATGCGGCCTATGGCTACCTGCTCGGAAAAATCGGCATGGATCGCGAGAGCGCCGTGATGCTGCTCAAGGCCAACCAATACGACGCCGACATCCCCCTCGTGAAAAACCAGCTCGGCAATTACCTCGCCGAACACGGGCATCCGCTGGAGGCGGTCGGTTATTATTTGGCGGCCATCAAACTGGCTCCGGAGGAACCCCTTTATCACTACCAATTGGGCACGCTGCTATATGAGTCGCGTGACGATTTTCTCAAATCCGGCGAATGGACCCGCGAGACCTTGGATAAGGCGATGCACGAGGGCTTTCGCAAAGCCGCGGAACTCGCACCCGACCGCATCGAGTTTGCTTATCGCTATGCCGAGTCATTTTACGATCTGGCCACGCCGGATTGGGAAGGGGCCTTGGCGACATGGGCCGCCTTGGAAGAGAAGGCGACCTCACCGGTCGAGCGACAGACCATGCGACTGCACGCGGCGAATATCTGCGTGAAGATGGAAAAATATGATCATGCCCGGGCTCTCGTGGCCAGTGTCACCGAACCCTCCCTTGAGGCCCAGAAGCAAAAGCTGGTTGCGCAACTGCCGGCACCCGACGCAAAGTAATCGATATGGATTTTGGCTTGGATCCCGAGACCCTGCGCAGGGGACTGATACTTTACATCGTGCTCATCGCGAGCCTGTGCATCCACGAATGGGCCCATGCCATTACGGCGCATAAACTGGGCGACCCTACACCGGATAGCGAAGGGCGGGTGACGCTGAACCCGGTCGCGCACATGGACCTGCTGGGCTCGGTGATCTTTCCCTTGATCGGTATTTTTGTCCTTTCGGGTGGCATCATCTTTGGCTGGGGCAAACCAGTGCGTATCAACCCGTCGAATTTCGCCCATCGCAAACGTGACGAGATTCTCACCACGCTGGCGGGACCGGCGTCGAATATTGCCCTGGCGTTCTTGGGTGCGGTTGTCGGCGGATTAATCTACAAGTTCGAACCCCGCACCACCGAACTCTTTGTCCAATTGATCGGTATCAATGTGTTGTTGGCGGTGTTTAACATGATCCCGTTGCCGCCGTTGGACGGCGGGCAGATCATGCGCCATGCGGTCGGCATGCGCGAAGAGACATTTTATAATATCTCCCGCTGGAGTTTCCTGATCATCCTCGTGGCGATTAATATCCCGGCCTTTCGGATGATTCTCGGTGCGGTGATGGGCGTGGTCAGCTGGCCCATGATGATGATCTATCAGGCCCTCGCGGGCTGAGCATGCGCGCGCCGTCCACAGATCCGCTGGCCGGGACCCAACGACTGACGACGCCCGGAGCTTGGCTTAAATTTGCCGAATGGCTTTATGCGGAGCAGGACCTCGCGCTCGGGCAGATTGCGACCTCGGCTCACGACGAAGCGCTCTACCTGATACTACATACGCTCGAGATCCCGATGGACAGCGACGAGTCGGTGCTCACGCAAAAACTCACCACCACGCAGCGGTCTGCTTTGACGGAAGTCTTTCGCCGCCGGGTGGTCGAGCATACGCCCGCGGCCTACATCACGCACGAGGCCTGGCTCAACGATCTGCGTTTCTACGTGGATGAGCGGGTGTTGATTCCCCGCAGCTACTTCCTGGAGATCATTCCCGAACACTTGGACGTGTTGCTGCCTAAAGACACACCCATCACCCACGTGGTCGATGTGTGCACGGGCTCTGGTTGCCTGGCCATTCTCTTGGCGAAGCATTTCCCGAAGGCACTGGTAGACGGAGTCGATCTGTCGCCCGATGCGCTCGAGGTCGCCAAGATCAACGTCCTCACGCACAAGTTGACCAAGCGGGTCACCCTGCATGCGAGTGATGTCTTCGACGCGGTGCCGCCGGTGAAATACGATCTCATCCTCAGTAATCCACCCTACGAGCCGAGTGCGCATTGCGATGCGCTGCCCCAGGAATTCAAAAACGAACCACGGTTGGCGCTCGATGGCGGCGGTGATGGCCTCGACATCATCCGCAAACTGCTCCGTCAGTCACGCGACCGGCTCAAACCGCACGGCATCGTGCTGATCGAGGTCGGCGGTTTGGGCGCGGCGATGGACCGCGAGTTTGCGAAGTTAAAACCGCAATGGCTGATGACAGCCGATGGCAGCAACTGTGTCTGCCTGATCACGGCCGCCAGCCTGAAGCACTGGCGCGGTTGAGCGCCCGGCTTACTTCACGCTCACGGTCTTGATGTTGACGAATTCCTTGATGCCGTAGTGCGAGAGTTCGCGGCCGTAGCCGCTGGTCTTGATGCCACCAAAGGGCAGGCGCGGATCGGACTTTACGAAGTCGTTCACGAAGCAGCAACCGGCCTCGAGTTCCGTGGCCGCGATGCGTTCTCCGCGGGCGACATCGCGAGTAAAGACGGCGGCACCCAAGCCAAAGATGGAATCGTTAGCCACTTGGATGGCGGCCCGTTCGTTTTTGACCGGGATGATGGAGGCGACTGGACCGAAGAGCTCTTCATGGTAGGCAACCATGCCTTTCTTCACATCCGTCAAGACGGTCGGCGGGTAATACGCACCCGGTCCAACAGGAATCTTGCCGCCGAGGAGACAGCGGGCGCCCTTGGCGATGCTCTTCTGGACTTGGTCATGTAGTTCGTCGCGCAGGTCATGCCGCGCCTGCGGACCAATGGAGTTCTCTTCATTCATGGGATCTCCCATTTTAGCCGCACTCATATGGGCTACGAACCGGCGTTCGAATTCCTCGAGCACGGATTCCACAACGATAAATCGCTTGGCGGCGATACAGCTTTGGCCGGAGTTGATCAGCCGGCTGGTGGCGCAGGCAGCGGCGGCGGCTTCAATATCGGCGTCCGCGAGAACCAGATACGGATCGCACCCGCCCAGCTCGAGGACGCTCTTTTTCAAAGCTTTGCCGGCGTTGGCGGCGACGGATTGTCCGGCGGCGGTGCTGCCGGTCAGCGTGACGGCCTTCACGTATTTGTTTTTGATCACGGCCTTGGCCGCGCGGTTGTCGATCAACAAGGTGCGGAAGACATCGGCGGGGAAGCCGGCTTGTTGAAAAACTTGCTCTATGGCGAGGGCGCAGCCCGGGACATTGGAGGCGTGTTTGAGCACGCCCACGTTGCCGGCCATCAGGGCAGGGGCGGCGAAGCGAAAAACCTGCCAGAAAGGGAAATTCCACGGCATAACGGCCAAGATCACCCCCAAGGGTTCGAAGCAGGCGAAACTGTTGCTCGCTTCGGTGCTGATGGACTCGCGACTGAGCATGCTTTCGGCGTGGTCGGCGTAGTATTCTCACACCGTGGCACATTTTTCGGCTTCGGCTCGGGCTGCCTTTACCGGTTTGCCCATCTCGGCGGTCATGAGGCGGGCGAATTCTGGCGCGCGTTCGCGCAGCACCCGGCCGCCCGCGCGCATCAGCTCGGCGCGTTCGGCGAACGAAGTGCGCCGCCATTTCGTGTAAGCCCGATTGCTGGCGGCGAGAATTTTGCGCACCTCGGATGATTCCATCAGCGTGTAATCGCGGATGGGCTCATTGGTGGCGGGATTGATCGTGGTGATTTTCATGACGGGCTGGGGTGGGGAGTTTAATCAATACCGGCACGGTTACTCATTGGGGTGAGTGGTGTTCTAGCGGTCGGGGTTTTGTCCCAAGCCACGGTTATAGTGTCCTTGGTTTCTGGAAAGAGTTTCAAATTTTTGATACCTGTGCAGGCCCGACCATTCACTCTCCGCCGGTTTGCCTAATTATTTTTGGCAGAAGAAAGCAGGATGGTCGGTGCCGGATACCAACTTCCGAAGAGATGTAACCGGACGCCTGTGAGCCTCCGGCGAAATGGGGGGGGCTATTTTATTTGACCTGACGGGTCGGCAAACCGGCGGCCACCCAGTCCCTGAATCCACCGGCATTGGCGACGGTGAAGCCTTCCTTGGTCAGGATGCGGGCGGCGATGCCCGAGCGATTGCCGGAACGACAATAGAGGATCAGTTCCTTGTCCTTGTTTTCGGCGAGGAAGGATTTCCATCCGGTGCGATCACCTCGCAGGTCACTGAGGGAAAGCAGGTTCGCCGGTTCGGCTACCTCACCGTCCGCCCATTCACCCGGTTCACGCACATCAACCAATACCGCGGTGCCGGCGGCTACGCGCGACGCCGCTTCACTAGCCGGCAGAATATCACCCGCCAAGGCACGGCTGGTTACGACCAGCACCAAGATCACGGCCACCAGAATGAGGAGTAATTTCATGAGGATGAAGTTAGTTCTAAATGCGTTGCGGTCAAATCACTGGCCGGCGGCGGTAGCGCTGCGCCGGTTGGCCATGTAATACAATACCGGCACGGCCATGCGGCTGATGAGCAGCGAAGCGATTTCACCAAACATCAGACTGATGGCGAGGCCTTGAAAAATCGGATCCGACAGAATGACGCTTGCTCCTACCACCACGGCGAGGGCGGTGAGCAGCATGGGACGGAAGCGCACCGCTCCGGCCTCGATCACGGCTTCGCGCAACGGCAGGCCATGCGCCCGGCGGAGTTCGATGAAATCAACGAGGATGATGGAATTGCGAACCACGATCCCCGCACCGGCCATGAAACCGATCATCGAGGTAGCCGTGAAAAATGCGCCCATCGCCCAGTGGGCCGGCAGGATGCCGATCAGAGAAAATGGAATCGCGGCCATTACCACCAGCGGGGTTACGTAGCTACGAAACCAGCCGACCATTAACATCGCAATTAGCACGAGCACGGCGGCGAAGGCCAGACCGAGGTCGCGAAAAACCTCGAGCGTGATGTGCCATTCGCCATCCCACTTGAGAGCCGGGGTGAGATCGTCAAACGGCAGATTGAGATGATAGACGGGCAGCTCCGCGTCGCGGCCACCGTATGCGCGCGCATCAATGTGGCCGATCTCGCGGTTGATTTTGTAGAGTGCGTAGGCCGGGCTTTCGACCACCCCGGCAACATCGGCGGTCACGTAGGTGACGGGCTTGAGGTTCTTGCGGTAGAGATTGGTTTCGCCGGTGGTGGTTTCGATTCGCACCAATTCCGAGAGCGGCACGAGCGGTGCCGTGGGATCCAGATCGGCCCGCACACGCAACGCAAGGAAGGCGGCTGGTTGGGAACGCTTCGTGGCGTGCAGCTCAAAAATGAAAGGCACATCCTCGCGTTCGGCCGGGCCGTGCAAGAGATCGACCGGTAGTCCTTGAGTGGCGAGCTGCAGGGTTTGAGTGACGTTGGCCACACTGACCCCGTGCAACGCGGCCTTTTCCCGGTCGACGATGAAGCGCAGCTTGGGTTGGGCGACCTCGACATACCAATCCAGATCCACCACGCCGGGAGTCTCGGCGAAAATAGTCTTCACCTTTTGCGCAAGGGCGGTGCGTTGACCGGCATCAGGTCCGTATATTTCCGCGACGAGTGATTGCAGCACCGGTGGACCCGGCGGCACTTCGGCCACCGCGACGACAGCGCCGTATTTTTCCGCAATGGGCGTTACCATTTTACGGATGCGTTTTGCGATGGTGTGGCTTTGATCGGAGCGGGTATCCTTCGCGACGAGGTTAACCTGCAGGTCTGCGACGTTGGGGCCGCGCCGCATGAAATAGTGGCGCACCAGGCCGTTGAAATTAAATGGTGAGGATGTGCCGGCGTAGATCTGACTGTCGCGCACGGCTGGCTCGGTGCGAATCACCATTGCCATCTCCTGGGCGATGCGGGTGGTCTGCTCCAAGGTCGTGCCCTCGGGCGTGTTGAGGATGACTTGAAACTCCGACTTGTTGTCGAAGGGCAGCATCTTGATTACAACGGCGCCGCTCAGCACAAAGCCGATCGAAAGCAGCAGGAGGCCCATGATGCCGCCGATGAATGCCCATCGCCACCGCACGCGGTCGAGCAGGGGACCCATCACGCGGAAGTAGAGGCGCGTAAACCAATCGTTCGGTGCGTGATCGTGATCCGCCAGTGGAGCCACTTCACTGGCCGGGGCTTTGGTGGGATCGCCTCCGACATGGCGCCGCAGGACGCGAATGGCCGCCCAAGGGGTGATGGTAAACGCGATGAACAGCGAGAAAAGCATGGCGGCCGTTGAACCGATGGGGATCGGTCGCATGTAGGGACCCATCAGTCCACCGACAAAGGCCATCGGTAGAATCGCGGCGATCACCGCCCACGTGGCGAGGATGGTCGGATTGCCCACTTCTTCCACCGCTTCGAGCGCCACGGTGCGCAGTGATTTATTTTTCGCATCCGGCAGGCGGACGTGTCGCACAATGTTTTCGACCACCACGATCGCATCATCAACGAGGATACCGATACAGAAGATGAGTGCGAAGAGGGTGATGCGGTTGAGCGTGTAACCGTAGAGATAAAAAACGATTAGGGTCAGTGCGAGGGTGGTGGGGATCGCGAGCAGGACGACGAGCGATTCCCGCCATCCGAGAAAAAGCAGGATCAGAATCGAAACGCCCAGCACCGCGATGCCCATGTGCAGGAGCAATTCGTTGCTTTTTTCCGCCGCCGTATGGCCGTAGTCCCGCGTGACGGTTACTTTCACATCTTCGGGCAGTAACGTGCCGCGCAATTCCTCAACCTTGGCCAAAACTTGGTCGACCACATCGATGGCATTGGCTCCGGGACGCTTGGCGACACTGTGCGTCACGGCCGGTTCGAGGTCACCAGTAGGACCAACCTGAAGCACGTAGTCCGCGGGTTCTTGCCCCGTGTCGATTATCACCGCCACATCGCGCAGGTAGACCGGTCGCCCGGCGTGCACGCCCACCACGACGGCGCCGGCATCTGCTGCATCCCGAATAAATTGGCCGGTTTCCAACAGAATCTCGTTGTTGGCAAACGGCCGGGAGCCGTGCTGCAACTGGCGGTTGGCTTGTTGCAACGCGGGAATCAACTGCATGGCCGTCAACCCGCGGGAGTCGAGGACGGCGGGGTCGATTTGGACGCGGAGTGCGCGGCGCACGCCGCCGATCAAAGTGGTTTCAGCGACTTGGGGGATCGACTTGATGGCATCATCCACCTGCGCGGCCAAGCGTCGGAGACCAAGGTGATCCAAGGTGGTGCTATGCAACGTGAGCGCGAGAATCGGCACGTCATCGATGGTGCGCGGTTTGACCATCGGCGCACTGGCCCCAAGAGGAATCCGGTCCGCATTGGTCTGCAATTTCTGATTCAGGCGCACGAGAGCTGCTTCGATATCGGTGCCCACCAGAAAGCGCACAATGACCATCGCCTGTCCGGGACTGGAAGTGGAATACAGGTATTCCACGCCGGGAATTTCCCAGAGCAGTTTTTCCATCGGACGCGTCAGCCGGTTTTCCACCTCCTCCGGTGAGGCCCCTGGCATGGCGGCGAACACATCCACCATCGGCACCTTAATCTGCGGTTCTTCCTCCCGCGGGAGCATGCGAATCGCAAACAGCCCGAGCAGAATCGACGCGATGATCAAAATCGGCGTCAGCTTGGAATTGATGAAGAAAGCAGTGAGCTTACCCGCGAGTCCCAAGGGCTCCGGTTTGCCTGGGCCGATATCACTCATGGCTTGAGGATTACAGCCTGGCCATCGCGCAGGATGTCGGGCGGATCGATGACGACCGATTCACCGGCATCGAGACCTGCGAGTATGACCATTTGGTCATCCTGCGCGGTTCCGACCTTGATCAGCCGGAGATGGACATGTTTTTCACTGACCACATAGGCGCGGTCCATTTGACCAAAAGTTGAACGGGCACTGAGCGGGATGGTGACCGTGTTACTGGTCCCATTGGGCCAGAGGGCGCGGACAAATTGACCGGAACGAGCAGCAGTGCCGTCGGGCAGCGCGATTTTGGCGGTGCGGGTGCGCGAGTTGTTATCGGCCGCGGGGGATAGCTCGACCAAACGGCCGGTGACGGGCGTGTCGTCGAGCATGATGGTGAGGTCGGTGCCGCGGGCGGGCTCGGACAACGATTCGGGGACCATGACTTCAGCCCGTAGCTGAGAGGTGCCTTCCAAGGCAAAGAGGGGCATGCCGGGCGTCGCCAGATCGCCGGGATTAACATAGTCGCCGGTGATGACGCCGGCAAATGGGGCGGTTACTTGCAGATAATTTTGCATGGCCTCGGCTTCTTGCAAACTGGCACGGGCGAGGCGGAGACGGTCAGCGGTGGCCCGCACCGTTTCCGCGGCGGTGGCACCTTTGGCTTCCAATTCGTGCTCCCGGGCATAATCGCGTTCGGCTTGCGCAAGGGCCGCCTGAGCCTGCTCCAGCCGGGCATTGTATTCCGGTGCCGCCACGACCACTAAAATCTCTCCGGATGATACCGGCTGCCCAACCGCCAGTTTGGCTTGGGTTATCGTGCCCATGACCTTGGCGGCCACGGTGGCACTGGCCTGCGGACGAATCAGTCCGGATACGCTTTGAAACTGCGGCTGTAGTTCGGACCGCACCATCGCGGTGCGAACTTCGATCGCGGATGAGTTTTCTCCGTCCAGTGGCGCAGGCGTTGGGCCGCAGCCCGTTAGCACGGATATGCCCAGCAGGCTGAATAATGCAGGTGCCTTCATGCGGTGGTAAGGGGACTCCTTTAGGATTTTTTCAGGCCGCCAATCCGCACAACATCGTCCGACCCGACCCAGCCCAGTTTGCGGAGAATGATGGAGGGCGGACAGAAACCGGTGAAAGCGGATTGGATCAGATTCAACCCAATGAAGCAGGTGAACAGCAGCCACCCCGGATTGACAAAGTAGGTCAGACCAACGCTGACCAAGATCATGATGCCGGCGAAGACGCGGATGAAGGAATCGAGTTTCATGGGATTTTTAATTACTATATGAGTATATGCTTATATACTTGCAATTGAGTCAAGCACCACTTTTTTCTCCTTACGTGGCGAAGAAATCACACATCCCATTGACTCCGGAGGCCCTGCAGTTGGTGGCCAGCCGTTTTGCCGTGCTGGCCGAACCAATGCGTCTGCGCCTGATCCAGTCGCTCTTTGATGGCGAACTCAACGTCGGCCAGTTGGTCGCTCTCACCGGCGGCACGCAGGCGAACGTCTCCCGGCACCTGCAGACTCTAACCGCGGCGCATATTCTGGCCCGACGCAAAGTGGGCTTGCAGGTCTTCTATAAAATCTGCGATCCGACGATTCCCCAATTGTGCGAAGTGGTATGCGGGGCGATCGCCAAACAGCTGAACCGACAGGTTGGCCATTTCGTCGGCTGACAGCCTTTACTTCGTCAGTTCGTAGAGCGCGTAACCGGCAAACAGATTGGGCCGCAGCAGACAGCGGGTTTTCCAATCGCCGAGCAGGTGCACCCGACCGCTGATGCGGATACCCTTGGCGGCGCAGAAATGCTCAAAGTCCGCGATGGTCAGCGGATTGGCCGGCCGGCTTTCGAACCATTCGGTGGTGTAGACGGCATTGCGTGTCTTGCGTCCGCGCACGAGGGCGTCGATCCGGTTTTTCCAGAATCCGTGATTGAGAAAGCCCACGGTCACGGCCTGTCCGACGCGCAGTGCCTCGAGAATCACTTCGGTGGGATCATCGAGTTCCTGCACCGTGCGCGAACAGATCACGCGGTCAAAATGACCGTCGGGAAACTCGCGCATGAAGGCATGCATGTCGCCCTGATAGGCGGTGACGCCGCGCTGCACCGAAATGGAGACTTTCTTGAAATCGAGATCCACGCCGATGCCATCGACCTGCTTGGTTTGTTTTAAATAAGTCAGCAGCGCCCCGCGACCGCAGCCCAAGTCGAGCACCCGGGTGCCCGGTTCGACCCATTCGCCGATGATCTCCATATCCACAGTGCGTTTCTCGGTGACGTGGTTCATGGTCAGATGGAAAAATCCACGATCGGTTCGTGGGTGCGTTCCAGGAAACCGCGCACGAGGGCGTAAAGTTCCTCGGATTCGAGCAGGAAGGAATCGTGGCCAAGGTCGGTCGAGAGTTCCGCGTAGCTGGCGGACTTTCCGGCGCGCAGGAGGGCGAGGGCGATGTTGCGGTTCTGCTCGGGCGGGAACAACCAGTCGCTCGTGAACCCGACCACCAGCGTCTCGGCCTTGACCGGGGCGAAGGCCGCCTCGAGTGATCCGTAGGCGTGACCCAGATCGAATTGATCCAAGGCACGCGTGATGTAGAGGTAGGAGTTGGCGTCGAATCGGTTGATGAAACTTTCGCCTTGGTAGCGCAGGTAGCTTTCCACCTCGAACTGCATGTCAAAGGTGTAGGCGTCGCCGTTGGCGGCCTGGGCTTTTTTGCGGCGGCCAAATTTCCGATCCATGGAAGCGTCGGAAAGATAGGTGATGTGCGCCATCATGCGCGCGATCGCGAGGCCGACGCGCGGTCCGCCCTCCTGGGTGTAATCGCCTTTGTTCCAAGCCGGGTCCTGCATGATGGCCTGGCGACCGACCTCGTTGAACGCGATGGCTTGCGCGCCTTCCCGGGCGGTGGTCGCCATCGCCAACAGGCGGCGCACGAACGAAGGATAGAGAATCGCCCACAGCATTGCCTGCATGCCGCCCATCGATCCGCCAATGACGGCGTGCAGGGTGCGCACGCCCAGATGATCCATCAGGAGTTTTTGCGCCCGCACCATGTCGTGGATGGTGACAAAGGGAAACTGGGTGCCGTAGGGTTGTTCCGTGGTCGGATTGGTGGAGGAGGGTCCAGTCGAACCGGAGCAGCCGCCAAGACAGTTGGAGCAAATGACAAAAAAGCGGTTTGTATCCACCGCCTTGCCTGGGCCGATCAGGTTGTCCCACCAACCGGACTTGCGGTCCTCGGGCGTGTGGCGCCCGGCGCAATGATGATCCCCGCTCAAGGCGTGGCAGATCAAGATCGCATTATCACAGGTCTCGTTGAGCTCTCCGTAGGTCTCGAACCGCAGGGTAAACCCCGGCAACGTCTGGCCGCTCTTGAAAGAGAATGACTGATCGTAGGTAAAATCGCGCGGCACGACCAAGCCTACGCTGCCGGATTCGGCAGGGAGCATAGGTTCAATGTTCGTGGTTCCAGAGGGCATGGGATTCAGTGGACCACCCTCAAGGGTGCGGGGCAAGCGATGGTCGGGTCATACAAACTACGTAAAGTGGCGTAGGTCCGGCGACTGAACGCCTCGGCGACCCTGCGCGTCATTCGTGCGCGGCGGTGGTGGTGGCCTCGTCCATTTCCTCGTTGGAAAACACAGCCTGCACGTCTTCCAGCGCGTCGAGGGCTTCGTGCAGTTTGATGATGGATTTGGCGGTGCCGACATCCGTCACCGGAATCGTGGTGGTGGCAATATAACTGATTTCGGCGCTTTCGGTTTTGATGCCGGCATCTTCCAAAGCGTGGATGACCTTGTCGAATTGGTGGAGGTCGCAGCGCACTTCGTATCCGTCCGCACTGGTGATGACGTCGTCGGCCCCGGCCTCGAGGGCGACTTCCATCAGGCGGTCCTCCGTGATCTGATCCTTGGCGATCAGGAACTGGCCGGCATGGAGAAACTGGAAGGCGACGGCGCCGTTTTGGGCGAGGTTGCCGCCACCCCGGTTGAAGGTCGCGCGCACTTCCTGCGCGGCGCGGGTCTTGTTGTCGGTGGTAACCTTGACGATGAAGGCGACTCCGCCGCTGCCGTAACCTTCGTAGGTCATTTCCTCGAACACCATGCCAGGCAGATCGCCGGTGCCCTTCTTGATGGCGCGCTCAATGTTATCCGACGGCATGTTGGCGTTGCGGGCTTGAAGGAGAACCGTGCGCAAGCGGGCGTTGCCATCGGGGTCACCGCCGCCGGCCTTGGCTGCGAGGGTGATGTCGCGCGAGAGGCGCGAGAATATTTTTCCACGACGGGCGTCCGTGACGCCCTTCGCGCGCTTGATGGTGGACCATTTGCTATGTCCTGACATGGCCGGAGGGGGTTATTTCTTTTTGCGGGGAGTAACGTTCTTCACGGTCTTGCGCCCGGTCGGAGCCGGAGTGGCTACTGGAACCACATCATCTTTCATGCGATTGATGATGAGCTGCTGGCCGATGGTGAAGAGACCGTTGACCGTGGAGTAGAGCGCGAGCGCACAGGAGAAGTTGTAGCAGAACAGCGTAAACATCCAAGGCATGAACTTGAAGATCTTGGCTTGGGCGTTGTCCACCGTGGGCTGCGGCGTGAGCTTCATCTGGAAGATCATCGTGGCACCCATTAGGATCGGCATGATGTTAACTGGAAAACCGAAGATGTGCGCGACCGTATCCGGAGAGGCCAAATCATTGGCCCAGAGGAAGGATTCGAAGCGCAACTCGGCCGCGCTGCGCAACATCACGAAGAAGCCGAAGAAGAACGGCATGGTGACCAGAATCGGCAGACAGCCGCCCATTGGATTCACGCGGTGACGTTTGAACAAGTCCATCGTGGCTGCCTGCATCTTCTTCGGGTCATCTTTGAATTTTTCGCGCAGCTCCTTCATCTCGGGCTGAATTTTCTGCATACGTTTGCCCGATTTGGAGGCGGCGAGGGTGAGTGGCAGGAACACCGTCTTGAGGATCAGGGTGGTGATGACCACCGACCAACCCCAAGCCCAGGTAGGCGAGATGCCGGCCATCCAACCGTGGACCCAATTCATCATGGTGAGCAGGATCTGGCTGAAGAATTTGAAGAAACCGAAGTCCATTACCTTGTCTTGGTCGGCTTTGAAGACGTCGCCGTTGGCAAGGCGGCGATATTCGCGCGGCCCCACATACAGGCTCATGGCCACCGTGGTTTCGGCTTGGGGGCCTAGCGTCTGCAGGTCGAACAGAGCCTCGGCACTGAGACCGAAAACCGCCCGGTTGGGCGCATCCTCAAAAGCCGGCAGCGGCACGCGGCGGGTGATCATACCAACACCGGCGGCATCGGGGGTCAGGATGCTGGTGAAATACTGGTTGCTCAACGAGGCCCAGGTAATCGCACTCACCTTGGTGATGGAGGGGACGGGCTCGCGTGAACCGATGCCGATCATGGCCAGAAATCCGCCGCCTTGCAACTCGGTGTGTTTGGTGAAATGCTGGTCCTTGCCATCAGAGTAGGCCGTGGTGATCTCTTGGCCGTAGACCGTCTCACTAACCGGTGAGGCGGTGCCGAGACTGAGGGCCAGTTTGGGCAGCGGCAGGATCTGGTCGGTCAGATTGCGGAACGTGGTTTCGTGACGCAGCTGGTAAGGATCGGTGCCGGGTTCGGAACCGTCGGGCAGGAAATAGCGGCGGGTGACTTCGATGCGGCCGTCGAGCACGGCGCGGTAGACGACTTCCTTGCCGTTTTGGGAAACGAGGTCGAACGATGTTTCCGCACCCAAGCCCGGCAAGTCCACAATGCCGAGCATCGGGTCGATGCGCGGCGCATTAAAGGTGTAGCGTTCGGCGGAACCGAGAGTCTCGGCGAATTTGCGCAGGGCGACTTCGCGGATTGCACCGCCATAATTGCTGAGGCGCACCTCGACGAAATTGTTGACCAAGAGATTGGTCGTGGCACCCGCGCGGTTCGAGGCGAGGGCGCTGATTTCGGACCGGTTGGCTGGCATCGTTGCCGTTGAGGTCGGGGTGGCGGCATTTGGCGTGGCCGTTTCGCCGGTAACGACCGGAGTCGACTGGACCGTCGTCGGCACCGGGGTCGGTGAGACCGCCCGCGGTGGCACCGATTTTGAACTGAAATACATGCTCGCGAAGGCGGCCAGGAGCAGCGCGACGCCAATGGTGAGGTTCTTCTTATCCATGGGAAAGTGATTGAGTGGTGGCAGATCGGGAATTTACGCGGGAGCAGGCAGGGCGCCGCTTTGCGGGCGGCATGGGATCATTCCCGCCGGGATGCAGCGGCGTGCACTTGAGGAGTCGTTTCACGGCCAGCCAAGTGCCATATGCGGCGCCGTGAACCCGCAGGGCGTCGGCCGCGTAATGCGAACAAGTAGGACTGAACCGGCAACCGCAGGCGGGACCGAAAATTGCCGGCAGCACCGGTGAAATCACGCGCTGATACAAACGCACCAAACCAAGCAACACCCGCACCGGCAGACCGGTGAGCCAAGCGAAGGCATGAGGCGTGGTTTCAGGCATGAGTCAGGGTGGTGAGATGGGTGCAGGTGGCAATGAAGCGCTCTTCGACCACGGGAAAAGGTTGGCGGATCAAGGCGTGTTTGGCGACCAAGAGCAGATCGCCACCCGGCGGCACCAGTTCTTGATGCCGGCGAAAGAGTTCGCGCAAACGCCGCTTGGCTTGGTTGCGCAGCACGGCATGACCGACGGCGGCAATCGAGGCGACGACTCCGACGCGACGCAATGGCGGTGGCGGATCCTCACGGGGGAGCCACCAAAGCGTAAAAAAGCCACCATGGATCCGGTGGCCGTGTTCCCGCACGCGGCGGAAATCACTCTGGCGTCGCAGGTGCTGCTCAGGGCGTAAACGCATGACGCGGCACCGGGCGCGAGGAGCGCGTTGCTCAGACGACGGTCAGACGCTTGCGGCCCTTGGCCCGACGAGAGGCGAGGACCTTGCGGCCGCCGGCAGTGGCTTTACGGGCGCGGAAACCGATCTTGCGGGCGCGCTTTAGACGATGTGGACGGAAGGTGGGTTGCATGGAATTGACTGATTAAGAGTTGACCGAAGTGCCAGCCGGTGGGGCCCCTGTCAAGGGCAGGGTTTCATAGGTAGTGGCCAAATTTTCCGGTCAAGGGGCGCAGCCGACCGATCAACCCCGAATTTTAGATGGCCAGCAGGACGATGACCGCCGTGATGACGAAGCCGGTGCCCAGGGTCAGCAGGTAGGCAAATCCCAGCATCAAGGTCTTTAAAATGGTCATTAGCCAGGAATTGGCGAAGAGCTTGCGCAGCATCAGGAAAGGGTAGACCACGAGCCATAAAATACAGGCTATTGTGACCAGCCCGCCTAGGGTGCTGGAGGGCCATGAAGCCAGAAATACCCACCCATCCTTACACATCAGCCAGATATAGACAAAGGTGTGGAAATGCAAAGCCAGCACGAGATGTTGCAGGTAAACCTGTCCCGACTTGCGAAAGAGGACTCTCGTATACAGGGCGAAAAGCGGCAGGCAGAGCAGCACCAACTTGGGCATGGCCGCCAAAAATCCGTGCAACATGTGCTGCTGGCCTTCCGCGGTGGTTAGCATGCGGCCCTTCTCCTCCAATTTCAGTTCCCAGCCCGATGACGGTTTCTTGGATTTCGAGTCTAATTCGATGGGCTCTTCCTCCGCCGTCTCCTTGGTTTCAGTTGATTGCCCGGTGGCCTTGGCCAACCCCGTATCCAGTTTTGCGGCGGCATTCCGCAGTTTTTCCAAAGCGGCCTGGGCTTCAGGATCGTCCTTGGTCTCGTCAAAAAGTTGGTCCCAACTGACCGGCTTTCCATCCACGGTGAATCCGGCCCGGGGGCCGTCGGACTTGCCGGTTTTGAACACCGGGGAAGTCGATTCTTTGCCGAGGAAGGCGAGGAAGAAAAAGAGAATGCTGATAAAAACGTAGAGCCGGAAGGGGGGCACCTGCGAGGCGCGCTTGCCCGCGTTGAACTCGGCGGTCATCCGGCCGGGTTGGAACAACAGCGCGATCAGGTTGCGAAACAGCTTGGTGTCGAAATGGAAGAAATTTTCCAGCGCCTCGAGAAACGTGTGTGTGAAGGAGCGGTTGATGTCGAAGTCGTGCTGGCCGCAACGGTGACAGTAGGGACCCTTGAGCTCCGTGCCGCAATTTTCACAGTGCGTTTGG
>Ga0222713_10003004_pt1 | contig 17674 bp, 16 predicted proteins | sample C33_649DmetaG_FD_165061 | JGI IMG/M metagenome (GOLD analysis project Ga0222713, IMG submission 165061) | Estuarine water microbial communities from San Francisco Bay, California, United States - C33_649D | ecosystem: Environmental > Aquatic > Marine > Unclassified | place: USA: California...
CTAGCAAGGTCATTCTCACAGCTCCTGGGAAGGACGATATTAAAAATATAGTTTATGGAATTAATCATACAAGCTTAACCCCAGATGATGAGATTATTTCGGCTGCATCGTGTACTACCAATGCAATAGTACCTGTGCTCAAAATCATAAACGAGCAGTATGGTATTGATCATGGCCACATTGAAAGCATACATTCGTATACTAACGATCAGAATCTTATTGATAATTATCACAAAGGGGATAGAAGAGGAAGAAGTGCAGCGCTTAACTTAGTTATTACCACTACTGGGGCAGCCAAAGCTGTTGTAAAGGCCCTACCAGAGTTAGCTAATAAATTAACTGGTAATGCAATAAGGGTTCCAACACCTAATGTGAGCTTAGCTGTACTTACCTTAACTTTAAATAAAGAAGTTGATAGGGATGCAGTTAACGAACATCTAATGCAACAAGCATTTCATTCAAATTTTAGACAAATTCTTGGTTTCGTAAATAATCCCGAACTTGTCTCTACGGACTTTTATTCATCGCCATTTGCTTCAATTATCGATGCGCAAGCAACCATTGCTGAACGCAAGCAGCTTACTCTCTATTGTTGGTACGATAATGAGTATGGATACACTAAACAAGTACTACATCTAGCAAAAAAAATAATGGGTATAAATCTTCCAAGATTACCGATTTCAATTAGCTAAACCTATAGAATCATAGAAGAAATATCTTTATAATTTCACTTTCTTTTTTTGCATAAGTGATCAAATTATCTAAAGGTTTAGACCTACCCATTACCGGATCTCCGGAACTTAATTATTTGGAAACAAATAAGGTTTCTCGTTTTGGGATCAAGGGTTTTGATTTCATTGGCTTAAAACCAACAATGCTCGTCAATACTGGTGATAAGGTTAGAGCAGGGCAAAAGTTATTTGAAAATAAAGCGAATCCTGGTCAGTTTATTACAGCCCCTATTTCAGGTGAGGTTTCTGAAATAAACAGAGGCGATAAAAGAAAATTTCTTTCTTTGGTCATAGAGAAAAACCCTGAAATAGAAGGCATTGAATTTCATCAAACCGGACGAGAGCTCATAGTTGAATCTGGTCTTATTAACTCTTTTAGGACGAGACCTTTCAACAGAGCTCCTCAAATTCATTCTACTCCAGATAAAATCTTTGTTAACGCATGCAACACCAATCCTCTTGGTATTGATCCGATTTCATTCATAGCACAAGATCAAGATTCGTTTGATCTAGGCTTAAAAACATTAGTAAATACCTATAACGTCCAAGTTTTTTGTGCTTATTCAGCAAATGAATTTAAAACAACCCTTAGCGATATTAGCTATCAACAATTTACAGGACCACACCCAGCTGGTTTATCAAGCACCCACATTCACTTTATTTCACCTGTGTCGTTAGAAAAAACGAATTGGACCATTTCATATCAAGACGTCATAACTTTAGGAAGATTATCTAGTTCAAAACAACTTAATACAGAAAGAATGATTGCTGTCGGCGGAGAAGGATTTAATGAACGAGGAATTATTAAGACAAATCTTGGAGCAGACTTGAACCAATTAACAGCAGGAAATCTAAAAGATAATTGTAGGTTAATTTCAGGTTCTGTTTTATATGGATTAACGGCTACCGATCCAAATCAATACTTAGGCTATTTCGACACACAAATTTCATCCATACCTGATGAAGCAAACGACATATTTATGAATTGGGCCATGCCAGGATCTAGATTGCATTCCACAATGAACGCTTTCTTGTCTTCATTTATTAAACCAAAATCTTTCATTTTTAATACGTCCTTAAATGGTGGGCACAGAGCCATAGTACCTCTGCCTGCCTATGAAGAGGTTATGCCATTAAATATTTTATCGGTGCAGCTCTTAAAAGCACTTGCAACTTATGATATTGAACTTGCAATTAAACTAGGTGCACTCGAACTTGCTCCTGAAGATATGGGCTTGCTTAGTTATGTATGTCCAAGCAAGTATGACTATCAATCTTTGCTCCAAGAAAACCTGGATATTATTTACAAGGAATTTAAATGAAGTTTCCAGCGTTAAGAAATTTAGTTGATGGTATAAAACCAAATTTTGTAGAGCAGGGAAGATTATCTAAATGGTTTCCAATATTTGATGCCGTTGAAAACTTCATTTTTTCTTCCAAAACTAAAACCAAAAATCCACTTCATGTAAGAGATGCCATCGATATTCAAAGAGTTATGGTCATTGTCTGGCTTTCAACTTTTCCTGCTATGTTCTTTGGTATGTATAACGTAGGTGATATTGGTCTTGATTATATTTCCAAAGCAGGGTTATCAACTACGAATGACTGGCATCACTTTTTAATAAGTTTTGTTGGATACGAGCCTACTTTTTTTAACAAAATATGGTTTGGAGCGAGTTATTTCATACCAATATATGTGGTTACCTTTGCTGTTGGAATCACTTGGGAAATAATTTTTGCTGTTATTAGGAAACATGAAATTAATGAAGGGTTTTTTGTTACATCTGTCTTATTTGCTCTTAGTTGCCCCCCTGACTTACCCTTATGGCAAGCTGCAATTGGAATTACGTTTGGTGTCGTAATCGGTAAGGAAGTTTTTGGAGGAACTGGAAAGAATTTTTTAAACCCTGCGTTAACAGGTAGAGCATTTTTATATTTTGCATACCCATCTCAATTATCAGGTGACAAAGTTTGGATAGCCGGTCTCCAAGATAATCAAATTACCCCAGAGGGTTTTAGTGGCGCAACCCCTCTAGCTTATGCAGCAGAGGGGGGAACATATTCAGTTGAAGAATCCTTTTCTTGGTCTGATGCCTTTTTTGGATTTATACCTGGATCTATAGGCGAGACTTCAGTTCTAGCAATATTATTTGCAATGATAATATTGCTGATGACAAAGGTTGCCTCCTACAGAATTATATTAGGAACAATAGTTGGACTAATATTTATGACTAGTATTTTGAATATTATTGGGTCAGACACAAACCCAATGTTTGATCTACCTTTTTATTGGCATTTAGTTATAGGTAGCTTTATGTTTGGTCTTGTCTTTATGGCTACAGAACCAGTTTCAGGTTCAGGTACTAATACTGGGCGATGGATATATGGCTTTGTTATAGGCGTTATGGTTGTGCTAATAAGAGTAATTAATCCAGCATTCCCAGAGGGAATGATGTTAGCTATTTTGTTTGCAAATCTGCTTGCTCCAGTTATTGATCACATGGTGACTATGAGTAATGTGAATAAGCGAATGAGGGCTATTCAATCATGAAAGATTCAGTATTGAGAACATTGTTGGTATCTTTTGTTGTTTGCTTTATCTGTTCTCTAGTAGTTTCATATTCAGCTGTTAGTCTAAGAGATGCTCAGGAAACAAATAAGCTTAACGATAAGAGAAGTAAAATCCTACAAGCAGCTGGAATATTTAATCCCAACTTACCAGTAGAGGATCAGTTCAATAAACTTGAACAAAAATATATAGATTTCTCTTCAGGATTATTAATTGATGAAGTCGATGGTCTAGATCTATCTACCTATGATCCAGTTGAATTTTCAAAAAAAATAAATTTCTCTAAAGCAGTCAATCCTGATCAAGATATTGCAATCATAAAATCTCAAGAACTTTATGGAAAAATATATATTCTAAGAGATCAAGACCAAGGTATTGATAAAGTTGTACTGCCAGTTCGTGGTTATGGTCTTTGGGGAACTTTATTTGGATTTATATCCTTGGGAGCTGATCTCAATACGATAGAAGGTCTTGAATTTTATGAGCATAAAGAAACTCCAGGTTTGGGTGGAGAAGTGGATAACCCAAACTGGAAGAATCTTTGGAAAGGCAAAAAGATATACGACTTAAGAAATCTAGTAGAGATAGAAGTTATCAAAGGCAAAGTTTCGCAAAATGATTTAAATATAGCCTATAAGGTAGATGGTTTATCTGGAGCCACATTAACTAGTAGAGGGATCACTAATATGATGCATTACTGGTTTGGTGATAATGGTTACAAAACCGCATTGGAGGGCCTCAAGAATGGCAGCTAAAGGTTACTTAGAAATATTAAAAAAACCTCTTGTAGATGAAAATCCCATTACCCTTCAGATTCTAGGCATTTGTTCAGCACTTGCTGTTACAAGCAATCTCTCGGTTACATTAGTAATGTGCGTGGCACTAACAAGTGTAGTTGCCTTTTCCAATCTGTTTATTTCAATTATCAGAAACTACATTCCCTCAAGCGTTAGAATTATCGTTCAAATGACTATCATCGCTTCATTAGTGATAGTGGTAGACGAGCTTTTAAAAGCCTATGATTATGAAACATCAAAAAAACTTTCTGTTTTTGTTGGACTAATTATTACTAACTGCATTGTTATGGGTCGAGCAGAAGCATTTGCAATGAAAGAGAAACCCTTGCCTAGTTTTATAGATGGTCTTGGTAATGGATTAGGTTATAGCTTTATTCTCATAGTAGTTGCCACTATAAGAGAGTTATTTGGAGCTGGCAGTCTCATGGGAATTGAAATTCTCCCACTAACCACCAACGGTGGATGGTATCCTGCAAACAACCTGCTTCTCCTTCCTCCAAGTTCTTTTATCATTATTGGTTTAATGATTTGGGTTATTAGAGAATTTAAGACTGATCAGGTTGAAGTAAAAGAATTTAAGCTAGCAAAGCATGATTTGTCACCAAATTTAGCCAAAGGACAGACGAATGTTTGAACATTATTTAAATATTTTTATCACTACTGTGTTCATTGAGAACATAGCTTTGTCTGTATTCTTGGGTATGTGTACATTTATCGCTATCTCAAAAAAAATTGATGCTGCCTTTGGATTGGGTATCGCAGTTATCGTTGTTTGCGCCATCACAGTTCCACTTAATAATTTTATATACAATAATTTACTTAAAGAGGGAGCTCTAGCTTGGTTAGGTTTTCCTGAATCAAATCTTAAGTTTGTAGGATTGATCAGCTACATTGGAGTAATAGCAGCAGCTGTTCAAATTCTAGAGATGTTTCTTGATAAGTTTGTGCCTGCTCTCTATAACGCATTAGGCGTATTTCTTCCTCTGATAACTGTGAATTGTGCAATATTAGGTGCATCTCTGTTCATGGTGGAAAAGGATTTATTATTTGGAGAGAGTGTAGTCTATGGCCTCGGCGCTGGGGTTGGTTGGGCGCTTGCTATAGTTATCTTAGCTGGCATTAGAGAAAAATTAAAATATGCAGACATTCCAAATGGTCTGCAAGGCCTTGGAATAACTTTTATCATTGTTGGGTTGATGAGTTTTGGCTTTATGTCTTTTGGAGGTATATCTTTGTAAGTATGAATGCTGATTTATTATTTGGTGTAGTTTCTTTTACAGGCATAGTTCTTCTGTTAGTACTTGTGATTATTGGTGCCAGAAAGCAATTGGTAGCCTCCGGCAATGTCTCGATTGAGATTAATGGTGATTCTGGAAGCCCAATAGTCACAGCTTCCGGAAATAAATTACTTCAAACCTTAGCCGAAAATAAAATATTCTTATCCTCAGCATGCGGAGGGGGTGGCACTTGTAGTCAATGTAAGTGCCAAGTTCTCGAAGGGGGAGGATCTATTTTACCAACTGAAGAATCACACTTTAGTCTCAAGGAAAGAAATGAGGGCTGGAGACTTTCTTGCCAAGTTGCCGTTAAAAATGATTTAAAAATTAAAATACCAGAAGAAGTATTTGGTGTGAAGGAATGGGAGTGTGAGGTTGTATCAAATGATAACGTTGCAACTTTTATTAAAGAATTAGTTCTAAAGCTACCTGAAGGTGAGTCTGTTAATTTTAAGGCTGGTGGCTATGTTCAACTCGAAGCTCCTTCTTATAAAAATCTTTCCTATAAAGATTTTGATATAGCTAAAGAATATCACGACGATTGGAATAGGTTTAATATTTGGGACAATGTAGCAAACAATGAAGAACCTATCATTAGGGCATATTCAATGGCTAATTACCCAGATGAAAAGGGTGTTTTAAAATTTAATATAAGAGTAGCATCACCACCTCCGGGTTCAACTGTTCCACCGGGTTTAATGTCTTCCTGGGTATTTAGTTTAAAACCTGGAGACAAAGTAAGAGTTTTTGGTCCTTTTGGAGAATTTTTTGCTAAAGATACTAAATCTGAAATGGTATTTATTGGTGGTGGAGCAGGCATGGCTCCTATGAGAGCTCATATTTTTGATCAATTATTAAGAATACATACAGATAGAAAAATTACCTTTTGGTACGGAGCAAGAAGTCTCAAAGAAATGTTTTATGTAGATGAATTTGATGCGTTAGATGCTAATAATGATAACTTTAATTGGCATGTTGCATTATCCGATCCTCTCCCAGAAGATAATTGGCAAGGTAAAACCGGATTCATTCATCAAGTTTTATTTGATAATTATCTTAAAGATCACCCTGCGCCGGAAGATTGTGAATATTATTTATGCGGACCACCCATGATGAATAAAGCTGTTGTAAATATGCTATTAAATCTTGGCGTTGAACCAGATAATATTCTTTTAGATGATTTTGGTGGATAACAATCTCTAGAAATCTTTTAGCAAAATCTTTAGCTCTTATAGTTGCTGCTTGCTGTGTGTTTGCAGCCTATCAATATAATAGTTACGCTGTTCACTTCATCGATGGAAAAATTTATGGGACCTATTGGAAAATTTCATCAACAAAATATATTGATGTAGATACTCAAGGTAAAATTAAGCAAATGCTTAATGATATAGATTTAGTTGCTTCTAATTACAATCCTAATTCAGAACTATCAAAAATTAATCGGCTAAATATTTCTGAAACGATTCAAATCTCCAAAGAATTGAACCTCTTAATTGAAGCAAGCGAACATATTAATTATCAAACCAATGGTCTTTTTAATATTACGCTTGGTATTCAAACGTCCAAGATGGGTTTTGGACCAAATATTGATTCATCACTGATAGAAATTAACAATAAATTAATGCGAGAGTTATACGATTTAGAGGACTTTTTACTAACTAAAAATTATCTATTTCATTTTGATTTATCTGCAATTGCTAAGGGATATGCAGTTGATGAAATATCCGCATTACTTTTAGAAAATGGATACACAGACTTTGTATTAGATATTGGTGGCGAATTAGCAGTACAAGGTAAAAAACACAATGAACAATGGACTATTGCAATTCAAGATCCTAACTCCGAACAGCAGCAACCAATATATGTGATAAATTCTCATGCTCCATATTATCTAGCGACATCAGGTGAATATAGAAACTATTACTATGATGAAGCAGGCCAACTAATTACACACACCATAGATCCTAGAACCAATAAATCTATTAAGGGATCAAATTTATCAGTTACTATTAAAAATGATCATTCTGCCATGTTCGCAGATGCTTATGCTACTGCTCTTAATATCATGGATATCGATGAAGGTTTAAAGTTTGCAAATGCAAATAACCTTCAGGTAATGTATATTTCTAAAGACAACAACTACTTCTCAAATAATTGGAATGATTGAATTAATCGGTGCCTTTGTTCTTTTTGCTTTAGCTTTCTTAGGCATAGGAATAGGCATGGTAATAAAGAAGAAACCAGTGGCAGGAAGCTGTGGCGGGTTAAATAATGCTCTAGGAGAGGAGGGTGCGCCCTGCACAATATGCGGACGCACCTCAGGGGGATGCGATTCCTCTTAAAATTGGTTCATAGTATTAGCTTCGCCACCAGCTAATAAAGCGTTATCTCCAGAGAAATACTCTTTATGATGGTCGCCTATATTTGAACCAGCAAGATCTTGATGTTTTACTGATGGTTGATTTCGACGAATTTCTTTCCTCTGGACACCCTTAACATAAGCTAGCATCCCTTTATCGCCAAAATAACCCTCTGCAAGGGTATCTGTTCCCAAGGCAGTGTCATGATAAGTTGGAAGAGTAATAAGGTGATGAAAGATGGAAGCATGCATGCTGCTGTCTTTTTGGAACTCTTGAATGAGTTTATCTGCAGCTACTGCAAGTGGTGTTTTATCAAATTCTTCAGACATAAGTCCTTTTGGAGCAGAGGATGGATTGGGGTATTCTGAAACATCCTTACCTGCATCAAGCCACTCTTGGTAGACCTGTTCTCTAAAAGCGAGTGTCCAATTAAATGAAGGTGAGTTGTTGTAAACCAGTTTTGCGTTAGGAACCTCTGACTTAACTGCATTAATTAGTTCAGCAATCTGTTTTAAGTTCGGTTTTTCAGTTTCGATCCATAGAAGATCAGCTCCAGCATTCAAACTACTTACACAATCTAAAACAACTCTATCAAATCCAGTATTTTCTCTAAATTGATAAAGACCATTGGCTAGGCGAATCGGTCTGACAAAATTACCATGTTTGGATAAAACAATATCGTTATCTTTAAGATCAGAAATATTATCAATCGGTTCTGATGCTAAAAAAGAATTATATTTTTCTGCAAGATCACCTTTAGTTCTTGATACAGGAACTTTTTGAGTTAAGTCTGCTCCAAGTGAATCTGTTCTGGCAACAATAACTCCATCCTCAACTCCAAGTTCTAAGAAGGCATATCTAACAGCGTTAACCTTAGCAAGAAAATCTTCATGTGGAACAGTAACTTTTCCAGCCTGATGCCCACATTGTTTTGCATCTGATACCTGATTTTCAATTTGAATACAACAAGCTCCGGCTTCTATCATTTTCTTTGCTAGCAAATAAGTAGCTTCCTCGTTTCCAAATCCAGCATCTATATCTGCAATCATAGGAACAACATGAGTTTCAAATCTTTCTATTTGTTTTTCAATAGTTTCAACATCACCGTTGTTCGCTTTGGCATAATCAAGGTCAATGAAGAGTTGTTGGAGTTCTCTTGCATCAGCTTGTTTTAAGAAAGTATAAATTTCCTCTATTAATTCAGGAACTGCGGTTTTTTCATGCATGCTTTGGTCTGGAAGTGGACCAAATTTTGATCTTAGAGCTGCAACCATCCATCCGCTTAAGTAAATATAAGTACCTTTAGTAGTTTTTTGATGTCTTTTAACTGCAATCATCATTTGTTGAGCTACAAATCCATGCCAGCATCCAAGTGACTGGGTATAATTAGATGGATCAATTTCATAAGCTGCCATATCGGAACGCATTATCTTTGATGTATATTTCGCAATTTCTACACCAGTTTTAAATCTATTTTGAAGATTCATACGTGCAACGTATTCGGGATTGATGTTTCCCCAGTTACTATCTTTAAACCTTGCAAGGTTAGAAATTCTTAAAGTTTCATTTTTTAAATTCATGGCAATTTCTCTAAAATGTAGTTAAATTTTCTTTATTTACTTATATATGTCAATAATAATTAAAAATGCTGAAATGAATGGTTTTTAAAGATATATTATATGTAGTATTACTACAATTTAAGGGAAGAAATAGTTTCTGCAAGTCCAATATAATTACTAGGTGTAAGAGAAAGAAGTAACTCTTTAGATTTATTTGATATGGCTAGATTATTAACAAAATCCAGATAGTCTTGTTTATCCATTTTAGCGCCCCTAGTATATTTCTTAACCATGTTATAAGGATCAGTGTAACCTTCAAGTTTTAAAATTATCTGAAGAGGCTCAGCTAATATTTGCCAATTCTGATCCAGCTCTTCTTGCGAAGCAATTCTGTTAATTTGCAATTTATGAAGACCGTTATTAATGGAAGTTAGAGCAAGGGAAATATATCCAAATGCCATACCAAAATTTCTAAGGACTGTTGAATCTGATAAATCTCTTTGCAATCGAGATTGAGTTAACTTATTTGCAAAAAAATCGAGCAAGGAATTTGCAAGTCCAAGATTTCCTTCAGCGTTTTCAAAATCAATTGGATTAACTTTATGTGGCATCGTTGAAGAACCAACTTCTTTATCTTTCTTTTTAAGAATGAATAAATCATTAGCAATGTAAAGCCAAATATCTTTTACAAGATCAAGAAGAATATTGTTACACCTTATCATTTGATGTGATAAATCAGCTATACAATCATGCGGTTCTATTTGCGTTGTAATTTCATTTAAGGGCAATGAAAGAAGCTGAAAAAAGTTTTTGGATTCACGTATCCAATTAATCTTTGAGTTAGTAATAACAAACGTATGAAAATTTCCACTAGCTCCCCCCCATTTACCTAAAACCTTTTTTGATGGAAGATCTTTTAATTGAGAGTGAAGCCTTGACTCAAAAACTTTAAATTCTTTTCCAAATGTAGATGGAGATGCAGGTTGTCCATGAGTTCGGGCTAATAGGGGTATATTTTTTCCTTTTAAACTTAAATTTTTTATGAGCTTTAATGAATCGGTGTACTCTTTATGTATTATTTTCAGAGCATTATTAATCATTAATGCATAGGAAGTTGAATTTATATCTTCAGAGGTTAATCCAAAATGAATATAGTTTTCATACATCATTAACGTCTTATCAGATTTAATCTTATTCCTTACAAAATACTCAATAGCCTTTACATCGTGATTTGTTGTTTTTTCGATTTGTTTAATTTGTTTTGCATCAGAAATAGAAAAATTCTCATAGATATTTCTTAACTTTTTAATAGAAGATTGAGAAATTTTAGGAAAAGTTGGAGTTAGTCTCGAGCAAAGGTAAATTAACCACTCAATTTCAACTAACGTCCTAGTTTTATTTAAGTTGGATTCATTAAAAATATTTGCAAAATGTTCAACTTTTTTTGCGTATCGATTATCTAAAGGGGAGATAGAAACTGCCATAAGGAATTATAACGAAATAGGGATACTTTTTTCTATTATCCCACCACCTAAACAATAATCATTTTTATAAAAAACAGCATACTGACCTGGAGAAACAGAAGATACCGGCTCTTTAAATAAAACCTCTAATTTATTTGGATTAAGTTTACATCTTACAGGACTTTGTCTGTGTCTAATCTGAACTTCGCAATCAAGTTCCTCTATTAATTTATCAGTTATGCAATTAAGACCATCTAAGATAAGACCTTTACTATACAACAATGGATTATTAGAACCCTGGCACGCATAAAGTTTGTTATCTTTAATATCTTTTTTATAAACATACCATGGCTCTTCTTTTGCATTTTTAATCCCACCAATATGTAAACCCTTTCTTTGTCCTTCAGTGTACAAAGTTACGCCTTGATGAGTTCCTATGATTTCATGATTTGGATCGTAAATATTTCCTTTTTTAAGTTCTAGGAACCTTGATAAAAAGTCCTGCATATTTCGTTCTCCAATAAAACAAATCCCCACGGAATCCTTTTTATCTTTATTGGGTAAGTTATATTTTTTTGCAATTTGTCTTACCTCAGGTTTTGTTATATTAGCAAGTGGAAATAGGGTGTTTTCAAATTCATCAGAATGGACCTCATGCAAGAAATAAGTTTGATCTTTATTTTTATCTTTGGCTCTCTTTAGGAAATTTTTGCCATCAATCTTTTCTAATGAAGCGTAATGTCCAGTAGCAATAAAATCTGCTCCTATTCTAATTGCATAATCCTTAAATGATTTAAACTTTATTTCTCTATTGCATAAAACGTCTGGATTTGGCGTCCTGCCTTTTGAGTGCTCAGATAGGAACTCTTTAAATACATTTTCCCAGTAATCTTTTGAAAAATTTGCTTTGAAAAGTTTTATTCCTAACTGATCACAGACTTGTTCAGCATCCTTAAAATCAATCTCAGAAGTACAAACTTCACCAGGTTCAGATTGCCAATTTTGCATAAAGAGTCCTTGAACGTTATACCCTTGCTCTAACAATAATAAAGCAGAAACAGCAGAGTCAACGCCTCCTGACATACCCACTACTACGGTTTTTTTATTATTCATAAGATTAGTTCAAGCATCGTCCATATAGTCTTAAATATTATAGAAATTAGAGTATAATTCACCCCAAATTTACAAACTAACAACTACGTATTATGGCTTATAACAAGATAAAGGTTCCTACCGAAGGTAAAAAAATAACAATTGATTCAAATGGAAGGTTAAGTGTTCCAGATAATCCAATCGTTCCATTTATCGAGGGTGATGGGATTGGGATAGATATAACTCCAGCAATGCTAAATGTTGTAGATGCAGCAGTTAACAAGGCCTACTCAGGCTCTAAGAAGATTTCGTGGATGGAAGTATACTGTGGTGAAAAATCTACACAGGTTTACGATAAAGATACTTGGTTACCTGATGAAACTATTGATGCTTTAAAAGATTTCGTAGTCAGCATAAAAGGCCCATTAACCACTCCTGTTGGAGGTGGCATTAGATCTTTAAATGTTGCATTAAGACAAATCTTAGATTTGTATGTATGTCTAAGACCGATAAGATATTTTTCAGGAGTTCCTAGTCCAGTTAAACACCCTGATCATGTAGATATGGTAATTTTTAGAGAGAATTCTGAAGATATATATGCAGGGGTTGAATTTTTAGCCGGATCTGAGGAATCAGATAAGCTAGTTAGCTTTTTAAAATCAGATTTCGGAATTGAAAAGATTAGGTTTACAAAAAATGTTGGATTAGGCATTAAGCCAATTAGTGAAGAGGGTACCAAAAGACTTGTAAAACAAGCATTTGATTACGCAATACAAAATGATCGCGAATCAGTAACCCTTGTTCACAAAGGTAATATTATGAAATTTACTGAGGGTGCATTCAGAGATTGGGGCTATGAGCTAGCTGTTGAAGCTTATGATGGCAAACCTCTCGATGGCGGTCCTTGGCATACTTTTACTAATCCAAATACTGGCAAACAAATTGTTGTAAAAGATGTTATTGCTGATGCATTCTTGCAACAAATTCTTACAAGACCCAAAGAATACGATGTCATAGCAACTATGAATCTAAACGGGGATTATATTTCTGATGCATTGGCTGCTTGCGTTGGCGGAATAGGAATTGCGCCCGGAGCTAATATTGGAGATCAGGCTGCTTTGTTTGAGGCTACCCATGGAACAGCACCAAAGTACGCAGGTCAAGATAAGGTCAACCCAGGATCATTAATACTGTCGGCTGAAATGATGTTACGTCATATGGGTTGGGTAGAAGCTGCCGATCTTATTATTTCTTCTATGGAAGCTGCTATATCAGACAAAATGGTTACGTACGATTTTGAAAGACTCATGGATGGCGCAAATCTTGTTTCATGCTCTGGCTTTGCTGAAGAAATGATTAAGAGGATGTAATTATAAGATTACATGATTCCTGAAGATCACAAATCTATTTTTGATACAGATCTTCTCGTAGATGAGCCTGAATTAAAGGAACCTCCGCTATATCAGGTCATACTTCTTAACGACGACTATACTCCTATGGAATTTGTAATCTTTGCTTTGCAGAAAGTTTTTGCATTGAATTATGAGAGAGCTACTGAAATAATGTTAGCAGTTCATACTAAAGGACTTGGAGTATGTGGTATATTTCCTAAAGAGATTGCTGAAATGAAAGCTTTGGAAATGAATCAACTAGCCAAAGATCATCAGCATCCACTACTAACAGAAATTGAGCCTTTACAAGATTAATGTTTTCAAAAGAACTAGAGCAATCAATCTCCAATCTCTTTGATGGAGCTAAGAAAGCAAGAATTGAATATCTTACCGTAGAGCATCTTTTGCTCATGATTCTAAACGATTCAGATGTAAGACTTCTTTTTAAAGACCTAGATGTAAATGTTCTTAATTTTCAAAACAATCTAGAAGAATATCTTAAAGATACTAATGTTTATCAATCACCGGATAAAGAAACACAGGTTCAGCCGACCCTTGGTTTCCAACGAGTGCTGCAAAGAGCTGTTTTTCATGTCCAGTCGAGTGGCAAAGGAGTTGTTAAATCTATTAATGTTTTAGTAGCTATTTTTTCAGAGAAAGAGTCTCATGCCGTATATTTACTAGCAAAAGCTGGTATTTCAAGATTAGATGTAGTGACCTATATCTCGCATGGGTCAAAAGAAAAATCTACAACAGAGGAACTAACTGAAACCCTTGATGATCCTAAAAGTCAGACAACATCCGATGAGAATGATTATCTAATTAATTTAAATAAATTAGCAGGAGAGGGCAGGCTTGATAATTTAATTGGAAGAGATGAAGAGATTGAAAGAATATTACAAATTCTATCCAGAAGAACAAAGAACAATCCTTTATTAGTTGGTGAGTCTGGAGTAGGTAAAACAGCTATTGTAGAGGGCCTCGCGAATGAAATTGTTCTTAAAAATGTGCCTGAATCGATACAAAATTGCGTAATCTACTCATTAGATATTGCTGGATTGGTTGCTGGAACTAAATATCGTGGTGATTTTGAAAAACGTTTGAAGTCAGTAATCAATTTCCTTGAAAACTCATCCAATGGAATCTTATTCATTGATGAAATTCATACAATCATTGGAGCTGGATCTGCTTCCGGTGGATCACTAGATGTATCTAACATCCTAAAACCAGTGTTAGGGAAGGGTGGATTAAGATGCATTGGTTCAACTACTTACCAAGAATTCAGAGCAATTTTCAATCAAAATCAAGCCTTATCAAGAAGATTTCAAAAAGTAGATATACTAGAACCAAATTTAAATGAAGCAGAGCAAATACTTGAAGGCTTAAAACCGCTCTATGAAAAGCATCATAATGTTATTTTTAACAAAGAAGCTATAAAAGCTGCAGTTACACTATCTGCAAGATTTATATCTGATAAATTCCTTCCTGACAAGGCAATCGATCTAATAGATGAAACAGGAGCATTACTAAATCTCAAACGTAAAAGTGATAAAAAAATTACAGTAAATCAGATAGATATAGAAAAAACTATATCTAAAATAACTAAAATACCTGAAAAAAATATCTCCAATAATGAAATAAAAAGCCTTAAAAATCTAGAAAAAGACCTTCAAACAGTTATTTTTGGTCAAGATCAGGCCATAGCATCACTTTCTAATGCCATAAAGCTATCTAGAGCAGGTCTCAGAGATGATAATAAAACCATAGGATCGTTTCTATTTTCGGGGCCAACAGGAGTAGGTAAAACAGAGATATCAAAACAGCTTGCTAATATCTTAGGAATTGAACTTGTAAGATTTGATATGTCTGAATACATGGAAAGACATACAGTTTCTAGATTAATTGGTGCTCCTCCAGGTTATGTAGGTTTCGATCAAGGTGGGTTATTAACAGAATCTATCTCGAAGCATCCACATTGCGTACTGTTATTAGACGAGATAGAAAAAGCAAACCCAGATATTTTTAACATATTGCTTCAGGTAATGGATAACGGCGTATTAACTGACAATAATGGAAGAAAATCAGATTTTAGGAATGTAATACTAATTATGACAACAAATGCAGGGGCTGATCTGCTTGAAAAAAAATCTGTAGGTTTTAATGAAACATCCAATCAATCAGATGCAATGACAGCAATTAAGAGGTTATTTTCACCAGAATTTAGGAATAGACTAGATGAAGTTATTCAGTTTAACTATTTACCTAAGAAAGTAATTCTATCAATTGTTGATAAATTCTTAGTAAAACTTCAAGCGCAACTTGATGATAGATCTGTTGAACTGATTTTTGATAAAAAAGTCTGCCAATGGATAGCTGACAATGGCTATAACAAAGAAATGGGAGCGAGACCAATGGAACGCTTTATAGCAGATAATATAAAGAAACCTTTGGTTAATAGTATCTTATATGGAGATTTAAGTTCAGGTGGCGAGCTACAAGTCTTCTTGAAAGGAAATGAGATAGCTTTTAAGGAAATTAAGAAAACAGCTAAGGTTAAGTAAGATTATCTACCTCTAAAAGTTATTCGTCCTTTAGAAAGATCATAAGGCGTCATTTCAACTTTTACCTTATCTCCAGTAAGAATTCGAATGTAATGCTTGCGCATTTTTCCTGAAATATGAGCTGTGATAATGTGCCCATTATCTAACTTAACTCTAAAAGTAGTATTAGGAAGCGTTTCAATCACTTCGCCTTCAAATTCTAAATTGTCTTCTTTTGCCATAAGTCGCGTATTTTACTACATATACATCTAAATATTCTCAAATTAAAGATATATAATATTTAACATAATATATATTATGCGAAGTTATATATTATGATCAAACTCCTATTCTCTCTCTAGGTATGAATTCCAGTACTGTAGCATTTATACAATATCTTGGCATACCATTAGGACCATCATCAAAAACATGACCCAAATGAATATTAGTTGATAAGGATTTAACCTCTGTTCTTCTCATGCCGTATGAATTATCAGGTATCTCATACGTTGAGTTTGGTATCGGAGCCGTGAATGATAACCAGCCACTTCTAGAAACAAATCTATACCTGGTATCAAACAATGGCGCCCCGCTTAATTTATCAACAAATATTCCATCTAGAGCATTCTTGAATATTTCATATTCCTTGCAAAATCTTGTATCCGTTCCCTTATTAAAAGCAACATCGTATGCTTCGGTATTACCTAATTTAAATTCCCCAAGTCCTTTATAGAATACCTCTGCATTCATGTATCCTTGATATGAAAACTGCTCTTTTCCATCTTCCATAAAAATTATGGTTGGTGTTGCCCAAGTAGGAGTCTTTATCTCAAGTCCTTCTAACTCAATTGCTGTTCTATAAACAAGCGGAATGCTTCCTTTATAGTTATTTGCTACATCTTGTTTAAATTTTTCACAATAAGGGCAATAATCTTGGGAATCTATTACTAGGATAACCTTCCCTTTTAAGAGCAAAGAGTTATCAATATTCAGCTTTTCCTTGTCTGTATTAAAAACCACTCCCGTTGAGTGATCTGGACAATAGCCGTTTGGATTCTTTTTAATATAGTTCTGATGATATTCTTCTGCCTTGTGAAAATTATTTAATGGCTTTATTAATGTCTGGATTTGACCATAACCATTTTGATATAACAATTCTTGAAATTCATCAGTTACTTCTTCGATAACCTCTTTTTGAGCTAAATTAGTATATAAAATTGTTGATCTGTACTGGGTACCAATATCATTGCCCTGTTTATTCAATTGTGTAGGATCATGAGATTCATAAAAGTGTTCGAGCAATGCTCTTAAAGTGATCACTTCTTTATTAAATGTAACTTCTACTACTTCAGCAAAATTATTTTTTTTAAATCTATTTTTAATTTTAATAATTTCTTTGTAGGTTGGTTTGATGTCGTATCCATCTGCATATCCAGATACTGCATCTTCAACACCTTGAAGGCCTTCATAGCCCTTCTCTGCTCCCCAAAAACAACCTGATCCTAGAACAATTTTTTCAAGGTGCGAAGTATGATTTTCCTCGGCATTTACGATCAGTGAGGCAATAAGCAAGGGTATTAGAATAATAAATGAACATTTCATTATTTTTAATTGTTGCATTAATTTATAAGGATTGGAATAAAAAAAGCCTGCTAGATGCAGGCTTTAATATTGTAGTAATTTCTTTAATTAACTCTTTCTATAAGTGAATACTGATCTTGTAATACACCGTCTAGATGTAAAGACGCATCTACTCTTACCTTATTAGAATCAGTGGCATCAAAGGTCCATCCTATGGATTCAACATAATTATGATGTGCAGGATGATATCCTGGAGTCGGATCTGACTTTAGTTTCAACGAGTTCCCATCAAGAGATGCAACAGCAAACATAGG
>Ga0222713_10003006_pt1 | contig 17672 bp, 38 predicted proteins | sample C33_649DmetaG_FD_165061 | JGI IMG/M metagenome (GOLD analysis project Ga0222713, IMG submission 165061) | Estuarine water microbial communities from San Francisco Bay, California, United States - C33_649D | ecosystem: Environmental > Aquatic > Marine > Unclassified | place: USA: California...
GAATCTTAACACACTCTTTACAACTGAAATGTAAAAGTGGCTTTTTGAATTACTTTCTTTTGGTTGTATCATAATTTTATTTTTAACTTAAATCACTAAATATAACACCTCTAAACCCACCTTTCTCAGCCTCCTCAATACCTTCCCATTTAAAGAAAGAGCAACGAGGTTTCTCATAAAGATACACATTGAAGTTTCTACAAAACTCCTTTAACTTTTGAGTCTCCCACTCATAACTCATACTCCACGCCTCTTTACCAAATGTGAAGTAAATCCAATCCATAACATCACAAATGTTCAACATCGGAAATTCATTTTCCAATTCAGCAATTGTTCGGTTTCTACCTTCCAATAACATATCCATAGCGTTTGATTCTTTTATAAGTTCTTCCATTTCTTCAATCCTATCACCCAATACTTCACAATCATAATAGTTCATATACTTAATTTTTATAGTTTACAATTAGATACCTTGCTCTCTACGCAAATCGTATTCTTCTTTTTCAAATTCCGAATACTCAACTACTTTAAGGTAAGGTGCGAATTTAGTTTCGTAGTAACCATTAAGGTTAGCCAAACTAATCATTGAATCAATGAATGATTTTCGAACATAGGTCATATCGGATGAACCGAATCCCTGGTCTTCAGGCCAATCTGAATAATCACTAGCTACTTCTTCCAATGCTTCGAAAACCGCATCTGAATAAGTAATAATTCTCTTTGTGAACCTTCCCTCAACTGGGAAAGCGTTTCTTACTACATCGAACCCTTCGATTAACGAAGCGGTTGCTAGAACTGAATTAAGGTTAAAAGGTAAACTCATAATACAAGGGGTTTGATTGTTATCATTTTTATTACATTGTAAACATACGAATAATACCCGAGTATTCCAAGCTTTTTATCAAAAATCTTTAAAAATTTTTCATTGAAAATCAATGAGTTACGTCAACTAATTGATAGTCAACGAATTACAGATTAACCCATTTTAAGCCCTTTTAAGCCGGTCTAATCCATTTTAAGGTGAATATAAAGCCCTATCCAATAAGACTAAAAAAAAGGGGTCTAAACAACCCCATTTTTCGTATTCCACACATCATTTAACCTACTCATTATCATACTTTTTAGGGTGGGTCCTGCTATTCCATCTAACACATCTAAAATATCATTATCTGTATATTTTAACTTTACACTTTCATTGATAGCATCTATATCAAAACCATCCTCATGTGCATTATGTTCAGCTAATGCTGCATCAATTTGTTCATCGGTTGGATTATAGTTTTCCACATACTCTCTAAATTCTTTTGAGTTATAATAGTCTTGAACCATTTGTTCTAACTTCTCAAGCTCATCGGCTGTTGGAACGTATTCATCCTCTTTATTTTTGTATCGTTCTACTAATTCCACATATTCAAATGCGGATAATTCAAATTGGTCATCCATTTCGTTTTCGCTTAAATTGTTTAATAATTTTTCTTTTAACTTTCCCATAATTTATATATTTTCTTCTCTATATAATTTTTCTAATCGTTTTGGTAACTTAGTATAATCCATTCTGAATGAATCAGGCATTGCTGCTACCAACCTTTTGTTTGTATATGGCTGGTTTGTTGGTTTACTCCACTTACGAGTTTGTAGCATCCAATTGTAGAATTGTAAATAAGCGTTAGCTGCCTTAGTGTACTTCTTTGTATCAATACTCAACCCCCATTTCTTCATCATCTTAACACTACGTCTTTCGTTATCCAATTCCAAATCAATAGCCAATTGCATATATTTTTTGATATTACGAATGTTAGTACCTTCCAACCACTCATCAACTTTGAATCCTTTTTTATTGTACTCCTTCCAAATCTTAATACCATCCTGCCATTGTGTAAGGTGGCAATACTCATGCACTAATATTTGCAAACCTTCAGGCTTACCCATTGAACACGCTAATACAGGCCTAACACCTTCGTTTTCACCATCATCAAAATATCCACTACATCTGATAGACGGAGATAGTTTAACATATTTAACATCTTTAATGTGTGTCTTAACACCCAATCTTTTACACTCATCCTTTACAAACTTAATAAACGCTTTATCATTTTTACTTAACTTCATTCTTAATTTTTATTAGATTCAAAGATACGAAAAATACCCGAGTCCACCAAATTTTATTTTCTATATCTGCACATACGGAAAACCATGCCTACTTTTATATTGTTCGATTAACTTATTAGCTTCATCAATATATCCATGCTTTTGTAGTTTACGGATTGCCCAACCATCAGCATCAGCTTCATCGTTAGGTCCGTTGATTCCAGTATGCCCTAATACAATATGTCCAACTTCATGCGCCTCCACTATTGTTTGTATGGAATCTATATAACTCCCATCAATGAATATAAGCTTTTGGTCAGGCATCGCAAATCCATATCCATATTTAATGAATAGTGGTGCTAATGCCTGATATTGTGGGTCTGCTGGTTTAACAACAGCTACCATAACACCTTTCTGAAATTCACTCTCAAATAATTTTGCCATACTTTACCAAATTTCAAATCCTCCACAATTACGGAGAAACGTTACGAATTCTTTTATCCTACCTAATGATGTACTATGTGAAGATTCTACCAATGAACCATCCGGCATTACTACCGGTCTGAATAGTAATGAACCATATTCATAATCTTGGTTTAATCCCATTGCTTTTTCAGAACTAATAAATCTACCAGTACCAGCTTCACACCAACTACCCATAACAATATAAATCCTATCATCATCATCCGATAGATTTTCATTGTATTGAGGATTCTCACTTATAAGTAACTCAATAGCATCTGCTAACTTATCACATTGCTTTTGTGTTTTCAATCCTTTACCATCGTTTGAACCCCAATAAGAGAAATCAATCTTTAGTTTAGAATTGTAAGCTGCTAACTCACAAATAGAATTGATAGGTCTCCAACCCCACCAATTAGAACAAAAATAATCACCAACTTCCGTTTTAGGCTTTCTGCCTGAAATATCAACTCCCATAACTTATAATTTAATAGTTTAAAAAATTACCAACTTGCTCTATATGCAAAATCATCAGCGTTTTCATCACTAAGAGCTTCTTCTATAATCTGAATCGTATTATCAATGTCATTGAAATACCATTCATCGTATTCAGTTCCACCAAAAAAGAATCCACTTTGTGTAGATAATAATTGAGGAGCTTTATCCTTATCAATCTTTACAATCCTACATATATCAAGCAAACTTTGTAGTTGCTCTCTACTCACATAAGATTCCTGGCATTCATCAATACCATTTTGAACATTCTCTACAAACCAATTGTGAATCTGATTTGCTTTTCTCCAATACCCAACTTCTTCTACAATGTAGCTTACTTTCTTTGGGTCAATGTTTGTAGGTTTACCAGCTTTGGTTACAGTAACTTCATAGTTATTATCACCATTGTGCTCCCAATACTTTACATACGTTTTTTTACTTAAATACATGTCTAATCCCATAACTTTAATTTTTATTTTAATGAATATTTTTGTTTATTTTCTTGTTCGTTATATACAGGAAGTTTTGTTTTGAAAAACTTTTGTATTCTATATGCATCCATCCACTGTACATCTTCCCAATTGCCATTTGAAGTTTTAACATATAAGTTCCACATATTGGGTCCACCAAAATCACTCATGGATTTTTCTGCACGCAGGTTACTTTCTTCTACTTCAAAATAACTAATGCCATTCGGCGCTGTGTAATTGTAATTCATATACTTATTTTTTATTTTTTATCTGAACAATGTGTTTACAATCTTTACCTCTACCCCAACCAAATGCAGGGCAACTACAACTCCATTTACCACTATCGTTTAATACCTTATATACATTTCCTTTACTACCTTCTACTTTGTAGTTAGCTTTGATAGGTTTGGGTTGTACTTTTTTTGTTACATCGAATGTACGTTTATTCCACATACTATTCAATTCTTCCCAATCATATCGTCTATCTACTTTAACCCATCCTAATTTAGAATCGGTAGTTGCTATGTACCACCGCCCATCAACAACCGACTGAATACATACAGGTGGTAATAATGAATTTATAATCATTGTTTATCTATATAAGGTTACAAAATGTCCGAAGTGTTTATCAAAGGTACTTACTAAATGCTCGTAGTCACCTTTCATCATTTCGGCTTGAATAGCTTTACTATCTAAACCTAACTGTCTAGCCAACTTAGCGGCCGTACCAATTAATACAAATGCGTTACCATCAGGTCCCGTCAAATCAATTGAAATTCCTAAACTTTCTTTTTTACTCTTTATCATAATCTTAATATTTACTAATTTTCTTTTCGTATTGTTTTGTAATTGTGATTGCCTGTAATTGAGGATTATTACTTGCTATTTGCATAATCGTTGAATAACTCAATCCTTTAATTGTAATCTTATCACCTGATTGTGATACTATTTCAATATCATGTGTTGTTTTATAATTCATATTAGGCGATTTTGTGGTAAATTGTTTCACCATTAGAAAATTGAGCGGTAACTCCCAACTTCATAGAATAATCATTGTAAATAGCTTCTAACTTTTCTACAATTTCGTTCTTAAGCTTCTCAGCTTTTTTCTCAGCCAACTTAGCGTACTTAGTTGCTGCTGATTTTGTTAGGTTACCACAATAAGCGATGTCATCAATATAGAAGTCAGGCGAATCGTATGAAACATCTCCATTCAGAAGATAATCTACATTCCAATCTAAGTTACAGCCCTCATAGTAACCACTACGAATAACAGGCGTTACACATACTTCAACATAGAAATCTTTGTATTGGTGATACTTTCTGATTGAACCCAATGTACGAGATGGAAAACTTCTCAACTCATTGTTATCGGTTTTACCATAATCTACATAATCCGAATCGTTACTCAATTCTGATTTTAGGTTATCTACTAAATCTTCATAATCCCATTCGTTCTCTAAGGAACACGCGAAAATGTGGGAAGCGTTTACATTGTGGAAATTGCTTGTAGCCATATCTTTAATTTTTATTACATAGTAAAACTACAAATAAAACCCGAGCATTCCAAATTTTTAGGCATATTTTTTCAAAAAAAGTTTATTGAAAATCAATGAGTTACGTCAACTAATTGATATTCAACGAATTACATATTAGCCGCTTTTTAACCGATTTAAGGGGGGTCTAAATGGGTTTAGGGTATTTACCCATGTTCCTTCTTCATATCCTTTATAATCTGATGTGCGGTTAGTTCTGGATGGTCTTTAGCGTACTCTATACATTTGAGGATAAAATAGGATACATTGTTCTTTTTACTTAACTTATTCACCAATTCGTTTAAGGTGTCCAAGTTTTCATAGAATTTGCCCATAATCAACTTTTTAATATATTTTTTTAATCGAACCATTGGGTTCTATTTGTTTTAATGTTCTTAATGCCAGGATCTCTGTACTTTGGGTCACCACCCAATTCCTCAGCTGCTTTAGCTTCCCTCTCCATTCGTGCATTAAAATTTGCTTTACCTATCTTTTTAGCACTTTCCAATTCCTCATTAGTTACATATCTACCTTCAATAGCTGCACCCACTCCGGCAAATCTTTTTGTGTGATATGATTCCAAAGGACGTGTGAATTGTTTTAGATAAACAGCCTTACTATCTATATATTCAAAAAAATCATCTTCTGATAATTCCTTTAATTGTTCATTTGTAAGTTCTTCATTAGGATTGTACTTCATCTTCTATAATTTGTGCTTCAGAAACTTCGTTTACTAAAAAATGTGTATTGTTTGAATCTCTAAGTAGTTTTTCTACACAATACCAATTACAGGCTTCCTCTGCTGTGAATTTATTAGCAAATAATCCCTGAACAAACCAACTATCTGCTTTGAATTCTTTTTTCACTACCCACATAGAACCATTAGCGTTCAAAAATTTTATTTGCATATTTTTCTCCAATTTATTTCTTCAATAGCGAATGCTTCAATTTCGTATGGGTGATTATGGTATTCATATCCCATATCATAGTATCTCTGCATCCAATTACCTCTTTGTAGATAATGAGCGTATTCATGCACTATCGTTCGTGCCAAATCCTCTTTATCCGTTATGTTTTTACTATATATTATAATTTCATTTTCTTCTCTAACAAATTCACCTTTCCATTGGTTATCGATACCAGTTGATTGTGGTGAATACTCTACGGCTAAATATGGGGTATATTTGTAATACTTACTTTCTCCCATCAATTTAATAGTTTTTTCAAAATATATTTTAGATAGCCTTTCAACTTCTTTTTTATTCATAGTTTTGTATTTTTGCTGCTAAGCAATCTTTAAATGTATCAATACTCTTTAGGTCCAACCTTCTCAATTCGAATACTTCAAGTGCATGCATTTCTCTATCTTTATAAATTCCACATTTGATATGGTCTTCAAACTTACCAATCAATACTGAAAAGTGTTTGGACTTATTGTTTAATACTGTTGGAGTTAATCGAATTGCATAGTAGTTATGTTGTACTTTCATTTCATCCTTAGTTATAGTATAAGCCCAATATGGGGTATGCAAGGGAAACCTATAAATCTTATCAAAATTTTCTATAAACATAATCTTTATTTTATCCATTCATAATATGCATGTTGGTAAGCCTCCACCGGCGTACAACCTTCACTTAAATATCTTTGAGCATATTCCTCAACTTCAGTACGAAGTCCGTAAGCATTTGCTTCTTCCAATATCAATTCAATATCCAATTGTTCTTCCAATGAAAATAACATATTAATCTTTTTTATTTACAGTTACGTTTGATTTCAATAAGATGCCACTTAAAAAGTTTAATCCTAATGCTTGTAGAATATCAATTCTAACTAATCCAAAAATATCAGGCATTAACCAATTCCATAAAAAGTACGTTGGAAATGCCAATAGAAGTGCGTACAAAAATAATACTCCTATTACTCCCAAAATTGTTGCTAATTCTTTCATATTTTATACTATTTTATTTGCTATTCTTAAAATTGTTTCTTCATCTTCTTTGGATAATCTCCATTTGTTACCTAATAGTTTTCTAACGTTGGTATCCCACTCATCGTCATCTTCATCATCGGGATGGTTACCTACTTGCTTAGGACAGTACCCATCATCATAAAGTTGGTCTGCTAACTCTTGCTTTTCATATCCAGCTAATGAATATAAAATATCATCAATATCAATATCAATACTTGCCATAATTTTTATTTTTAATTTTTAGGTTTTACAATAATTTCAAGGTTGTTATCGCTGAATCGTAATCCAACAACTTCACCACCATTTCCATTTTCGTTAGCCTCAACCAACTCCAAAAACTTTTTGAGGTCTACTGCTCGGGTGAAAATACCACCTCTACATTCACCTTCAAATCCATCTTTCCAAAATACTTCTTCGTTAAACATAACAATTAGCTTTACACATAGTTAATAAAAAAATGTTGTTTCTACATTCGGTATCTGCTCTACTCATAGATAGATACAAATTGTTAGCTACAACTGCCTCCACAAAACCACCACCGGCGTAAGAGGATTTATCTCTGGTACACATAATTGATACCATAATATCCAAAATGTGGTTACTTACATTTTCATAACCCCACTCTTTAGCGAATTCAATAGCTCGCTCTCTACATTGTTCTCTGATGTCCATATCTTTATTTTTTAATTAATTACAAAATCACATAACTCTCTAGCCGAATAGATACCATCTCTACTACTCATTGTATCGATGTCCGATAATCTTTCAACATCACACCCTTCATTGATTTCATCATAGGTACAATTGATATTACAACTGCCTTCTACGCAATACCAACGTTTACCGCTGAATGTTTCGTACACTAAGATAGTACCTCTATTTCTAGTACCATAAAATCCTTCTACTTCATACAAATTTGCCATAACTTTATTTTTATTATTTTTTATTTTAAGCAACTACCCAATTGGATGGATTAGCTACCTTAATTACATACTTAGCATCTGAATATCGTTTACCTTCTTTAGCTATGTACCTTTGTGTTTTACGATTCTTATACGGCGTTCTTAGGTTATCCAATATATGTGAGAAACTATTCGAACCCGTAATACTTTTGTAATACCTTTCCAAATCACCATGCGATACTGCACCCTTTCTATCTACATAATCTAAAATAGATTGAGTAATATAACCACGCTCTCTTAAGTTAGTTAAATGATTATCATAATCTTTCTCAACAGATGATTCGTATCGTTGTTCATCCTGTAACATTGAGAATCTATAATCCTCATCGGCTTCTTCGTTACTTACATAGTACGTTGAAGATTCAACTTCTTCATCAATAGCTTCTTCAGCTATCTTACTATTTAATTCATAATACAATCTTTCCAATAGAGATTCATTAACTTCTCTATTACAAAAGTTACCATTATGGGCGGTAATGCCCAACGAATAAATGAGCTCGTTTAACTCTTTAATACTTAAATTCATATTCTTAATTTTTATTTTTATTAATAAAAGAAACTATTCCATGCAATCCAATTAGGTACTTTGTACTTAACTCCAACAAACTCCGGCTTAGGGAACTTATCGTATGGAGATGGAACTGATTCAAATATACAATTTGATTTTCCTACACTTACCAATCTTGCTCTACAAGTTGGTGATTGATTTTGAGAAACATCTTTCCCAATTACTGATTTTAAATCTGCACTTTGTGTATTCGGTGCGATAACAGTGATAATGTTCATATTCTTAATTTTTATTTTAACCACAAATTATATACATAATCGTAACTCACTTCTAATTCCTCAGCGAGTCTTTCGAACAATCTTTCTCTAATGATACTATCACCAACACCAATGTATCGGTAAACATCACCACCAATAATTAATTGGTTTAGCAATCCAGCAAAAGTTGGGGTTTCGTTAAGTTCCAATCCCAAGTCATCCGTTGGGTAGGTTTCTAAATAAAATTCTCTAATTTTCATATCTCTTATTTTTTATTACATAGTAAACTTACGAATAATTCCCGATATAAACAAGGAAAATGACATTTATTTTTCACCTTATTCTGTAAGTTATTGATTATCAATGAAATTATTTTTTAAGCTGCCTGATTTTGAACGAAAGCCCAACAGCTATGGAACTTGGTATTCATAGCTTTCCAAATGTTCCAATCAATCATCTTAGGGAACGAACCATGCATATCACCTACCTGTAAACTCTCTAATAGGTTTTTATCGATTGAATTCCATTTACCACCTTTGGTAGTTAGGATATTGAACCAATAGGATTTACCATCGATTAAACGTTCTACCTGTACTACCGTAGTGTTCTTACTTAGATAATAGGGTAGCGTTTCGATATTACACTCCGTATCACCAATAACAGGGAAACCTGCCTTAGCTTTGGCTGTGTATCTGAATCGGTACTTCTTACCAACTTCACAAAGATTACTTACATTTACTGATTGACCATTGATTCGAATTGAACCATAAAATACATCACCACTCATTGGGCCTGTATTAACTGTGATTAAGAGGTTATTCATATATCTTATCTTTTATTACATAGTAAAACTACTAATAATATACCATATAAACAAGCTTTTTAGCAATTATTTTTAGGGCCTTTGACGTAACTCATTGATAATCAAGCAAAAACTTTTTGACAAAAAATAACCCGTTGAAAATCAACAGGTTATGTAAGTAATTGAAAATCAATGAGTTACGAAAATTAGTAGTTTTGGTAGTAATACTTTCGTATTTCTCTACCCAATTCCATATCGTTTGAATATGTCTTAATAAAGTGTTTAGGTATGCTAAAATGCTCTCTACCTTCCGAGCTACCTTTCATATAGCAATCTCTACATAGTTGTCCAGCTCCTTCAATATATCCAGTTCTGAAATCAATGTGTGTTGTTTTCAATGTTGTGGTCTTATCGCCACAAAGAATACAATCTTCATAAAGTTCATTGTGATTACCAACAGATGTTACGTTATTATTTTCATCAATTGTAAGTGGTACGTGCTGCTCTCCCATAGTTTTAAGTTTTAGTGTTTATATATACATATCTCAATTTATATTTTCATTATAAGATTCTAATATTTCATCACCGGCATTTATATCTATTAATGCAATACCATCATCAGAAATATTTCTAGTATATTCTGTTTTATATGCTGAATTACAATATGAAGTTCCATGGTGTAAAAAGTTAAGTCCCTTAAATAATCTAAAAATTTTATAACCACATTCTTCATTAATAAAATATTTGTGCAACAAATCAAGAACTTCATTTGGTATTTCACTTAACCGTTCATTTGGAACTATATATAAACCCGATTCATAATTCCAAACAGGAAATACATCTTCTCCTTTTTTTATATTTCGTATTGCTATTACACCAACACCATCGATTTTAGATACAGCTATTTTTGTTTTAATATTATTGGCTAGATGATGTATTACTTCATCTACATTTGCTAATTTTGAATCAACTAAATTATTATAATCTACATTCATCGAGTTAATTTATTATTCATTAAGTTATTTACAAAATTTGGTTGTGTTTGTAACATAGAAGTAACCTCATTTAGTTTTTTCAAAGTAGTTGAATGTACTTGTTTTGTATAGTTTATACTTGAAAACTTTTTTAAACTATTAATAACGGAACTTTGTGGCAGTGTACCTAATCCATATAAAGTCCAACACCAAACACCCCAACCAGATGAACCATGATAACTAGCAAAATCAAAGTTTGAAGGACTACGATATTCACAAAGTTCTATTATATTTTTTACAGAATCACTCATAGCAAGTTCATTGTTACAATATCTCCAAAATTCAGAATCATTTCGTTTATTATGGTAGTGTATTCTTATTAAATCTTTATATTCATCAATAAGATAAGACATGAAGTTGTTATATTTTTCAATGTTTTGATTTAAGAAAAATTCTTTTTTATCAAAAGAAAAATAACTACTGAATATTGTGTCTAATTGTATTAGGGATGTATGTATTGAAGTTGCCTGTAATGGTTCTAAAAATGATGATGATAATCCTATTGCTACGACATTCTTAATCCAAAACTTATCCAATCTACCGGGATCGAATTTTAATTTTCTAACTGGTTCTATTTTTCTACCGGTTGTTTTTTGTAATTCTTCTAATGCTTTATCATCACTTACAAATCTATCACAATAAACATATCCACACCCATATCTATCTTGTGTTGGAATTTGCCACATCCAACCGTTTGGCATTGACCATGCTAACGTTTCTAACTTAGCTTCTTCGGGTCCTTTTTCATATTGATGTAAGTATGGAAGTGCTGAATTTACAGGTAGTTCATTTCCATAACTTATCCACTTAGCCCCCATTTTACCAATTAATAGTTTTGCAAATCCAGTACAATCAATCCAAAAATCAGCTTTTAGTGGAGTAGGATTACCATTTAATATAACACTATCACATTCACCTGTTATTGGATTTATATTAATATCATCAACTTTAGCATCGATGTGCTTAATACCATTTTCTATACATATTTTTTTGAAATATTCACCAACTTTATGTGCATCAAAATGATACGCATGTATATTCATATTTTGTTTCAAGTTAATATGAAAATCAGTAAGCCCCTGTGCCATCAAATAGCCCGATATAGATGAATCATAATAGTTACCCTCCATAGCTGCTGATAAAAATTCACTATCAAGATTGTATGCTGCAGTGTTCGTTGGTTGTATAGGACTTAAGAATTCCGTACCAACCCCATTCCAATCTTTGAAACGAATTCCATATTTTGGAAGTGCATGAGAACCTTTGAAAAATTCTAATTCGGTTTTACCCAATGCCTTAAAACGAGAAGTAACAAATTGCTGCATTAATGCAGTTGTTCCTTCTCCAGCTCCTATAATTGGTATATCGGAACTTTCAATTACTGTAACATCTATTTGAGGTAATCCATCCTCTTTATATAATTTATTTTGATTGGCAAATAATGCAGCCGATACCCAACCTGCCGTTCCACCTCCAACTATAACTACTTTCATATATTTTTTATTTTAAATAGGTGATTTGTTTCCAACCATTTGATATGCTTCCAGCATCAAAGCTAACGCTTCATCTATTTTATTTTGAATATCTTTATTAACTTCACATAATGGATGGTTCATTATATGGTCATCTATTGTACAACTTACAATATGAATTCTATCCATAAGTTCTAAGTAATGCCCATCGTTTATTTCTATTGTATCTTCAATCATACTTTATGGTATTTAATATCAAAATCTATAAATGATTCTATTTTGTTATCATATTCCTTCATATAAAATTCATGCATTTGTTCTGCATGCGAAATATCGATATTATATTCTTTATATAATGTTTCAATATGGTCAAAGAAATGAAAATACTTTTCCATAGATACAGGTGTTCCGTATGCAAAATAATCACTCCAATATGTTCCTATACTAATAAATTCAATTGTACTTTTTGGAACTACAAATTCAGCTTTTTTAAATTGAATTTTTTCAATAAACATATCAAATCTAACTCTCATAATTAAATCATATTGATATGGATTTTCAATTAGTTTCCAAGCATTTTTTACCATCGACCATTGGTCTCTTATTCTTTCCACATAATAACTACCATGATATATTGCTCTTTCATTTACTTTAAACACATCATCCGGTCTATCTATAAATTCGATATTCGGAAATCTATTCTTTTCATAATTTTCAGAACTCTCAATATTGTAGTTTTTAATATATGGATTTAATTTTTCTAAAAGTTCTTCTTTGTTAATTGGATATTTAGGTAAATTAAAACTCCCTACGCTATTTATAGAATGCTGATTAACATCCCAAGTGTTAAAATAAACATCAGCATTGTACTTATCAAATATTTCTTTGAATTTAGGAAACGATTTATTAAAATCTCTACTATGCCCTGTAAGTACTATTGCTATTTTCATATTAATATATATTATACTTTTACTAAATGGTCAGCCGCATAAGTTGCAATTGGACCTAATGTTTTATATCTTACTTCATATCCCATTCCTTCAACTAAACCAACAGCTTGTCTGAACACTTCATTTGATTTATATCTTGGGTCAGGATTCAAATCAATATCAATCCATCTTGGTTTAGGAATACCAGCTTCTCTCATAAATTCTGCGGTTTCAATTGCATACCAAACTTCGTTCAACAATCTAACAGATCTTGCTGGTTCTCTATTTGCCTTCCATCTTCTGTAAAGTACATGCGCTCCCTTACCGGGAGTGTACAAAGCCACAACAACGGCATAAATTGTTTTATCGGCAAAGTTTTGTGAATCACATCCAATGAGTAATTCAATTCCTTGATTATTTTCCAAATACTCTTTAACATAAGGGATAAGTTCAAATTCTTCTCTGCCATACAATTTTTTGTACTTCATATATTTTTATTTTTTACCAAAATGAGATACTATGTGTTTTACTATTAAACTCATTTTATCCGCACTTTCGTTTGCTACTCTTTGCACTTCTTCGTGCGTTATTTCTACTATCTTACCAGCAACTCCCAAATCAGTAATCAAAGACATTGAGAATACTTTAACTCCCATGTGCCTAGCTACTAACACTTCGGGTATAGTTGACATCCCAACCGCATCTCCACCTATGATACTCATATATCTATACTCGGCTGGTGTTTCGTAATTTGGGCCGGATACTGCTATTAATACACCTTCATGTATTCTGATATTAACTTCACACTGCTTTGCTACTTCAATCATTTCTTTATCGTATGCCGTACTAACATCTAAGAAGCGAGGACCCATTGAATCATCATTTGGTCCTAACAATGGATTATCACCCATTAGATTGATATGGTCATTCACAAACATCACATCACCAATTTCAAAGTTAGGATTCATACCACCCGTTGCATTTGATGTTATCAATCTTTCTATACCTAACATTTTAAGTATTCGTATTGGGTATGTAATTTGCTGCATTGTGTATCCTTCGTAATAATGATTTCTACCCTGAAGTGCCACAACAGGCACACCATCTAAAAAACCAAATATCAAATTACCACTATGTCCTTCAATAGTTGGTGCTATAAAACCCGGAATATCTTTGTATGGTATTGTAGCCGTAATATCTATATCGTTAGCTACATCACCCAATCCCGAACCTAATACTAATCCTATCGTTGGTTTAGTATATGTAAACTTATTAATGTAATTTAACGTTTCGTTATATTGTGCCATTTATTATTCTTTTTTTAATTTCGGTTGTACTGATTCCTCTGGTGTATGCTAAATAAACTAACACAATATCATTTTCATCCAGCCAATCTTGTGTGAATTGCATTTGTGTATAATAATCTTTCTTTGCCCAATCATCACCAATTGCAATTATATGTGGTTTGACTTGTAGAATGGAAGGTTTACTATCAGCTCCACCAACATTTGGTATTACTTCATCAACAAACTTACAAAACTCCAAAGATTTTTTACGTTCTTCGTAATTCATAATTGGTGGTTTACCTTTATAGTATTCAATAAACTCATCTGTGTTTAAAGATACCACCACTTTATCGGCTATCTTAGAACATTGTCTAAGGAAATTCATGTGGCCATAGTGAAACACATCGAATGTTCCACCTGTGTATAATGTTTTAATCATAACTTTTATAAATATGTACCCCATAAGAGACTCGAACTCTTAACCCTCTCGGACTGGTGCCTAAAACCAGCGTGTCTACCAATTCCACCAACGGGGTATTTGCTGTAAGAGAAGGATTCGAACCTCCACGATGCGATTCAGTAAGTAACACTACGCCGGCCGGCTGGTGGTCTACCCCATATTACTTACCTATTTCGTTCTCACCACCCCCGAGACAGGAGGGCTTGTCTGCCAAGTCATAGCTGAGATGACCAATTCCAACACCTTACAATTTAATAACATCTTATGTCCATAGTTGGCCTCACTTCCAGTTCTCAATAAGGAGTTCCTTCGTCATAAGATGTTATTTGCGGAGAAACAGGGATTCGAACCCCAGATACCTTTCAGTATGCCGGTTTTCAAGACCGGTGCATTCAACCACTCTGCCATTTCTCCGTTTAGTACTCTAATAATTAGAATACTTTTTCTTTTTTAGATTCCAAACTACTTTGGTTTCTTCTTGCTTCTTCTGCTTCTTTATATATTCTAACCCAAGTTAAAAATATATCGATTGGTGCTAATATCCAACACATCATCAATAGAGCGATAGAATCTAAACCTGGCGATATTCCCAATCCACCAGCCATTACATTCTTATTCCACTTTCTTATTGACATTATAACACAATAGATGAAACAAATTACATAATAAGTAATAAACATAACATTTGTTTTAATTGTTAGTTGTCCCTCTAGGATTCGAACCTAGACAAACTGCACCAAAAACAGTTGTGCTACCGTTACACCAAAGGACAGTAATCTCAAGCATTCTACTCCCCGCAATACGGAATTGTATCTAACTTAGCCCATCGTTGGCGGTATGGGTACTTGAGTGTTTGTGAATGAAAAACATCTATTCTTCTTGCGGCCTGTTCACAATGGCCCACTGGAGCGGATGATAGGAATCGAACCTACGTCTCCAACTTGGAAGGATGGAGTAATAACCATTATACGACATCCGCTTATGGAGCGAAAGACCGGGCTCGAACCGGCCACCCTCACCTTGGCAAGGTGATGCTCTACCAAATGAGCTACTTTCGCGAGTGGTGGACCAGATAGGGCTCGAACCTATGACCTACTGATTATGAGTCAGTTGCTCTAACCTACTGAGCTACAAGTCCAATTATCGTTTAATCTAACGATAAAATCTAATATCGTATATTTCAACGATAAATAAGTTTTGATTAAAGTGGTCTCCGTTTCTCCTAGCTGGCCCAATTTCAGGGACTCGAACCCAATGTGCGTGTGACCTAATCCAGCTCACCTCTCTTACGAAAGGACTTTAATCAAATAAGGTGCCGGTGATAGGATTGGTTACCTACACGATGTCCATTTCGGATACACCCCCTATCTAGAATACGGGACGTCTAATAGTTTCTATTCGAAATCAAAACTATTCATTCCGCCACACCGGCCTATAAGTTTTGTAATGGCTGTACTGTTAAACTGTCTTTTCACTACTTTTAGTGTAGTGTTTCGTTTTCTTCATACTTAGCGTCTGTCCAGTCATTCGTTTCCGAATCATTACAAAGTGGAGAATAAGGGAGTCGAACCCATGACCTCTTGAATGCAAATCAAGCGCTCTAGCCAACTGAGCTAATCCCCCATTATTCCAACGTACCAGAGGTGGGAGTCGAACCCACACGAGCGTTTCTGCTCAACAGATTTTAAGTCTGTCATGTCTACCATTCCATCACTCCGGCATTTTACGATTTTAACATTTCAAAGAACAATACAAATATACGAATAAATTCTGAATTAACCTAATTAAAATTTACCCCATTGAGATTTATTTCGGTTTTCTTCAGCTATCTTAAATCCTAGCCAAACCTCACTCAATACTTTTTTTATTTTTTGTACTATATTTTTCATCCTTTTGTTTTTTCTACTTTATACATTTTTACTCTCCTAAGTTTTGTATGCTTATCATCTGGATTGATAAGTATGTCAATCTTATTTTTCCAACGATGATGCATCAAATCTCTGATTACATATTCACCATTGTACTTTCCTGCATTTGTTATTCTAACCCTTTGTCCAAATCGATATTTTCGTTTCAAATCTCTACTAACAGCGATGATACGATGTCTCTTTGGATTTTGGGGATTAATCTTAAATCCACTTGCGGTAAGTAATGGAGTTGAATCTGTCTGATTACCATCTATTGAATACGTTGTTACAGTCACAATATCAGGTATAACTTTATCTTGCTCCACTAACTCAACTTTAGATTCCATACTATGCATTGTACATTCGTATGGAAAAAATACAAGAGAAAGAATAACTAATAATGTTGTCCGTTTTTTCATACACATTTAATTAGTTAGTGATTCGGAAAGGATTCGAACCTTTGACCTACTGCTTAGAAGGCAGTTGCTCTATCCAACTGAGCTACCGAACCAAATAGTTGTTTCAACTTGCAAGTTTACTCTTAACGTCTCTTTCTCTACAACGACTGAACTTAATCACATTTGTAGTCCGAATGTAGCATTGGGTAATTACTCCGTGCTTCTATGTAACTCTATGTACCTTGCTTTGTTACTAAGCGTGTTAAGTGTATGAAACAACTTGCGGACTGTACGGGACTCGAACCCGTGAACTCCACCGTGACAGGGTGGCATGATAACCAACTTCACCAACAATCCGTAATTACTAATTCACCTTTATCCGCACCATCCATGTCATGCACTGGTTGACAAACACCTCAATGAATTAGTTTTGAGCTTCCATCCGGAATCGAACCGAATTATCTTGATTACAAGTCAAGCGCATCGCCTGCAATGCTTTGGAAGCTTTTGGTACTCCGTACGGGGCTCGAACCCGTAAGCTCTCCCGTGAAAGGGGAGTGTCCTAACCAATTAGACGAACGGAGCGTTTCATTTATTAAACCAATATTTCAAATAACTTATACAAATATACGAAAAG
>Ga0222713_10003009_pt1 | contig 17660 bp, 14 predicted proteins | sample C33_649DmetaG_FD_165061 | JGI IMG/M metagenome (GOLD analysis project Ga0222713, IMG submission 165061) | Estuarine water microbial communities from San Francisco Bay, California, United States - C33_649D | ecosystem: Environmental > Aquatic > Marine > Unclassified | place: USA: California...
CAACTCCGGGTGCTTCTTGCGCAGGACGATGACACCGATGTTGACGATGGTGAACGCGCCGAGGGTGCCGATGCTCGTGGCCTCGGCGAGTTGGCCGAGCGACACCAGTGCGGCCGGGAACGCAATCACGATCGCGACGATGACGGTGTTCGCGACCGGCGTTTGTGAGCGCGGACTTACGCGGGTGAAGACCTTGGGCAGCAGGCCGTCGCGACCCATGGCAAACAGGATGCGCGTCTGCCCATACAGCGTGACGAGGACGACGCTGAAGATCGAGATGATGGCCCCGAGGGCGATGACGTCGCCGGCCCATGATCCGCCCACGGCGTTGTTGGCGATGGTCGCCAGGATCGCCTCGGATCCCTGCCCCTCGTCCTGCTGCCACGGCTGAGCCCCCAAGGCGGCGAGCGTGACGATGAGGTAGAGGGCCGTCACCACGGCGAGGCTGCCAATGATGGCGAAGGGCAGGTCGCGCCGTGGATCTTTGGCCTCCTCGCCAGCGGTAGATACGCCATCGAAGCCGATGTACGAGAAGAACACCTGCCCAGCGGCCGCGGTGACGCCGAGCAACCCCAGGGGGAGGAATGGCGTGAGGTTGTTGCCATCGAACGCCGTGAATGCCACGACCGAAAAGAAGATGAGGATGCCGATCTTCAGCAGCACCATGACGGCGTTGATCTTGGCCGACTCGGACGCACCGCGGATCAGCAGGAAGGCGCACGCGAAGACAACGATGAGTGAGGGAATGTTGATGATGCCGCCGTCGCCCGGTGGATTCGAGAATTCGGCCGGGATCGTCACCCCGAAGGAGCCGAGGAAGGAGTTGAGGTACTCGCCCCAACCGACGGAGACCGCGGCGACCGAAACGCCGTACTCCAGCATGAGCATCCAGCCGACGACCCAGGCGACGATCTCGCCGAGGGTGACGTAGGCATAGGAGTACGACGACCCGCTCGCGGGAATGGTGCTCGCCAGTTCGGCGTAGGAGAGAGCGGACAACAGGGCGGCGAAAGCCGCCAGCAGGAAGGACAGCAGGACAGCCGGTCCAGCCTTGGGAATCGCGACCCCGAGGATCACAAAGATTCCGCTACCGATGATCGACCCGACGCCGAAGAGCAGCAGGGGGATGCGCCCCATCGAGCGCTTGAGTTCGCCACCACCGGAGGCTTGATCGACCGGCTTGAGGCGGAACAGCCCGTGGGACACCGGCTCCTCCTGACTCACGACCGAACGCCGTGGTGGGGTCTACGGTAGACACGGCGGGCGCGCAATGTAACCAGTCCGTCGGATCGGGATCAGGGAGGCGACGTGCGCATCGTCGTGGGAGTCAGCCCGGATGAATCTGGCGAAGATGCTGTCGCCCTCGGCGCAGTCCTGTCCCGCTTGCTCGACGCGCATACCACCTTGGCCTATGTGCATCCGCCGACCATCGACTATCCGAGCATCGGCCATGTTGACGCCGAGTGGCGGGCCTTCCTCGAGGAGCGCGCCGATTCCACTCTGGGTGCCGCAGCAGCATCGCTCGCGCTGGAGTGGGATATCACGGATACCGATCAGGTGGTCCTCGGTGCGGCCTCGGTCGGGCATGGCTTGCGCACGATCGCGGAGGAAGCCGAGGCGTCGATCGTCGTCCTCGGTCCAGGCTCACGCGCTGTCGATGGCCACATCGCGATGGGACCCATTGCGCATTCGCTCCTGCATGGCGGCCCGTCGGCTGTTGCCCTCGCCCCGGAGGGGTATCGCGAGACTGCACCGGAACGGTTGGCCCGGCTTGTCGTCGGATTCCAGGACACCCCCGAGGCCGCGGTGGCGGTGTCCGCAGCGGTGCAGGCCGCGCGTACCCGATCGCTTCCGGTTCATCTGCTCACCGTGGTCATCCGCGCGACACGAATCGTGGGCTCCCGCCTCGGCCGTGATCCGGAGCGTCTCGTGATGGAGACGCTCGTCGAGCACGAGCAAGAGGCTCAGCGCCAGTTCATGGCGCGTACCGACTACCCGCTGAGGGGGACCGTCGTGCAAGGCGACACCGCTGAGCGAGCCATGTCGCGATTCGACTGGGAGGAGACCGACCTCTTCGTCGTCGCCTCCAGTCGACTCGGTGCGGTACGGCGGGTGTTCCTCGGGGATCTATCGCACAAGTTGATTCGTGCGAGTGCCGTCCCGGCCATCGTGTTGCCACGTGAGGTCGAGAACGCCGAAATTGCGGAGGCGCTAAGCCGGTAGGGGTCGGCGACGCTTGCGGGAACAGGCCAGGGGGCGAGAATCGCCGCTACGCTGCTGCGGTGGAGTCCCGAAGCAAAGTGCAGGTCGATGTCCGCGCCGATGACGCCCTGGGCAGCGACGACGTCATGGAGTTGCTGCACCGGCTCACGCGTCGCGAGGTGTCAGCAGGCGAGTTGCGGGAGTCGGCCCGTGCCCGGATCGCAGCGGCTACCGGTGACCTGAACCCGGTCGTGTGCGATGTTGATCTCGATCCGGCAACTGAGGGTCCTTTCCGCGGCATTCCCACCGCCGTGAAGGACAACCAGGACCTCACCGGCTACCCCACGAGACACGGTTCCGCGGCGACACCGAGCACCCTGGCTGGCCAGGACATGCCTTTTGTTGCCCACTTCCGCGGCCTCGGATTCGATCCTCTGGTCAAGACGACGCTGCCCGAGTTCGGTCTCACGCCGACCACTGAGTCCACGACGTACGGTGCGACACGCAACCCCTGGAATGTGGGGCACTCCACCGGCGGATCGAGTGGTGGCTCGGCGGCGCTGGTGGCCTCCGGCGCACTGCCCATCGCTCACGCGAACGACGGCGGTGGCTCCATCCGCATCCCCGCAGCCCTGTGCGGGCTCGTCGGCTTGAAGCCGACCCGGGGCCGCTTCCCCGATCGCGCCGACCTGGAATCGCTGCCTATCCACATCGTCAATCAAGGCGTGCTCACCCGCTCAGTGCGGGATACGGCGTACTTCTTCGCCGAGTCCGAGCGCAGATTCACCAATCCGGATCTGCCCGCGGTTGGCATGGTGGTGCGACCCGATCGGACTCGACTGCGCGTCGCGGTCATGACCGAGGGGGTGCCGGGGCTGGCGGTCGAGGAGCAGACGTGCCAGGCCGTCCTCGCGGCCGGGCGCACCCTGGAGGCCCTCGGCCACGAGGTCGAAGAGATTCCGCCCTATCTGGACGAGCAGTTCGGTCGTGACTTCCTGCGCTACTGGGCCTTCCTGTCCTTCATGATGCAAAAGACGGGCGCCCGTATCTTCGGCAAGGGATTCGACGGCAAGCAGACCGAGACGCTGACCAAGGGCTTGAGTTCGATGTTCGTGCAGCAGGCAGCCCGAGTGCCCGGCAGCATCCGTCGACTCAAGCGCGTTGCTGCCGAGCCGGAGGAGATCTACGAACGCTTCGACGTGGTGGTGTCTCCGGTGGTGTCGCATCCGGCCCCGCCCATCGGCCGCCTCGGACCTGACGTCCCGGTGCACGATCAACTGGTGCGCATCCTGCAATTCGCTTCGTTCACCGCTCTGCAGAATGTCACCGGCGCGCCAGCGATCTCCCTGCCCTTGGCGCGCACGGACCAGGGACTGCCGATCGGCGTCCAGGTGGGCGCTCCGCGCGGTGAGGAGGCGCGGCTGTTGTCGATCGCTCTCGAACTGGAGCAGGCCATGCCATGGCCCGCGACGCCGCACGGGACGTGATCGTTCGCGCTTCCACAAAGTCCGAGCGGCGAGCCATGCAGCCTCCCGTGATGTGAGAGACCGACACGACCCGCCACTCGGCGTGGGGATTCGTGGGGTTAGCGCAGGGCGCAGGCCTGATCGATGATGTCCTGCGGAGCGCCATCGGGGTTGCCGTTGCACAGCGAATCCAGCTGCTTTTGAGCCCACACCGGACCCTCAGCCTCGTAGACGAAGGCGGTCGTCTGCTCAATGTCACCAGACTTGGTGATGGCGAAGACGATGGCCCAGCCGTCCTCACACTCGTAGCTCTTGGTGTCGATGAGTTCGAGGCCAGCGGCCTTTGCCGAACCTTCGGCGTTGGTCTCCATGATCTGCTCGGTGCACTCGGCCGAGCCACCACCGATGGCAGAGTCGCTGGAGTCCGAGGAGCCGCTGCATGCGGCGAGGGCGAGGGAGCCGGCAGCCAAAGCGGCTGCGGCAGCAATGCGGAATGTCGTATTCATGTCGCAGATCCTACGTGCGCCGACCCGCCATTTTCCTGGTCGGCGCGCCCGCATCGGGGATTGTGCGGCTGAGGTGGGGGGTTCTGCACGACCGGAAGCAACCACAACGGTCGGAAATCGTACGGTGTGCAGTGGGCGGGTAGGAGGTCAGGTCATGGGAGGACAGGAAATATTACGGACTATTGCCCCGTAGTCCAATGATCCTCCTGATTACCCCTAGAATTTCGGACATTCCCTCTTTCTAGGAGTGCTCATGCGTCCCCTCCTGCGTGTCCTCGTCGACGAGAGTCACCGTCAGGCCTGGTCTACTCGCGCCGATGTGGCCGCCCTCATGAGTCCGGCGAACCCCGCGGACTCCTCCTACGTCGTGGCAGCACAACGCCTGCGGACCGCGGGGTGCTCGGTGGATGCGCATGTGTCCGGCCCGATTACGGCTGTGACGTTGGCTGACGTGGACGTGCTGGTGCTGCCGCACTGCTCCACCGACGAGTGGGAGGCCACGGTCGGCGAGGGTGACCCCTGGTACGCCGACACCGAGATCGCCACCATCGAAAATTTCGTGCGCCAGGGCGGCGGCCTGGTCATTCTCGCGGAGACCGAGCAGGCGAAGTACGGCAACAATCTCGACGTCATCGCACAGCGCTTCGGCGTCGAAGTGGTCAATGCCACGGTCCAGGATCCGATCCATCGATTCAACGACGTCTCGACCTGGCCGCTGCTGGAGTTCGGGGCGGCGGGTGGGAGTGACATCTTCGCCGGTGTCGAAGCCGCTTGTGTCTATCGAGCCGGCTATCTCAAGGTGCCGGCCGATTCCCACGTCTTCGCCCGCACCTCCGACACTGCGGCGCCGGCCCTCGCGCCCGTCATCGCCGGCGTCGAGGCCGGCGCGGGACGTGTTGCCGTGACCGCGGACTCCGACTTCGTTGGTGACGACTCCATCGGTGACCTCGACCACGCCCGTCTCTGGCAGCAACTCGTCACCTGGACGGCCGCGGGCCCAGCGGCCCATCGAGCAGTCCCCTGCGAGAGCACTATCACGGCCAGTCCCGCGTGGGCGTCGCTGACGACGGCCGTCGAGGAGCTGCGCGAGCAGCAGGCGAAGGATGGCTCGGTCGTCGGCGATCGTGATGTCGCCGAACAAGCGCTCGCGGAAATCACGTCCGCGTTGACCGATCTTGAACAAGTCGTTCCACACCAGGCCGACTATCTGCAGGCATGTGTTCAGGACTTCACCCGTTGGCGCGACGCCGGACTCGGCGTCCCGGACTTCCTAGATTCCCTGCGCCTGTTCCACCCCGAACTCGACCGACGCGACGGCGTCGAGCATGTTGCCGTCTTCCCGATGTACACCCAGAACGGCAATCCGAATCGTCAGGTCGAGGCAGTGGCGATCCGCACCGTATGGCCGGAGTGGATCGCCGAACTTGAGCGCACGTCGTATGACAATGCCGCGTTCGTCCCGATTGAATTCCTCGGCTTCACCTCCGGCTACGACACCCACTCCGCTGTCCTCTTCCCTGAGACTGTTGCCACGCGGGAGACCGTCGCCTTCAGTTGGGGCGGCATCTTCTGCGATCGTGAGGCAGCCCGATTCCGTCGCGTTTCGCGGGCTGCTGCGGACCGGCTTCAGTTGGCGCTGCCGCCGGAGGCCGAGATGCTGCTCCGTGATCAGCGCCTCGCGCAGGAGACCTTCGTGCTGTGGGATCTGGTCCATGACCGGACGCACAGCCACGGTGACCTCCCCTTTGACCCCTTCATGATCAAGCAGCGAATGCCCTACTGGATGTACGCCCTGGAGGAGCTCCGCTGCGACCTGGCGACCTTCCGGGAGACTGAGAAGCTCGAGCAGTCCGGTGTCGTTCTCGCACCGTACGTGCGCATCGGCATCCTCTTCGATCGACTGTTTCGCTTCCCCACTACCGGTGATCGTGTGCGCAACTACGACGGCCTCGCTGGACAGATCGTCTTCGCCTGGCTGCATCGTCGCGGTGTGATCCGATGGACGGACAACACGCTGCGGGTCGATTGGCGTGGTGTGCAACCGGCGATGAATGACCTGTGCGATGAGGTGGAGAGGCTCTATCGCGAAGGCATTGATCGTTCCCGTCTCGGCCACTGGCTCGCGGCCTATGAGTTCGTCAGTGCGCTGGTGCCGCCGCACCCGCAGTCGACGTGGTCCCGTGGCGCTCAGGAGTTGCCGGAGGAGCCGCGGGCCGTCGTTGACGCCGTTCTGCCGGATGAGTTCCCGCTCAACGTCTTCTACGAGTCCCTGCGCAAGGCCCTCGCGGACACGGTCGAGTCCACGCGGGGGATCACCGGGACTGCCGCATGACGCGCCCGGTCGCCGTCGTCCTCGGCGCGGGCATCGGTGGCGGAGGTGTCGCCAGAGCCTTGGCCGCCACTCACCAGGTGGTCGTCGTGGATCGCGGGAGCAGCAAAGCGCAGACGCTGGCAGCCGCGATCGGGGGCGAAGCGGTGACCGCTGACCTGCTGGATATCGACTCCGTGACCGCGATGTGCGATGACCTCGTCGCTCGCTACGGTCGGGTGGACACCGTCATTCACCTCGTGGGCGGCTGGCAGGGTTCGTCCTCGGTGGACCGCGATGCCCTCGCAGCCTGGAATGCGATCGCGCCCGGCGTCTTCGGCACGTTGCGGGTCACGTCGGTGGGATTCCGCGAGGCCCTGCTGGCGAGCGAGGGTGCCTACGTCATGGTCTCCAGTACCGCGGCGCACCGACCCACCGCGGGCAACGTCGCCTATGCGACGGCAAAGGCGGCTGCTGAGTCGTGGATGGGTGGCCTCGCCCACTCGTTCGCAGACTCCTCCGCCCGCGCGGTCATTGTTGCCGTCAAGGCCCTTGTGACCGCCGACATGCGGGCTGCCGAGCCTGACCGTGCTTTCCCCGGCTATACCGATGTCGATGCGCTGGGTTTGGCCATCCGCGGAATACTCGAGGGCGACACCGTTGCCAATGGGGCGCGAGTCGACCTGACCGAGGAGTGACGTGAGCCAGACGTGGCGCGGGTTCGCCAGCGACAACTACGCCGGGATCCACCCGGAGGTCCTCGCGGCCATGGTGGCTGCGAATGAGGGACACGATGTCGCGTACGGCGACGATCGGGAAACCGCGCGGCTGCGGGACCTGGTGCGGCACCACTTCGGCGAGTCCGCTGAGGTCTTTCCGGTCTTCAACGGCACCGGCGCCAATGTCGTAGCCCTGCAGTCGATGTGCCGGTCCTGGGAGGCCGTGATCTGCACCGACACCGCGCACATCCATGTGGATGAGGGCGGCGCGCCGGAGAAGGTGGCTGGCCTGAAGCTCTGGTTGGCCCCGACCAGTGATGGATTGCTCACCGTCGACGAACTCGATGCGCAGATCTACCGCATGGGCGATGTGCACCGGGCGCAGCCGGCCGCACTGTCGGTGACGCAGTCATCCGAACTCGGCACGGCGTACTCGGTCGAGCATCTCGGTGCGCTCGTACGGCGCGCCCACGAGCACGGACTGTGGGTCCACCTCGATGGCGCTCGCATCGCGAATGCAGCGGCGTCGCTGGGCGTCCCGCTCCGTGCGATCACGACCGACGTGGGCGTCGACGCCGTGTCCTTCGGCGGCACCAAGAACGGAGCCATGGGTGCCGAGGCTGTCGTCGTGCTGAATCCCGAATTGACCCAGTCGGTGCCCTTCGTCCGCAAGTCCGACATGCAGTTGGCGAGCAAGATGCGCTTCATCAGCGCCCAATTGGCCGCTCTGCTCAGCGATGACCTGTGGTTGCGCAACGCCTCGCATGCCAATCACATGGCACAGCGGCTTGCGAGTGGTGTTCGGGAGATACCCGGAGTCGATGTCCTCCGCCGGGTCGATGCCAACGCGGTCTTCGCGATCCTCCCAGCCGATGTCACCGCACGATTGCAGGAGCGCTTCCGGTTCTACACCTGGGATGAGGCGACCGGTGAAGTGCGATGGATGTGTTCGTGGGACACGACACCAGAGGATGTCGACGCGTTCGTCGCCGCGATTGCGGAGGAGATGTCGGCGTAAAGCGTGGGTCACACCGCGGGAGGACGGCCTTCGAATGCCGTGGAGAGCACGACCGTGGTGCGGGTGGAGACGGCCGCGGCTGCGCGGATGCGCGCGAGGAGGTCCTCGAGGTCGGCCGGTTCGCCCACCTGGACGCGCAGCACGTAGGACGCTGCTCCGGCCACTGACCAGCACGACTCGACCTCGGGGATGCCCCTGACCCGATCCGGGATGTCATCCGGTGCGGAGGCGTCGAGCGGAGTGAGATCGATGAACGCCGTGAGTGGGAGGCCGACCGCCCGGGCATCGATGACCGCCCGGTAGCCGGCGATGATGCCGCGCTGCTCCAGGCGGCGCACCCGCTGGTGAGCCGCCGACGTCGACATGCCGACCTCGCGGCCGAGTTCGGCGTAGGACAGTCGTCCATCGCGGGCCAGCAGGGTCACCAGGCGCCGATCGATCTCATCGTCCACGCCAGAAGGCTGACACATCCGGTCAAGGTCACGGTGCGGTAACAAGTTCTTCGCCACGCAGGCCCCAACAGCCACACGGCATCGGTGGTTTGGCAAGATAGGGGTGTGGCGGGTCGACACGCCCAAAAGGGCCGGACGGGGGGATCGCTGCGCTTGGTCGCGGTGATCTCCGGATTCGTGGTGCTCGCCCTCATGGTCACCTCGGCCGGAGTCTTCCTCGGCCTGTCGACGCCGTTCACCGAGTCAGCCGCGGTTGCCTCGACGACCTCTCCATCGCCCACCCCGCGCACGATTTCTGCCGAACCGGCCTCACCGGTCCAGGAGGCGGTGGCGGACCTCACCCCCGCGTGGTCGTCGGAGCAGCTCGGTGCTGAGCCGATTCGCCTGAACACTCCGGACATCGATGTCCTGGACTGGGATGGCGATCCGGCGTACGTGTCCGACGTGTATCCCGAGGAGGCCAAGGGTCTCTACGGTGTTGGCATTGTCATCCGCGTCCAGTTCGCCTACGACGTTCCCGACGAGCAGAAGGCGCTCTTGGAGCAGGCGGCGGTCGTGGAAACAAGCAAGCCGCTGGGCCTGGCTGCGTGGAGTTGGCCCGATGATCGCACCATGGCCTTCCGGCCAGCGGAATTCTGGCCGTCCTACATGGATGTCAAGGTCAAGTTCAGTTGGGTCGAGCACAACCTGGCCACCATCGATCCCCTGGTGAAGTTCCGCATTGGCCGCTCCCTCACCTTCGAGATGAATTCCAGCAAACTCGTCGGCAAGGTGAAGCGTGATGGCATCACCATCCGCAGGGTGCCGGTCTCCCTGGGCAAGCCGGGGTGGGAGACCACCTCGGGAATCAAGGCGATCCTGGAGCGCTACGAGGTCAAGCGCATGGTCAACCCGGGACCGCGTGAGCCGTATGACGTCATGGTCCCCTATGCCTTGCGCACGACACCGAGTGGTGAGTACCTGCATGCGGCGCCGTGGAACCTCTACAACCTCGGCTATGCCTCGACCTCCCATGGCTGCACCAACATGTCGATGGAAGACGGGATCTGGTTCTTCAACAACGCCTTCGAAGGCGATCCGGTGATCCAGCACACCACCGGCCCGGAAGTCGACTGGGATGAAGGCCCCGGGGCCATGTGGAACTTCGACTGGGCCGAGTGGAGTGCGCGGAGTTTCGCGCTTCCCTAGTTTTTGGCCTTCCACAGTTCTTGCTCTTCCGCCGACCTTCGAGCCGAGTCGGACCCCATCGCGCCATCCCCTCGCACGTGCGGCATGATCGATCCTCGCGTGATTTCTGGGAGGCATCGTGGGGGAAGGCCGTGAGCGTGAACTCGACGCTGAGCGCGCCGTTGTTTCCCATCTCTATGACCGACTCGACACCTTGCGAGAGCGGACCCGAGCCGATCTACGGCGGGCCCAACGGGAGCAGACCGCGGGGACCCCGGCAGCTCTGACCGAGCAGGACGCCTTCGTCCGCCTCTACACAGACCGACTTGCAGCGCTTGAGGCAGCCGAGACCCGTCTGTGCTTCGGCCGACTCGACCTCGCTGACGGTGGGCAGCGCTACATCGGTCGGCTTGGCCTGGCTGACGATGAACAGCAGCCCATGCTCACCGACTGGCGCGCGCCGGCAGCGGAGCCGTTCTATCAGGCCACGGCCGCTGACCCGCGTGGCGTTGTGCGCCGCCGGCACATCGTGACCAGCGGCCGCGATGTCACCGCACTTGAAGATGACGTACTCGATCTCGGAGCCCTGGCCGATGGAGCGGGGGGCTTCACGGCCGACGATGTCCAGGGCGGTGGTGTGCTCATGGCGGCACTCGCAGCCCGACGGACCGGGCGCATGCACGACATCGTCGCCACCATGCAGGCGGAACAGGACCAGATCGTGCGGTCGCCCCTAGACGACGTCCTCATCGTTGAAGGCGGGCCGGGGTGCGGCAAGACGGTAGTGGCTCTGCACCGTGCGGCGTACCTCCTCTATACGTATCGCGAGAAGCTCGGTCGTTCGGGCGTGCTCATCGTCGGACCGAACCGAATATTCCTCCACTACATCGGTCAGGTGCTCCCGGCACTCGGTGAGACGGCCGCGGTGCTGCGCACGGCCGGGCAGCTCTATCCGGGGGTGGACGCTCGTGCCTGGGAGCCCGATGAGATCGCAGAGATCAAGGGTCGGCGGGTCATGGCCGACGTGATTTCGCGTGCGGTGCGTGCACGTCAGCGGATCCCAAGCGCACCGCGCATCCTCGATGTCGGCGGAATCGAACTGACGATGACACCGCAGATGGTTCAGTCGGCCCGAGACCGGGCGCGCTCCTCGCGCCGTCCGCACAATGTCGCGAGACGAACATTCGCGCTCACCTTGCTGGACATGCTCGCGGCTCAACTCGCCGAGGCCATGCACGTCGAACTCGGCGACCATCGGGAGGCGCTCATCGCGGATCTGCGCGATTCTGCGGACGTACGGCGTGAGGTGAACCTCGCGTGGATGCCGGTCACCCCGGAGCGCCTGCTGGCGGATCTGTGGGCGGATCCGGACCGCCTGGCGCAGGCAGCCCCGAATCTCAGCGTTGACGAGCGCGCTCTGCTTCAACGCAACCGGGGTGCGGCCTGGACTCCGGCCGACGTGCCCTTGCTCGATGAAGCCGCGGAGTGTCTCGGAGTGGATGATGAGGCCGACCGGCGCCGGCAGGCGACGGCCGATGCTGAGCGTCGCGCCGAACTTGACTACGCCCAGTCGGTCCTGGAAATGACTGGGACGCGGGGGGTCTCCGCTGACCAACTCATCGATCGCTATGCCGGCCCCGGCGAGGTTCTCTCGGTGGCAGAGCGTGCCGCGATGGATCGGGAGTGGATCTACGGCCACATCGTCGTTGACGAGGCGCAGGAACTCTCACCCATGATGTGGCGCACGCTGGCTCGCCGCTGCCCGTCGCTGTCCATGACGGTGGTGGGGGACCTCGACCAGGTGGCGACGCGCGCGGGTGCCCAGTCGTGGGAGCAGGCCTTGCGCGAAGTGACGGCTTCGCGCCACCGCATCAAGCCCCGGTGTCGGGTGGAGCATCTTACGGTGAACTACCGCACCCCCCGCCCCATCATGGAACTTGCGCGTGAGGCGCTGCAGATCGCGGGGCGGGAGCCAGCTCCGCTGGAGTCGATCCGCGATGGCGACCCGCCACGGATCGTGGCGCTGAGCGACATTCGCGAGGTGGCCGAGCTTGTACGCGCGGCCACCGGCGAGGCGGACTTTGGCCGGATCGCGGTGATCACCGCGCCGTCGCAGCAGGATCAGATTGAGCGGGCCGTGATCGACGCGTGCCCACCAGGGACCGTGGGGCATGGAGATGACCGGCTCGATGCAGATGTCTCAGTGCTCACGGTGCGGCAGGCCAAGGGCCTCGAGTTCGACATTGTTTTTGTCGTCGAGCCTGACCTCATCGATCTTGAGGCGGCAAAACTCGGCACGGATCTCTACGTGGCGCTCACCAGAGCTACGCGACTCCTCACCGTGGCCTACAGCGGTACCGCGCCGCGATCACTGGGGATGGCGGGCAGCACCTAGACGCGGATCGCGTCGAGCACGCAGGATCCCGTGCTGACGATGGCGGAGAAGCCGTCCTCCTCCGGCAGGAAGTTGGTCACGACCCCGTCATTGAGCACCATCGCGTAGCGGCGGGAGCGGACGCCCATCCCACCGCGAGAGGCGTCAACGTCCATGCCGATGGCGCGGGTGAACTCGGCGTTGCCGTCGGCGGCCATGACGATCTCGTCGCCAATGGCCTCGGCCCGTGCCCAGGCGGCCATGACGAACGGGTCATTCACCGACAGGCAGACGATCCGGTCGACACCGGCGGCGGCCAGGTCGGCGGCTGTCTCGACGTAGGACGGCAGGTGCACTGTGGAGCACGTCGGTGTGAAGGCACCCGGAACCGCGAAGAGCACCACCCGGCCTGTGCCGAGGAGCTCACCGCTGGTCGTCGGTGTCGGGGCACCTTCGGCCACGATGAGCAGGGCTGTGTCGGGGATGCGATCTCCCACGTCGATCATGGACATCACTCGATTCCGTCTCGGGCCGGCCCGCGGCCACGCAACAGGGCAACAGCGATGATGACACCAATCGCCGAAACCGCAATCGAAGGCCACATGGCCGCCCCAACCGCCTGATCGAAGACCGTGACGATGATCTCGCGGGCGTTCGAGGGGATGTCGGGGGCGACGTCTTCGAGACGCACCCCGCCGGTGAGGACCGACATGATCGTGCCGATTTGATCCTGGGTCACATTGGCGCCGGCGAGCACTTCAGCAAGGTGGTTGCGCGCGTCGGACTGGAAGACGGCCGTTCCAACAGCCACGCCGAGCGACCCGCCGATCATGGAGGAGGCCTTGAAGACTCCCGAGACGACACCCTCGCCGGCCTCGCCGGGATCCTCAACGGCGACCGCAGCGCAGGGCGTGATCTGCAAGCCAATGCCGATGCCGATGAGGATAAAGGGTGCGAGCAAGTCGGTGTAGTTCTCGCCGAGGTCGAGCAGCAGGACAGCGGCGATCGCGAGGAGCGCCATGCCCACCGCTGTCGGGATTGCGGCGCCGAAGCGACGGCCGAGCCAATTGCCTAGTGGATTGACGATGAGGATGGGGATGGTCGCGGGCAGCATGAGCAGTCCCGCCTCCATCGGCCCGTAGTTCTCCACGACCTGCAGGTAGAGAGCCATGAAAAAGACCACGCCGCCGAAGACAAAGTTGGCAATGAGGTTGGCCGAGACCGCGCCGTTGAATCGACGCTTGCGGAAGATCGACAACACCACGATGGGATTTGCGACGCGGCGTTCAATGAGAACGAAGAGCACGATGAGGATGATGCTGGCGGCCAGGGTTGCGCCGGTCTGCCACAGCGGGACCTCGTCGGCGAAGACGAGAGCCACCGACAGCAGGAAGATTCCCCCGACCAGGGTGATGACACCGGGGAAGTCAATGCTGCGCGCTGCGCCCTCCTCGCGAGTCTCGGGGGTCGCCCACCAGACCAGGGCCATGGCGGCGATACCGATCGGGATGTTCATCCAGAAGATCCAGCGCCAGTTGAGGGTCTCGACGATGACACCGCCGACGAGTGGCCCAAAGGCTTGCGCACCCCAACACACCGCGATCCAGGCGGCGATAGCGGTATCGCGCTGCTTGCCGGTGAAGATCACCGCGATCGTCGACAGGGCGGTGGGGAGGATGGCCGCTGCCCCTACCCCCTCGATGACGCGCCCAAGAATGAGCAGCGCGGGCCCGTTGGCGATACCGGCGACCAGGGAACCGACGATCACCAGCGCCGTGCCAATCCCGAAGATGAGGCGCCGACCGAAGATGTCGCCGACCCGCCCACCCACGATGATGAGGGCTCCGGCGAGGAAGTAGCCGTTGACCGCCCACTGCATGGTGTCCATCGATCCGCCGAGTTCGCGGGCGATGGTCGGCAGGGCGATGGAGATGTCACTGGCCGTGATCCAGACCAGGGCGGTGACGAGGCACAGTCCGACAAGGGACCACCATCGTCGGTCGTTGCTCGTAGCCGTGTGGCTCAGCGCTGTCATGGCGGGAAGGCTACGCCCCAGGGGGCGATTTGAGTCGCAAGGTCGGATGCGTGCCGGAACGTGTATGGGTCACTATGGGGTGTGCCCCGGATCACTGTCGTTGTCGCCCTCGGGGTTGCTGGTCTGTGCGCCCTCGTGGTGGGGTGGCTCATGTGGGGGGCGCTCTCGGCATCGCAGGACGCCGCCATCGATGATCTGCCCACCGTCGAGGAGATCGTCGTCGCCCAGGCCCACCGCCATGGCATCGAGTTGCCCGAGCTCACGGAGGCGGATCGAGCGCGCCTGGTGGAGGCGCCCAGCGCCGCCTCCACCCTGAGCCCCTACGAGCAGGTCGCGGGCCAACTTCGGGCCGTGCGGGATGCGGCGGGTGCCGGGGAAGCGCTCGACATCCTCGCCGAGGTGGCCGCCCTCAGTGACGAGGTAGCCCGACAGTGTCCGCGTCTCTACGACGAGATCGCTGCCGGCGCCGCCGATGTGCCGACGCTCGACCAGGTGTGCCCCGCGTCGCCGTCCTGATCGCGCATGCAAGGATTCCGTCGTGCCTCGAACCACCCGCGTCGTCATCGTCGGAGCAGGCTTCGCCGGCCTCGAGGCGGCCAAGATCTTGCGTCAAACCCCGGGCATGGCCGTGACGTTGGTCGACCGTCACCCCTATCAACTCTTCAGTCCTTTGCTCTACCAGGTGGCCACCGGCGGCCTTCCCGAGGACGACATTGCCTACCCAGTTCGGGCGGCGATTCCCGGCATCACCTTCGTGCGGGGTGAGGTCGTGCGGGTTGATCCGCGCAAGCACCAGGTGTTGCTCTACGACGGGCAACGACTGGAGTACGACCAACTCGTCATCGCCACCGGCAGCGTCGGCACGACGTTCGGGATTCCCGGGGTGGAAGAGAACGCCCTCCAGATGAAAGACATCGCCCAGGCTCGGGCCATCAAGCAGCGCCTCCTGACCAACTACGAGGAGGTTCAAGAGGGCCGACTCCCGCGCGAGGCGCTCCTCGTCCTGGTCGTGGGCGGTGGCCCCACCGGTGTCGAAGTCAGTGGCGCGGTCGCGGAACTTCAACGCGGCCTGGCCCGTGAGTACCCGCAGATCGCCCGCTACGCCGGCGTCACGCTCGTTGAGGCGGGCCCGCGCCTGCTTCCGTCGTTCACCCCGGCATCCAGCGAGCATGCCCGCGAGGAGCTTGAGGAGCTTGGCGTCACCGTCAAACTCGACTGCGCCGTTGACCGCATGTACGAGCGGGACGTGCACCTGAAGTCCGGTGAGATCCTCCACGCGGGAACGGTGATTTGGTCGGCAGGCGTCGCCGCGCCCGAGTTGTGGTCCGACCTTGCGGCCACCGGACCGTCACGACGCGTCATCGTCGATGAGTTCCTCAAGGTGCCTGGAGTTCCGGACGTGTGGGTGGCCGGGGACACGGCCGCGTTCACGGCGGACGGCACCGTGCTGCCGATGGTCGCCCCGGTGGCGATGCAGCAGGGCCGCCATGTGGCCCGCAACATCACGGCACAGTCAGAGGGTCGCCTCCTCTCGCCGTTCGCCTACACGGACAAAGGTCAGATGGCGACCATCGGCCGGCGTCGCGCCGTCGTCGAGACTCCGGGCGGCAAGCGACTCCATGGCACGGCCGCCTGGCTGGCTTGGCTGGCCCTGCACGTCGCCTACCTTGCCGGTGGGCGCAACCGGGCGAGTGTCATCGCGGACTGGGGATGGAACTACCTGACGTGGGGCGGGGGTCCGCGCCGCGCCGTCATCGACTGATCTAGTCCTTGCACCACCGGGTCGCGAGCCCGTGCGCCCTCACCCCTACAGTCGCCCAGTGACCCTGTGGCAGCGACTCGTCCCGTCGCGAACCATTCCGCGCACTCGATGGCGGGTGGAAGGTTCGCGCTGGCGCACCGGTCCGGTCACCTTCGTGGTCCTCATCCTTGGCCTGTGGCTCTTCGGCACCGGTGAAGCCATGTTGGTGGACGCGACGTTGGGCAACGCTCCCTGGACCGTCTTCGCCCAGGGCCTGTCACTGCGTACCGGCCTTGGCATCGGTGTCGCGACATTCCTCACCAGTGTTGCGGTCCTCCTCATGTGGATCCCCCTGCGGGAGCGCCCCGGTCTCGGGACGATCGCCAACGCCGTGGTGATCGCCACCGCGCTGCAGGTGATGATCGGCGTACTGCCGAATCCGGAGGGGCTCGGCTGGCGCATCGGTCAGGTGCTCGCCGGTATCGCGCTCGTCGGCATCGGCAGCGGCCTGTACCTGACGACCAACCTTGGTCCGGGGCCGCGCGACGGACTGATGACCGGCATCCACCTGCGGACCGGCATCGCCGTGACGCCCGTGCGTCTCGGGATCGAGGTGGCGGTCCTGGCGGTCGGCTGGTTGCTTGGCGGCACTGTGGGCGTCGGCACCCTCCTGTTCGCTTTCCTGATCGGTCCATCGGTGGGATACGGCCTACGCCTTGTGGGGTGGTTGGCCGGCGCGAAGGGCGAGGTGGTCGACGACGTGCACCCCGAACTCGAGGCGTAGCCGACGAGTCGATTATCACGACTCCTACTGCTGGGTGATCTCCACCACGACGCCGAGGGCCTCACTGGCACCACCCGCGTAGATGCCCTTGAGTGGAGGCACGTCCGCGTAGTCGCGCCCACGAGCGACCGTCACGTGCGCCGGGCCGACCTCCCGGTTGTTCGTGGGGTCCACGCTGTGCCAGTCGCCATCCCAGTATTCAACCCAAGCGTGGCTCTCGCCGAGCACGGTCTGACCGGGAGCTTCGTCCACGGTGTGCAGGTAGCCGCTGACGTAGCGTCCCGGAATCCGCAGGCTTCTCAGCAACGACAAGGTGGCGTGGGTGAAGTCCTGGCAGACACCGTGCCCGGCGGCCCACGCCTCGCCGGCGGTCGTGTAGACCGAGGTGGTGCCCGGCGAATAGGAGAGGCGTTCCTCGACGGCCTCGACGAGGCGGAGCACCGCCTCGTGGGGAGTGGACTCGCGTCGCAGGATCGCCGCCAGCGCTCCGCGCTCATCGTCGTCAATGCGCAGGTCGACGTACCGCGTGGGGACGAGGTACTCACCCCATCGGTCCTGGACCCCGGGGTCAAGGACCGCCTCCCACGAGACGGACTTGTCGATCTCGCGGGTCGCGGCCGTGTCCACCGTGCTCTCCGACACTATTTCGAGTTGCTGGTGGAGTTCGTGTACGTCGAACGACTCCACATGGGCTCCCCAGTAGTCGACGTACGAGGAGACGGCAGCATTGGGGACCACGTGCAGCGAGTGGGCGATGAGGTTCTGGCCCTCGCGACTCTCCGGAGTCATACGGACCTCGTTGAAGCTCGCCTCGACCGGTCCCGTGTAGCGGTATCCGGTGCTATGCCGGATGTGCAAACGTCGGCCGGATCCGGGCTCGTTGACGGG
>Ga0222713_10003011_pt1 | contig 17656 bp, 13 predicted proteins | sample C33_649DmetaG_FD_165061 | JGI IMG/M metagenome (GOLD analysis project Ga0222713, IMG submission 165061) | Estuarine water microbial communities from San Francisco Bay, California, United States - C33_649D | ecosystem: Environmental > Aquatic > Marine > Unclassified | place: USA: California...
TGGAGCCTATGGTAAAAGGACAACAACTAGTCGATATACTGGCGGAATTGATTGATGCAATAACACAACAAATTTACTTAACACCATCAGGTCCGAGTGCAGCAGGACCTACTAATATTTCTCAATTTGGTTCTATAAAATCAAAATTAAATAATATATTGAGTAGATTAAATCAAACTTCTTAATATGTCTTGGCAAATTTTTAAAGAAAATATTTTAAGGAGAGCAAACGCTCCAGATTCGATTCAAGATATTGATACCGTTGCAAAATTGTATGCGGATGAGTATGATATGTGTATGAAGCGAGGTGGGGATACTATAAATAGAGTTGCAATTAGTAAAGGTAATACTGAAATTATGCAGCAGTTATTTAAAGCCGCTTTACTAAAAGGACAAACATCAAATACTCCATATGATTTAGTTGGAGAAATGGGAAAGGGAGTTATAGCGTATTGGCAAGGTGCACAACTAAATGCGTTTCCAATACCACTAATACCCGCACCAGGTTCAACGAGTAACGTTGGGGTTACTTCAAATCTAGTTACAAACGCAGGTGTGTGGGCACCGGCTGCATCCGTTCCTTCACTACCAAATCCTTATGAACAATTGGATTGGAGTCAGGTTCCATTGGATAAGAATAGTGCTGAAGTGCAAGAAATTATTGCACCTAATCTTGAACAAATTGAATTACAACTACAAACCGAGCCACTAGTTGAATATGGTGATACCGATACTTATCCCATTGTATTAGAAATGGATAATACGGTAGCAGAAACCATTGATAATGCACTATACGAGCAAAACATTCTAAAAACCGAACCAGACACTCCAGAGAAAAAAGAAGAACAGGCAAAATTAGTAAGTAGTGGATATAAAACACTTGATGAATTATTAAAAATTGCAGGAGCATGGGCTCCGAAGTTAGGTAAAAGTGAACGAGTTAAATATGAAAATTTAAGAAGTAATTATATAAAAGGTGTACATGGATTGTGTCCACAAGGAACTCAAGCGGTTGTAGTTGCATTAACTGGTATAAGCGGATTGGGTAAAATACGTGGTAATGCAGATTGGTTTTCGTTTAAAGACCCATCTACCGGTGGTGGTAGAAGTAGTTTTGCTGTAAATATTGGTGGTAAGACTTACTATAACGATAAAGTGCGTGTTGATTTTGATTCTTATGTAGCAAATTCATCAAAATGGCAAATTGGTGATATTTTAGTGAATGGGTATGAGAGTAAAGACTATGGTCACATTCAAGTTTGGACGGGTTTTAAATGGGTAAGTGATTTTTCACAAAACAAAATTCATACCAGTGGATGCCTAAAATCTTCAGCTGCATTATGGAGATTAAATGAAAATGGAATAAGTGCGGTACAATCGGTAAAAAATAAAGTATAAAATGTCAGTAATACCACCAAACAATAATACAACGTTAATAATTGATGATTTTATTAATTACGCAACTGCACATTTATCTACCGTTAGTGGTATAATTAATACAATTTCATTATATCCACCAGCCGCATTACCGGCACCAGGAGTATTACCTTGGACGGGGTATCAGATACCACCGGCAACACCAGGTGGTGGTGTAGCACCGCCAAACCCATATGAAAAATTAGATTGGAGTCAAGTTCCATTGGACAAAAATAGTCCTGAAGTGCAAGAAATTATTGCACCTAATCTTGAACAAATTGAACTACAACTTCAGAGTGAACCATTGGTCGAATATGGTGATTCAGACACATATCCTATTGTACTAGAAATGGATAATACGGTGGCGGAAACTATTGATAACGCCTTATACGAACAAAATATTCTAAAAACCGAACCAGACACTCCAGAGAAAAAAGAAGAGCAGGCAAAATTGGTAAGTAGTGGATATAAAACACTCGACCAGTTATTAAAAATTGCAGGAGCCTGGGCTCCTAAATTGGGCAAGAATTCAAGAGTTAATTATGACAATTTAAAAAGTAATTATATAAAGGGGGTTCATGGACTGTGTCCGCAAGGAACTCAAGCGGTTGTAGTTGCGTTAACCGGTATAAGTGGATTGGGTAAAATAAGCGGCAATGCAGATTGGTTTTCGTTCAAAGACCCGTCTACTGGTGGTGGCAGAAGTAGTTTTGCTATAAACATTGGTGGTAAAACCTATTATAATGATAAAGTGCGTGTTGATTTCGATAAGTTTGTAGCAGATAAAACGCAATGGCAAATTGGGGATATTTTGGTGAATGGATATGAAAGTAAAGCATACGGCCACATCCAAGTTTGGACGGGTTTTAAATGGGTAAGTGATTTTTCACAAAACAAAATCCACACTAGCGGGTGTTTAAAATCGTCAGCTGCATTATGGAGATTAAATGGAAATGGCATAGCGGCAGTAGAGTCAGTTAAAAGTAAATCGGCATAAAATTTCAAAAATAACAATTTAAATATTTATAATCACACAAATAAGGAAATATGAATACTGAGAAATTATTACAAGCCATTCAAATCCTAATTAAGGAGGAATTAAAAGAGCAATTACCCGCTTTAATTAAGGAAGGTGTGAAGGCTGAAATGAAAAAAATGATAGCAGAGGGGAAACAATCTGCTAAACCACAGCCAATTGGATTATCAATGGCTAAAGCTATTTTAGAAGATGATGCCGTTATAGAATCAGTTAAAGAAAAAGTAGCACAAAAAACTTTTAGTAAAAACCCAATGATTAATCAAATTCTTAATGAAACAAGAGGTGGAATACCACAAGGTGATGGTGGGTTTAGAACAATGAATTTTGGACAAGGTGATATGGGTTCTATTGTAGGTAAAACTGCAATTGCTGAAAAAATGGGGTATGGTGATTTGGTAAAAGGACCTTCTCCAACCGGATTAGGTGTGAACACTGGAGTACCTGAATTAGATAAAGCATTGAATAGAGATTATTCGGAACTTGTAAAAAGATTTAAAAAATAATAATGGCAGTAATACTTGGTAAAAAGTTAGTAATTGATTCAAAACAGTTTGAAGATTATGCAATAGGTATAACATTACCTATTCAAATAGGAAATACTGCTTTTAATCAAAGTTTTATAACTGCTGACCAGATTAAAAGTAATATTAAAAATTTATTACTTACAAAAAAATTTGAGAGATTAATGCAGCCTGAGTTTGGAAGTGGTATTCAAGAATTATTATTTAATATGAATGATGAAATGTTTGCTGATAACTTAGAAAATAATATCGTTGATACGCTCTCTAAATGGATGCCGTTTGTAAACGTAGAAACTATTAATATTCAACAACCAAACGATTATAAAGATAGTAATAAGGTTGAAGTATCAGTTTCATTTAGAGTATCGGACACACAAATATTAGATACAGTAACTTTTAATGTACAAACATAATGGCGATAACAACAATAAATAAGAATTTTAAAAACAAAGGAAAAGATATAAAATATCTTAATAAAGATTTTGCTGCATTTAGAGCAAATCTTATTGATTTTACAAAAAATTATTTTCCAAAAACGTATGGGGATTTTAACGAATCATCGCCAGGAATGTTGTTCATTGAAATGGCATCGTATGTGGGTGATGTTTTAGCGTATTATACCGATGATACGTTGAAAGAATCTTTGATGCCATATGCAGAAGATATTCAAAGTATTATAGCTCTTGCACAATATTTGGGATATAAGCCAAAAGTCACTTCTCCGGCAATAACAACGATATCAGTTTACCAATTAGTACCATCCATTGGAATTGGTCCTAATAATAGACCAGACGATACTTTTTATTTAAAAATAAAAGAAGGAATGGTGGTTGCAAATAAAGCAGGTACGGTTGAATTTATAACAACCGATATGGTGGATTTTTCAAATGAAATTGACAGAGAGACTACCATATATCAGAGAGATGTACTTACAGGAGAGCCTACATTTTATTTAATAAAAAAATATGTACAAGCTATATCAGCGGTACGAAATCAGAAAGAAGTAACTTTTGGAAGTTATGAAAATTTTAGAACAATCGATTTACCAGAAACAAATGTAATTGAGATATATGATTGCAGAGATTCTAATAATAACAAATGGTATGAAGTTCCGTATTTAGGACAAGAGATGGTATTTATTGATTATCCAAATACCGAAGCTAATGATCCAGACCTTTATCAGTTTAAATCAACGGTACCATATATTTTAAAAACAATAAAAACACCAAAAAGATTTACAACTAGAGTAAATCAAGATAGTACAATTACAATTGAATTTGGTGCAGGAGACCCAACGGCATCCGATGAACAATTAATTCCAAATCTTAAAAACGTAGGATTGGGATTGCCAAATTCTATTAGTAGATTGGAAGAATCATTTGACCCAACAAACTTCTTAAAAACAAAAACGTATGGTACTTCTCCATCAAATACAACAATAACTGTAAAATATTATACAGGTGGAGGTATTAACGCAAACGTTGCAGCGGGAGAATTGACAAGAATCAACGGAGTTCAATTCGAAGAAAGTTTAAATTCTTTTACAAGAGCTCAACTTTCACTTTATAATTCTGCAAAAAATTCATTAGCAGTTGATAACGATGTACCCGCAGTTGGTGGTAGGGGTGGTGAAACAATAGAAGAAATAAGACAAAATGCATTAGCAAATTTTGGAGCTCAAAATAGAGCAGTAACTGCAAAAGATTATCAAATTCGCGTATTATCGATGCCATCAAAATATGGAGCTATAGCAAAAGCATACGCTGTTGCGGATGGTACATTGGATAACAACTCACCATCATCTATATTGGCATCACCAAATAATTTACAACAATTTACCGATTTGGTACTTGATTTTGTAAACAAACCGGATAATTTAGAACCAACTGAGCAGTCTATAAAAGAAGAAATAACAAAATTTTTAATAGGTAAAACTTCAAATGAAAATGAAAAAAATAACCCATTTGCAATAAATTTGTATTTGTTGGGGTATGATATAAATGGTAATTTAACACCTTTAAACAGAGCTCTAAAAGAAAATCTTAAAACATATATTAACGAATATCGAATGTTAACCGATGGTATAAATATGAATGATGGTTTTGTAATTAATATTGGTGTTGAGTTTGAAATTATAACATATCCAAATTATAATAAAAATGAAATACTAACAAAATGTATAAGTGAAGTAAAAGATTTCTTTAGTATAGATAATTGGCAGTTTAATCAAACTATTAATTTAAATGAAATTGAATTGTTATTGGCAAATGTAGAAGGTGTTTCATCCGTTCCACTTGTGAAAGTTACAAATAAATGTGGTGGTAAATATTCACCAAATTCGTATAATATCGAAGCGGCAACTAAAGATAAAATCGTATATCCATCATTAGACCCTTCAGTTTTTGAAATTAAGTTTCCTGATGGGGACATAAAAGGCAGAGTAAGATAATGGCATACTATTTATTAACAGCATCAAAAGATGCAACCGTCTATCTCCAACAACCAAATCAAAACACTGGTTTGGATGAGATATTAGAAATAAGCAAATTATATTATGGCAATGTAAAGGATATATCCCACGCATTACTAAAATTTGAATTGGGCTATATATCAGCATCTATATCTAATGGTACAATAAAATTAGATGAAGCAACTCTTATTTTAAAAGAAACGAAAGCCGAAGAAATTCCTTTAGAATATACAATTTTTGCAAACCCAATTTCAGGAAGCTGGGAAATGGGTATTGGTACTAGATTTGATAATATATCAACACAGGGTGTAACTTGGAATTATAGAGAAGGAGATTCTAAATTAGATTGGTTAGAAAATAACTTTAATTCATATACATCGGCAAGTCAAAATAATGGCGGTGGTGGTACTTGGTGGACTCAATACGAAGCATCACAATCATTCAGCTACCAAACCGCTGATATTGATATGAATATAAAATCTTTATTGAAAAGTTGGATGAGTGGGTCTGTACCCAATGATGGTGTTATATTAAGACATGCATTTAATAAAGAAGTTGATACACAGGACTATGGTGCAATAAAATTATTTAGTAAAGAAACAAATACTATATATCAGCCAAAAATTAGAATAGGTTGGGATGACCAATCATTTACAACTGGTTCATTAGTTCCATTATTAGCGGAGGATATTAAAGTTGGAGTTACTAATTTAAAGAGTGAAATTAAAGTAGGAACTACTCCTAAAATTAGAATATTTGGTAGAGAATTATATCCTGTAAAAACATTTGTTAATTCATTTGCATATAATACTTCTAAATATCTCCCAACAACTTCATACTATCAAATAAAAGATGCTCAATCAAATGATATTATAATTCCTTTTTCTAATTTTTCTAAAATTAGTTGTGATTCAAACGGAAATTATATAAATTTAAATCTTTCAAATTGGGAAGCGGATAGAACATATAAAATAGAATTTAAGGTAACTATTGATGGTAACACTCAATATTTTGATAATGATATAACATTTAGAATTGTAAAAAATTAAAATGGCAAAAACAGGATTACAAAATGAATCATTAATAAGTGAACTTTTAATAAGCGGTTCTACTTCACCTGCCATTTCTAGAAATGAGTTTGGCGTTTATTCATTTGACCAGGCAAATAAAACCGATGGTGTTATATCCGGACAATTAACAAGACCAAAATATAACGAAACTGAGCTAGTAAAATCTGTTGATACTGTAATATTTGAATTACTTCCACCGGAAGCTCCTCCATTTGATGATAGAGTTCCAAGACCAATATATAATGAAGTAACTCAATCCGTAATCGATTTGACGGAACAAGTTATAGAGCTTACCGATTTAGTTTTTAAATTAAGAGCAAAGGTTCAGGACGTAGAAATAGTATCTGAAAGTTTAAGAGTTGATATAGATTTACAAAATTTAAATGTAGCAGCATCGCAAAATCAAACTCAACAACTAACAACAAAAATTACAAGCACAATAACTGAATTGCAAAATTCTATACAAAAAGGAACGGCAGAAGCAATTCAAAGAGTTTCTTTGTTTGCGAGAAATCAAGCATTACAACAAGAGTTGGAGGTTTTAAGAGAAACACTAATCGGTAAAGAAGCAAAACAAGCTGAAGGTGCTCAAGTTGGGCAAGATATATCAGTAAAAGTAACAACAAAAGGAAAAGAAGATGGGGATGACCTATTAGTCAATACACGACCTGGAAAAGATAAAGGTAACGTTAGATTTATAAATGGACCGGAAATAGAAATATACAACTTTACATCAGCACCAGTAGCTGTGAGTTTTGATACAGCTGGTAAAACTAAAGATGCATATGTAAAGCCAGCTGGCTTTACATTAGACGCAAAAGCTAGAAAATTGGTAACCGTAACTACTAATAAAGATGGTGTTCTCGGATTGAATGTTGGTAAGGATACCCTTTATGCTGGCTCATTCCTAATAAAAACACCAAGCTCAACCTTAACTTTAACAGCAGGTTTACAATTACAAAGAGGAAATAAATTTAAACCATAATGGCAATAAAGACATTTAAAGATATTATAAATAACAAAGGCTACAGAGTCAGTTCAGATGATAGAAAAATATTTGAAGAAGGAAATCTACAATCATTTTTCGGGCTTGGGGATTCTGATGCAATTGAATTTATTGTCTATGATTCAAATGATAATCAGTTACCACAAAAAGCTGCAAATGGGAAAACGGTTAGATATGTACCATTAACTAGTAGTAATATAAGTGACTATATTTTAATAGCAGAAGGTACGGTTCTTCAAAAATTTCAATTTCCAAATGAATATTTTATAGATGCGGAAAGATTGTTAAGGGAAGCCGGGTATGATAATGGTATTTTTAAAACACAAGTTACATTAATTAATAAACGAGTTGGTTCTGATTCGGAAGAAGATAAACTATGGATTTCCGAAATATCACCATCTAGAACAGAGGTAAGATTATTTCCTATTAAAAACGCAAAAGTAAAATATCCAGAATTGGAAGAAAGATTTGCGTTATTTACATCTAATAAAGATTTTAGAGATGATACGATAATCGAAGCTTTCAAAATAATTGAACAAGTAGACTCAAATATAATCGGTACATATTTAAAAACAAAATATGGCGAAAATTGGGTTAGTAAAATGAGTGGTGAATTTAAAATAAAAAACTTTGATGAATTTGTAAATAGAGTTAATACGAAATTTAGAGAAGCAGCTGCGTATGAACTTACTAATAGAATATCTAATATCAATGATACGAATTATGGTAAACGTAAACAAACAAAAACTCCATTAACATTGTCATCTGATGCTATCATCTCTATTTGTCAAAAATTAATTACGGATGTAATTAACTTTTATTTACCAAAGCAAGATTTAATATCTACTGCAACATTTGATGCGGGAATAGATGAAAGCTATGATGAAGTTGGAGAAATATTACAAACTAGAGAAAGTGATTTAATAGTGGATACTTCGGATCCTGTATTAACAAAGAAGATATCAAAAAGATTTGTAGAAAGCAATAAAGAATTAGAATTAAAAAAGATAATAGCAAAAGAAACCCCTTTTCCAACTTCCGGTACACTTCTTTCGGAATTTTGTCAAGGAGTTGACTTATTTGGAAAATATGCAGATGGTAAAGGTGGTGAATATACTGCTTTAATTATAGCCAATTCTCCACAATGTGGATATAATAAACCAGATGAACCAACTGGTGGTGGAAGCGGTGGTGGAAGCGGCGGAGGTGGTGCATATAATGAAAGAGATTTCGGAACTGGGTATGGTAGAGAACAAGTATTTGAAAGAGATATGAGTCAAAGACAAAATATACAATAACAAAGGTATTATTAAACAAGTACAATTATACAATAGATGAGAGACGTAGAAGAAATATTAAGTGACGGTGGTTTAGGTAAAGAAGGAGGCGGCGGAAGCGGTGGCGGAAGCGGTGGCGGAAGCGGCACCGGTCCTAATTCAGATGTCATAATTACCGATATACCCAACACACCTTTAAGTAACTTCACAGGAAAATTACAAATAAATTGTGTAGTTGGTGATATTATTTCAAAAACATACTCTGGTGAAAAAATAAAAGCAGCCATTTATATAAATGGAGAACCATCTGGATTAGTAAGCCCAAGTGAACTCAGATTATCGGTAAAAGATATTTTTAATAAGGGCGATTATGAAATTACAGTAGTTGGTAATGGTTATCAAAAAAGTATCGAAAAATATGTTATAACATTAGTACAAAATCCAGATTACGCCGATAACGGTACTTATAAAACAATACCCTATTCAGAAAGTGGAAAAACAAATAATTTAAAAATTAGAGGATTATCATCAATTGAATCTCTACCATCAATGGATGAACAAAATCCAGATTATGGAAAGACTAGTTTTTATCAATTTCAAGTACTACATTATATAAATGATATTGAGCAAACGGATACGATTGCAGAAATAAATAAAGATATTACATTTATTCTACAAAAAACCAGCACTTCAGATGATGGTGGGGGTGATAATTTAGGAGATATACAAACATTAACCGTCTCACTAACTGGTGCAGATAATAGTGCTGAACTACTTATTGATAATGTAGATGGGGTTGGAGAAGTAGTTCCACTTAAAGCAGGCGTTAATACCATAACAACATTGTTGGGTAAAATTGTTACAATACAAAGTAACAAACCATCCTTATTCCGTAGACAAACTATATCGAGAATAACAAAATTAACAGTATCGGCTGATGGTTATACAAGCCAAACTTTATTAGCGGTAACCGAAACGGAATCGGTTAGTACTAAGATAACAATAGATAAAGCATATTTAATTGATATTGAAACAGAAACTATATCGGCAATATCATCGGATGTAGCCTCTATAAGTTTTGTAAATCCAGATGTAAATCGAAAACATAATATAAATTCCGGAATTGATACGTTAATTGGAATTTATAAAAATGAGTTTACAAGTGGAGTAAGAGTTAAATTTGCAAACGAAGAAATTACATATTCGGAATTAGAAAAAGGCGAGTCTGCACTAATTGCTATACCACAAAACAAACTAGGAATAGTAGGTAAGTACAGAATAATTATAATACCATTTACCAGTGATGGAAACGATGGGGAGCCAATTGAATTGATATTAAATGTAGTATCCGAAACATACGTTGGTGTACCGGATATTAGAAATATAAATTATCCAGCATTAATAAAAGGTCCGGATTATGTAGGCACGGATGTAAATTTTAAAATTAGCTACGAATCGGTAAATACTGATTATGTAAGAATATCTACGTTAGGAAGTTCTCAATATACACAGGCTACATCTGCAGGAAATGTAACATTAAATTATAATCAATTACTCAATACACCTGGTGCACAATATACCGAAAGTGATGGCTTAATATCATTGATATTAAAATTAGTTCCATATAACGAACAAGGAAGTGAAATCGTTGTTGGTAAAGAAGAATTGATTACAATACAATTTGATAAAAGTGAATTAACAATACCTAGAAATGTAGTTGTTAATAGATTAGTTGATGGGTTTATATCTCAATTAAATACCGCATCTTTAGTAGATGAATCATCAAAATATTTAAATCATTTATTACATTTACCAAACGATAGTAAGTTAATTACAACTTGGTTAGGTAGTGAAGGTTCTTTAATTTTAAAATTATATGAACCTTTATCAACCGCAGTACAACCAAATCAACAGGTATGGATTTCCAAACTGCAATCAGAACCAATTATAGAAACAATAAATATAACTGGTGAAACTGTAAACTTTTGTCCTCCACTAAAAGGTCCTAATTTTTCATTAGAAGAAAATAATGGAGTTGCATATCAAATATTAGATGATTTAATTGCAAGTGGTTCGATAACTTCAAATGATATAGTTAACAAATATTTAGAAGGCACAACCGTTAATACTACTAAATTAAATTTAGAATATGTAAGTGGTTCGGATTATACATTTAAATCTTTTTCACACTTTGGTTCAGCGGAAGAAAGAGCAGCTAATTTCTTTTACAAAGTAAAATTATTAGAAACTTATAAAGCAAGATATGAGGCATTAATTGCAACAACTTTCATTCCACCGTATGATGGATATAATGGTGGAATTTTAACAGAAAACGGATTTCAGGTAATAACCGAAGACGGATTATTTGATGTACAATGGGAAATTGCACAATCTAGTGGTGTTAACCAAGCTGGTGAAGCCAAAAAAGTATTAAATACAATAAATGGTATTTTAAGAAATTTCGATGGATTTGAAAACTTTTTATACAAATCAAATAATAATTTAGCGTATCCAAAAGTAGTATATACACATCCGATAACAGGATTAGGAACATTAATTTTAAGAGAAACTACACATCCATTGGTAACTGCATGGTATAATGCGCTAATAGATGAAGCTGCGAATTATGATAAATACAACCCTAATTATTTGGTAAATAATATTCCTGAATTTATTAGAGAAGATTATAATAATAATGATTTTATAGTTTTCTTAGATATGATTGGGCAACACTTTGATATCGTATGGGCGTATATTAAAGCGTTAGATAGAAATAAAATACTAGAACACAAACAAATTAGTGGATTATCAAATACATTAGTTTCACAAATGCTTCAGTCATTTGGTTGGAATCCTAAAAATGCATTTAATTCGCCATTTTTATGGGAATACGCATTTGGTAAAACCAAAGAAGGATTTCAGAAATATGGCATGCCATTAACCGATGCCAACGATGAAGTTTGGAGAAGAATTTTAAATAACCTACCGTATTTATTAAAACATAAAGGTACTGCGAGAGCTATGAAAGCTATTATGGCTTGTTATGGTGTTCCACAATCTATGTTAACAATAATGGAATTTGGAGGACCGCAGGACCCAACACGAGGTGGTACTAGTAAATTTACATTTGATGATAGAACTGCTGCATTTTATCTAAAAGGAGATTTAAATGGAAATGGTAGTTCAAATATTAAAGTTCCGTGGCATGATATTAACGGTGGTGATTACCCTAATTGTATTGAATTTAGAATATTACCAAACGAATTACCAACACCAATTTACACTTTAATAAGTGGTAGTGAATGGTCTTTAGATTTAGTACAAACTACCGGTTCTTTTGGTAAATTAGAATTAAACTTTGGTGGTGACCAATCAACGAGTACATATTTTGCAGAACCATTTGCAAGTGCTTCGAATCCGGCTACCGTTTATATTAGTTATATAAACAATGAACCATACGCATATGGTCCTGATTTAAAAACCGGAAGTTTAGATTTTCCAATTTCAACCGAACACTATTCTCAAGTTGTAATTAATAGGCATAATAGTCCTGATTCTTCTTCTTGGTTTGAAGTGTGGTGGGGAACTAGTGATGGGCAGAGAATTATAACATCGGTTAGTATGTCTATTCAAACTGATGATACTCAATGGGAAACGGGTTCTTATTTACAAATTGGTGGAAATGGATTTGAAGGAAATTTAGATGAAGTAAGATTATGGAAAGTTCCTTTACAAAGAAGTAAGTTTGAAAATCATACATTATTTCCAGATGCAATTAATGGAAACTCATATACAGCATCGACAGCGGATTTGGTATTTAGATTAGATTTTGAAAAACCAAAAGATAGAATTTTAGACCCGTATATTAAAAACGTATCAATTAGTGAAATATATGGAGAAGGTTCTGCAACCGCAAGTAATATGTATTCTGCGGCAACGTATCCATATCAATATATCCCATATGATAGAACTGTAACAGCCAATGTTCCATCATTAGGATTTACATATTCTAATAAAGTTAGATATGAATCCGCATCGTTGGTTACCGATTTATCTTATAAAACAAGAGCAACTAAAAAAGCATTTGACCAGGCACCAATAGATACAAATCGTTTAGGATTATTCTTCTCTCCAATTAAAGAGTTGAATATGGATATCTTAAAAGCATTTGGTGATTTCAATATAGACAACTATATAGGAAATCCATCGGATGAATATAGAACAACTTATAAAGAATTAGATACATTAAGACATTATTACTTCGAAAGATTAGAAAATAGAGATATCTATGAATATATAAGATTGGTTAAATATATCGATAGGTCTTTATTTGATACTTTAATTGAATTAGCTCCTGCAAGAACAAATGTAGTAAAAGGATTATTAATTGAACCACACTTTTTAGAAAGAAGTAAAATTAAGTGGACAAAAGCGGTATCCGAAAGAAATGACTTTGAAACAAATATTGATACAAAACGAAATGTAATTACTACATCTGATTATTTGGTAGAAGAAGCTAACTTAAACATAGATAATACCAGTCAATTGACAGGCGAATTGAATAATTACGATTCGGTTATTGATATAACTGATACATCAATTGTGGGTGAGAATATAATGTATAATGGTGAAATTTTAAATTCTATAAAACCAGAACTTGAAGCAAGTGCACCATTTTATAATTCTGAAATACAATGCCCGGTTGGAGCTAGTTTAGTTGGTGAAGCTGACGCATTTACATTTACTGAAATTGGAATGGACCCGAATTCTTTGGCAAATAGAGGATTTGGATTATATTCAAAGAATGGTGTTACGAAACTTAATTACTTTGATAATATTTTTGGAAATCACACATCAAGTAGAAGTAACGTATATGTTGTAAAAGAACAATATACTCAGAAAATATTAACTCAAGTTAAAGGATGGCCGGTAAATGGAGCAGGTTTAAATGAACCTGTAAAATATGAAAAAGTTCCAACTACACTATTTAGGTATAAAGTTTCAACACTACCTTTTAGTGGAAGTATATCAATTGGGAATGAAATTGTTGGTGTAGAAACATTCAAAGGATACCTACCAACACACTACAAATATGTTAATAATTTATCCGAAGGATTAAGACGTTCGTATTTTAAAGGGTCTGTTCAAAATTCATCAACCACACCAGATGGACTAAGTGCGGTAGAAACATTTATAACAAATCCTAATATTCTTAAAGTTGCTAAGACGGGTAGAGGCTCAGGCGAACCCATTCTTGAAGTTGATTGATTTTAAGAAACGGTTATAGGAATTAATAATTGAAAATAATAATTGGTTATATTTATATTTTAGAAATAAAGAATTAAAAAACAATATCAAATGGCATATTTAGATAACACAGAAATAACAGTAGATGCAATTCTTACCAAAAAAGGTAGACAAAAATTGGCATCTGGACAATCTTTGAACATTACAAAGTTCGCTTTAGGGGATGATGAGATTGATTATACACTATATGAACCAGCTCACCCAAAAGGTTCGGCTTATTACGATTCGGCAATTAGAGCCATTCCTATTACAGAAGCTTCACCTGATGAAACTCAAGTATTGAGATATAAATTGGTTACCCTTCCAAAAGGAACTACTCAAATTCCAACTGTAAGATTGGGTGTACCTTCAATTAGTGTAAATCAAAGTGAAGGTGCTGTTGGACTATTACCAACTACATCACCTGCAGGAAATGCAAGTGCTGGATATACTATGGTATTAGCAGACCAAAGAGCGGGTACATTGACAGTAACTAGAGGAGCAAGTGGAACAGGTAATACATTGTTCTTAGGAGATGAGATAACAACAACAGCGCAGGTTGTAAATGGATTGGAATTCAGATTTACTCCAAATCCAAATTTAACGTTAGATGTATCTACAACCATTACCGTATATGGTAATGAAACTGGAGGTTCTCAAACTATACCTGTGATTGTAACATATAAAGCATAATAAAAAGACATAACAAATGGCACTAATTAATGACCCAAATATAACCTCCCAAATAGCAGCATTAGCTAATACTGGAACGGTAGATTCAAATCAACTTGTAACACTTTTAAATTCGGTATTGCCTGCGGGACAACAAATATCAACTGTTGGAGCACAAACAACCGGTATTTATAAAAGATTTGGAGAATTTGATAAAGTAAACGCAAAAATAGAAATTGTAACAACGGGACTATGGTCCAATGATTCAGGTTCTTTAAATACGGCATTTACATCATCTATACAAGTAGCACAACAAAGTGGACAATACTATTACAATGTGTATAATTTATCACCGGCAACTACCGATGAAGAAGAAGTTCAATTCGCAATAGCGTATGGACACGTTGATGGTAGTGGTTCTGCGGCTTTATCGGTTGATGATAATTCATTATTGGCAACAAAAGCAACATACGCACAATACAAATCAATGTTGTTAGACCCAATTGATTCTAAATTCAATTTTGATAATTCAAGTAATATTGCAACCGAAGCAAATGGTTGTTATTTTATAAACTTAGCTAGAAATAGATACAGAGAAAGCATGGATGCAGGTAACTGGTCATTAAAAATTTCTGGTTCTAATGGTTTATTTACCTTTATTGATAATAGTGGTAAGAAATTTGGAGATACATATGGATTAGCGGGTAATGTGTTCAAAGTAGTTTCAGGTTCATTGAATTTAGGAACTCAAAGTGAAGCAACAATTAAACATTCGGCAGATGTAGCTACTGACTTAAAAGTAGGATATACTGCAACGGGTGAAGGATTTGGAGAATTTTATCCTGAAAGAGGTATCATAGTTCTTAACGCTAAAGCTGTTGGTAATGTGGTTGGTAACGTTGGTGAAGTTGGATTCGCAAATACCGGCAGTTTGCAAGGTGGTATAGCAACAACACATGAAGCGTATAATCAAAAATTATTATTTTACGCAATTAAAAAAGGTGGTGATTTTGAAGCACGTAGAACTGAAAACATTTCTACTCAACACTTCTTTGTAAGAGCAACTAATAGAGAATTTAATTACTCTAATAATCCTACATATGTAGATGCGGATGGGTTCTTTACCGAACCAACGTTTGAAACTGACCCTCAAACATTTATTACAACCGTAGGTTTATATAATGATTCAAATGAATTGATTGCGGTGGCAAAAACTTCTCAACCAATTGTTAAATCATTTGATAAAGAAGTTTTAATTAAAGTTAAACTTTCATTCTAATTAATAATTATTTTAGATAAAATGCAAGACCCCCTAACCAAAGGGGGTTTTTCATTTATAGAATATTTATATAAAAGAAAATAATAGATGTTAAAGCAAATTCCAAAATCCGATATTATTGTAAGACCTCTCAAAGTTTATAAAGAATGGAGATTGGATGAAAACGATATTTCACCTATTTTTGCTAAAAGTGGGAGCATTGGAGACTATGATGCAGAAATTGAAGAAAAATCATATGGGTATTCTAAAATAAGTTTATTTCGTTCTATAAAAGCCCAATTCTATTTAAATCCAGAAACATCATCTATGTTAACTGAGGTTGGTAAGAGAAGGTCATACACATCGAAAAACGAAAGAGTTTTACAGGAACAAATAGCAGTTTTTTCAATCCCACAATCTTATTATGGAGAAGGTATAAAAGTTGGTAGCGTTAGATTAGAAGATGAGCAGGCTGGAAAAATATATACCGATGATGGGTATTCCAATCTTATAGATTCTGGAAGTAACGTTGCTGGTAATATTTTTTATGATAGAGGGTTGGTTATACTAACTAGAGATGTTGTTAGTGGTTCTATATTATCACAGCACACATTAGATTTTCGTTCTACAAAAACAATATACGAAAATGAAATATTCATACCGGTATTAGAAGGGGAATTCAATTTTTCACAAAACCCATCCGCAGTATATGAAGATGGTGCTAAAAGAGTTCAAGTAACTACAAGTAGAGTTGAGTCACTACGAAAAAAAAATAATGATAATGTTACTACCACTTATTATGATTCTGGAGTTAAAAATGTAAGAAATTCAAAATATGCATATGTTTCTAAGTTAGACCCTAACAAATATGGTAGTTTTGATGATTATGAATATAGTGGCTCATTAGACCCAACCGGTTCTTATTTAGCTCCGTATATTACAACAATTGGGTTGTACGATGATTCACTAACATTGATAGCAGTTGCGAAATTACCACAACCAATAAAATCAGAACCAAATTATCCTGTGAATTTTATTATTCGTTTTGATACATAATGTTATATTTATACTAAATAAACACATATAAAAATGGCAAGTATTGTTGATATATACACAAAATCAACTCCTAAAACAGGAGTAGCTAATATTAAGGGTGGAGATAAAACTCCAATAAACGTCGATGGTGGAAAGAATTTAGCAGCAGATGAAACTAAGCTTAGTAAAGCTAGAGGTGGAAAAGTAAATACTACAAAAAAGTATTCAGAACTTTTCAAAAAATAATTAATGAGTTGGAAATTTAATGGAAATATTGTTACGGAGGAAAACACACCGGAAGGTGCGGTTGGGTTTGTCTATAAAATGATACACACGCCAACTGGCAGATTTTATATAGGGAAGAAATCCCTAAATCAGGTTCGAAGATTGAAACCCTTAAAGGGAAAGACTAGAAAGAGAGTTGTTAGAAGTGCTTCCGATTGGGAGAAATACTATTCATCAAACGAATGGATTAAATCCGAAGTAAAAGAAGGTAGAGCTGGTGATTTTGAAAGAGAAATTATCCAGTTTTGCTTTTCAAAGAAATCCTTATCATATTACGAAATTAAATGGCAGTTTCATTACGATGTACTGGCCAACGAACAA